>OQWI01000725.1_pt1 | contig 14918 bp, 10 predicted proteins | sample 1691551 | NCBI WGS metagenome assembly OQWI01 (sample SAMN03418259, study PRJEB22391) | human gut metagenome | biome: human-gut; feature: organic feature; material: feces | host: Homo sapiens | place: Tanzania | collected 2013-01
GCGCTTCAGTTTGGCTGGAACCACTATCTCACAACCCGGCATTACGCGTGCACCATGGCTTACCTTTGCCACACAACCATTCATATATATAATGTAGGCATGACTCTTGACGGCATCTGTAGCATAGCCTCCTGCCTGATCGATATAGTAAGAGGCGCGCTTGCCCTTCTCGTAGGCTACGGTATTGGCATACATAACGGCACCATTCACCTTGACCGTTCCGTTGTACTTAGGCACAATGAGACGGTCGCCCTCGCGCAACACCACGTCAGCATCAGTACCTGGATTCTTCAATGCTTTCTCAAGATCAATGCCTACGGGATATTCGTCGGGCACATTAAACTTGGCAAGTTCGGCATTCTTGGCTCCCTCGGCAGCCTGCTGCAGACCGCCAGCATTGTTGCTGCTTGCCGAAAGCTGTAGCAGATTCTTCTGCAAATGCTCCTGCTGCATACGCAATACAGCACGCATACGCTCCTTCTCGGTCTCGTTGGCACGACGCATAAGGCGTGCTCCCTTGATATAGGCAAGTCCGTTGGAACCGCCTGACTTGCGGAACAGCTCGCTCAATCGTACATTGTCCTTAGGCAAAGTGTACATTCCTGCAAACACTACCTCACCCTCAACACTTACATTCTGCTGTTCGCTATAGGCTGGGCTGCGCATTACATACACTTCATCGAATGGCATAAGCTTGAACTCAGGTTGTCCGTCTATTGCAAATCCATCCTTCAACGATACTGTAAAGGTCTGGGCTATGACTGAGTCGGGACGCAAGGCTTTAGGATCGGTAACACGTCGACTGATGTTTACATTTACAGACGATGCGCGATCGGTCAATCCACCTGCCTGAAGCACGAAGTCTTCAACGGTCTCGTTCTCGGCATAGCGATAGGTGCCGGGATAGTTTACCTCGCCACGTATGGTAAGCGTGCGCTGCTGTATTTCCTCAGGACGGGTGGGAATGAAGAGCACGTCGTTCTCCTTCAATGGTATGTCGGCTACACGTCCACTCATGATGCCTGCCACGTCAACGCGTATTGCCTCAAGCGAGCGGTCGGCCTTCATACGATGCATAACAGCACGGGCAGTGAAGGCTTTCTCTGTGACACCCTCAGCCTGCGCAAGCAGAGTGCGCACACTGTTGACATGCTCGCCAAGATTGTACTTGCCGGGATGGAACACGGCACCACGCACCTCGACGGTGTTGGCAAAGCGAGGCAGGATAGAGTCTACCTCAACCGAGTCGCCATCGGCTATGTGGAAACTTGCAAAGTCAAACTCGCCTACATTATAGACTGAATACTCGCGTCCGGTCTTGCGGTTGACACGAACTGCCTTGGTATAGGCATCACCTGTGAACGAACCTGCATATTTGAGAAGCGAAGCTACCGACTCGTTCTTCTTCATCTCGTAGAACATAGGACGCTTCACCTTGCCCGAAATGTTGACAAGACAGTCGTAGGGACCTACTACGATGACATCGCCTTCGGCAAGACGCACATTGCCAGTAAGTCGACCGTTGAGTATGTAGTCATAAATGTCGACTACGGTAACGAGTCTACCGCTACGATAAACCTTTATGTTGCGCAATGTACCAAGGTCGTTGGTGCCTCCTGCCATATAAAGGGCGTGGAATACTGTGGCGAAAGCCGACAAAGTGTATGTGCCTGGCAGACGCACCTCGCCCATCACATTGACCATAATAGTACGTGTCTGACCTACCGTAAGGCGTACACGGCTGCTTGTATAGCGACTGCCGAGCGTAGAACGCAGGCGCGCATTGGCCTGTGCCACGGTGAGTCCTGACACCTGAACCGGTCCATAGCCCTCAATTGTAACGTCGCCATCGGGCGATACGGTACATTGCTCGGTCTTCTGTGATGCTCCATAGATGTCGATAATTACGGCATCGCCAGGACCAAGACGATAGTTCTGAGGTGTGGCTATGTTCATGTTGGGCTCGAACGAAAGGAGCTTGCTGTTGAATATATCGCGACCGAATACACGGTTTGCGCTCTTCGACGTGCCGTATGCCTTATTATCTATGTCGTTCTTAATCAATCCAGACATTTCTTTCTGAAAGTCGACATACTCCTCATCGTTATCATCATAGGTATGAGTATAGCTGCGGTCGGGTTGCGCTTTTACGCGCTGCGAAGAATATTCGGCAGCCTCAGCATCAACCTTCTTGCCATAGTCCTGACGTTTCTTGCCGTTGTTGGTGCGCATACGTGAAGCTTCACTTGCGCCCTTGCCTGACATAGAACTCATCGAGCCTTGATTCATCTGGCTCTCATACTTGGTTCGCACGCGACGTATCTGTGATATGTCAACTCCACGCTGCATGAGTTTGGTTACTATCTGGGCATTTGACGTGCCGGCTGCATGCTCCTTGGCTACAAATGCCATAACCTGATCGTCGGTCATCGACTGTGCTGCTGCCGCCAAAGGCATCAGAAGAGCGAGCAATATGTATACTATGTATCGTCTCATTATGAATTATTATGTGAATACGTTAAACTGTTATATCTATACATTATATAATATATATAACTGCAAAACGGATTAATTGTTGTGTTCGTTGTCGACTTTTAGTGCTTTATCGCGAATATCGTTGAGCACCAATCCTGCTATAGTGAAGCCAAAGATGGCTGTAATGTGCGACATACTGCCGTTGGTCTGCTTGTTTGATTCAGGTTCAGGTTGCGGACCGACATTGTCAAGCAATTCCTCGCTATACACACATTGGAACTTGTGGGCGGGCTTAAGTTGGGCACGCTTCATACGCTTGCGCAAGGCTGAACCAAGCGGACAGCCACGCACTTTCCAAAACTCAGCAACACGTATTCTGGTGGGGTCCATCTTCAAGGCTGCACCCATAGAAGAAAAGAATACGGCTGAGGTCTGACATGCGCGCATTATGAGCGCCACCTTGTCCTTTAGCGAGTCAATGGCATCGATAATATAGTCATACTGGTCGAGACAGAACTCGTCGGCTGTCTCTTCGGTGAACACCTTCTGCAAGGCTGTGACCTCGCAATCAGGGTTGATCTGGAGCAATCGCTCCTTTAAAGCTTCAACCTTAACGCGACCTATAGTGTTGGTAGTGGCCATAAGCTGGCGGTTGACATTAGATGCACACACGCTGTCGAAGTCGACTATCGTAATGCGACGTATGCCCGAACGTACCAGACACTCGACACACCAACTGCCAACGCCTCCTACTCCAAATACGATGACACGCTTGGAGGCTATCTGATTCATCACATCGTTGCCCAAGAGCAATTCGGCTCTCTGGAATATATCTTTTTCTTTATCCATTGTCGTTCACTTTGTTTGTTATGTGCAAAGTTACGGAATTAAGGAAAATAAACAATGAAAAAGAAAGGGATTTTACTCAATAACAATAGCGGAGGTCTTTCGGCCTCCGCTACTAAAGTTTGCTGTTTCAATATTCTTGCTGCGCGTCGGACTGGTGTCAGCCGTTCCTATATTATCTGCGACGCAGAGTCTTCGGGACATTATTTTCAACGCGCTTCAATGTGAAGCCCTTGCCATACGACTTGCCCTGCGATGTTGTCTGTACAGAATCCGAGCCAATGGCACGTGTGCTGCGACTTGTGACACGCTCACAATCGAACGTTATATTCTCGTCGACGTTGATGCCTTCCATTACTCCATTGAACAGATCCTGCTTCTCTTTAGAGTCCCATCCGAGGAAGAAGCCGGATGTATCGGAATTGCCGTTTGCATCGAGAACGTATCGGGATTTGCTCGAGATGTACTCTATATTGATATTGCCCGTACGAGGGTCGATGTACCACTTGAAACGTCTTTCAACAGAGTTGCCTTCGTCGTCTGAATCGGTCTCATAGCCTGTACCGTTGCACGACATTGAGGTGTACTGAGTAAATGTGAACTCTACATAAAAGTAATCCGTATACCATCGGCCATCCTCTTCTTTAAAATCGCTCTTGGCATTACCCGTCCATGTACCATTGAGGGTACGAGCCATCGATACCAATTGGTCGTTGCCATGGTCGAACGGGTCGTCATACCAGTTGTATTTGTCATACCATTCACCATAATAGTCGTCCCACCAATAATCATCATCAGTATCGCAACTTGTCATCATTGCCGGCATTAATGCCAACATGAACATTGTAAGGAAAGTATAAATTCGTTTCATAATGTATGTGTTTTAATTGTTTTCTGGTGCAAAGATAGAAAAACCCAACAATACGGCAATGTATAAAAACCATAATAGTAAGTAGGGAAATCCCTATTTGCTACTTTATCATACATAAAAACGACATTACTGTTGTCTATATAGATAATAATGTATAAATTTGCCATACACATTATTATTGTACACTATTTATTATTGTACTCTATCAAAAAAAGAAGAAGATATGAAAGTATTTCAAAGTTCTGTTGTGCGCGCTTTGTGCGCCATAATAGTAGGAGCGCTCATCGTAAAGTATCGTGAACTTACCGTAACGTGGATAACTATTGCTATCGGCGTGCTGTTTTTCCTGTCGGGAGTGTTCTCGTGCGTAACATATTTCATAGCACGAGGCAAGAAGAATGACGTGCAGGTGTTTGATGCCGACGGCAGACAGCTGACCGGCATGAAGCCAACGTTTCCAATCGTCGGACTGGGCAGCCTCATCCTTGGACTCATCCTGGCTCTTATGCCCAACACATTCGTGCAGAGCCTGATGTACATTCTTGCAGCTATACTCATACTGGGAGCCGTAAGCCAAATGGCTAATCTTGTAGCAGCATCACGCATGGCACGCATCGGGTTCTACTATTGGATTATGCCAGCTCTTACTCTGCTTATAGGTATTGTAGCTATTGTTTCGCCATCATCTATTGCATCGGCTCCGTTATTCGTTATAGGCTGGACCATGATTGTCTATGGAGTTGTGGAACTGACTAACGCCATCAAGCTGCACCAGTTGCGTGGCAGCATAGAGCGTAGCGTAAGTACTGACGTAAAGGAAGACGATCAGCAACCAAAAGACTAAAACCAATAACCGTAAAGGCTTAAACCAATATTTCAAAAGGCTTAAACCAATATTATAAAAGGCTGGAAATAACACAATAGGGATTTTCCCACCCGCGTTTAGGGAAAATCCTTTTGCCAACCCATAATGTGTATGTACCTTTGCAAGTGTAAAAAGAAAACATTTGTCGAACAATATAAAACATATACATTATGAAAAAGCTGATTTCCATACTAATGCTTCTGATGGCGTTCACGATGTCGTCAAACGCCATGAGTTATGAACAGGCTCGACAGCAGGCTTTGTTCCTGACGGACAAGATGGCTTATGAACTGAATCTGACCAACGACCAGTATGAGGCAGCATACGAGATAAACCTCGACTACCTTATGAGTGTAAATACCGTCGACGATCTGTATGGTGCCTATTGGCGCTACCGCAATCTCGACATGAGCTATGTTCTGCTCGACTGGCAGTATCGTGCATTCTGTGATGCAGCCTACTTCTATCGCCCGCTTTACTTCAACGCAGGCTACTGGCACTTTGGCATTTACGCCCGCTATCCGCATCGCGACTACTTCTACTTCAATCGTCCTACTGTGTACGTAAGCTATTGTGGCGGACACTCATGGGGCATGAACCGTGGACGTTCTTGGTATCATGGACGTGACTATGGTCCGCGTCGTGGCGACAACCACTTTGGAATGCGCGACGGATTTGACCGTGGCGACTATGGACGTGGCAACAGACAGTCGTTCGGTTCACGCAATCCGCAACCTATAACAAACCGTCAGTACGGTTCGTTCGGCAACAATAACAACCGTCAGCAGAGTTCGTTCGGCAGCCGTGGCAGCAGCACACGTACTACAGTAAGACAGCAACTGAACGACAACAGCACTAATCGCGGACAGTTTGGTTCACGACGTGGAGGTGACGACGTATATAGCACACCACGCAATACGTTCACACGTCCCAACTCTTCCAATCAGTCAAGACCGTCGTTCGGCAACAGCAGCCGCAACAACTCATCATCATTCGGAAGCGGTTCGCGCTCTAACGGTTTTTCATTCGGAAGCGGTTCGCGCTCTAACAACAGTTCTTCGTTCGGCTCACGTGGCTCATTCGGAGGTTCACGCAGCAATGGAGGAGCATCATTCGGAGGCGGTTCGCATTCAAATGGTGGAAGCAGAAGCAACAACAGTGGCGGAAGCCATGGCTCATTCGGAAGCCGTCGCTAAAACGTAGTATACAATCATAGGACAACAACACTATATATAAAGGTCAAAATGAAGGGTGAGGGTGTCAAAACAGAAATGTTTTGAACACCCTCATTTTTTTATATCCATATTCAGGATAGTTCATTTGAGGGATTAACAATCAGAACAGCAAATAAAAAAAAGAATAAAATTTGGTTACAAGAGTCAGTTTTTTGAAAATAAATGGTAATTTTGTAACTGTAAAGATAAGAGAAAGTTTACTACAATACTGCTTTTAAATAATTCCGTTAAGTTATGGATTCATTATTTACACTTCAATACACCTGCTTGCTGGTATTCGCAATGCTTATGCTGCAACTGCTTGTATCACGACTGTATCAGAATTCTACAACTCCGCAATACGAGAAGTCGCGACTGCTGCTTGTTGCCGCAACGCTTATATTGGTTGTACACTACGCCTTGCAGATAAAATTCAAGCTGCGAGCCAACGACAACAATGTGGGCACAGTATTCAACATGCTATTCTATCCAATAGCCAACTTCTTCCTGGCAAGTTCGATAGTACAGATACAAACCTCGCGCAAAACAATGCGTCGCTATGCCATTGTAGGCTCATTGGCTTGTCTGGCAATAATAGGCGTTTTTGCATTCGGATGGTACACAAGTGGCAGCATGGCGCTTGGACAAACCCGAAGAGTTATGTACATCATGTTCACTCTTACCATGATATACTTTATGGCATCGCCCAGCATAATAATACGTCGCACCTACCAACGCATCAGCAACGAAACGGGAGGCGACATTTCCTCATACGGTCGCTATACATTGGCAAGCTATCTGCTGCTGTGTATGCTGTCGCTCACACTTATATTCGCCATCACCTGGCTACCTGCCCTGTTTGTTGTCGGTCCGCTGATGCTGTTCACCATGTTTCTGTTCATTTCAAGCTTCGTGGCATTAGGCTTCAACATGGCTCCCGTTGAAGATGTATTGACCGACGACGACACCAGCAATACGACATCAGACTATTGCGACGATTTTGCAAACGATGACCCGGCAATAATATCAGAAGGACAGATAGAAAAAATAAGCAACATACTGGAACGCTGGGTGACAGAGGGAGGATTCAGAGATACCTCTGCCAACATAGGCAAACTGGCACAACAGACGGGAGTATCACGCATACGACTGAGCCAATACTTCGACCAATATCTTAACTCTACATTCCGCATATGGCTTTCGGGCATACGCTTTGCCGAAGCACAACGCCTTGTCAAGGCACATCCCGAATACAACAACGACACAATATCGGTATATTGCGGATTCTCATCGCGCAGCCAACTGTACAAGATTTTCAACGACAATACGGGCATGTCGCCACGCGAATGGCGCGAAATGCAGGGCTAAAGAGGTTCTATATAATTGTTGTTAAACTTGTTTTGTGTTATTTTGCCAATTAAATCGAAAATTGTAATTTTGCATAATGTATATAATAAGGTGGCAATGTGTAAAGCATTGAGGAGCCTTTATATCGCAGAACAATTCATTTATAAGATTTTATAATAATTATGGCAAAGAAAGCATTATTGATGATCCTCGACGGATGGGGCATCGGCCAGCATGGCAAGGGAGACGTTATCTACAACACACCTACTCCTTATCTCGACTATCTCACAGCTGTTAGTGCTCACTCACAGCTCCTCACCTGCGGCGAAGACGTTGGTCTGCCCGAAGGACAGATGGGTAACTCGGAGGTAGGTCACCTCAACATCGGTGCTGGTCGCATCGTTTATCAGGACCTCGTAAAGATCAACCGCGCATGCAAGGACGGTTCTATACTCCAGAACAAGGAAATCATTAACGCTTACAGCTACGCTCAGAAGACAGGCAAGAAGCTCCACCTTATGGGTCTTACTTCTACCGGCGGCGTACACTCTTCACTCGACCACCTCTTCAAGTTCATCGAGATTGGTAAGGAGTACGGTCTGAAGGACGTATACGTACACTGCTTTATGGACGGCCGTGATACCGACCCGAAGTCGGGCAAGGGCTTCATCGAGCAGGTACAGCAGTGCTGCTCTGACAACGGCGCACACATCGCAAGCATCGTAGGTCGTTTCTATGCAATGGACCGCGACAAGCGTTGGGAGCGCGTTAAGGAAGCTTACGACCTGCTTGTTGAAGGCAAGGGCAAGCAGTCGGCTGATATGGTACAGGCTATGCAGGAAAGCTATGACGAGGGCGTAACCGATGAGTTCATCCTTCCTATCAACAACTCAACTGTTGACGGTACTATCCAGGAGGGTGACGTTGTCATCTTCATCAACTATCGTAACGACCGTGCCAAGGAGCTTACCGAAGTGCTCACACAGAAGGACCACACCGAGGCTGGCATGCACACTATCAAGGATCTGCAGTACTACTGCATGACTCCGTACGACGCTTCGTTTGAGGGTGTACACATCCTCTTCCCGAAGGAGAACGTAACAAATACTCTCGGCGAATACCTCGCTGCCAACGGCAAGCGTCAGCTTCATACAGCCGAGACAGAGAAGTATGCTCACGTAACATTCTTCTTCAACGGTGGCCGTGAAACTCCGTACGAGGGTGAGGATCGTATCCTTGTTCCTTCACCTAAGGTTGCCACTTACGACTTGAAGCCGGAGATGAGCGCATACGAGGTTAAGGACAAGCTCGTTGGTGCTATCAAGACTCAGGAGTACGACTTCATCGTTGTCAACTTCGCCAACGGCGACATGGTAGGCCACACAGGTATCTACAACGCTATCGCCAAGGCTGTTCACGCTATCGACAACTGCGTTAAGGAGGTTGTTGAGACTGCTAAGGCTAACGACTACGAGACAATCATCATCGCCGACCACGGCAATGCTGACCACGCTCTCAACGAAGACGGCACTCCCAACACAGCCCACTCATTGAACCCAGTTCCGTTCATCTACGTTACTGACAACAACTCAGCAACTGTTAAGGACGGTCGTCTGGCTGACGTAGCTCCTTCTATTCTCCACATTCTCGGAATGGAGCAGCCTGCCGATATGACTGGCGAGAACCTCATCGAGGACAACAAGTAATCAAAGGATTTACTAAATATATAAAAAACTGGCAAGTTGACCAATTGGTCGACTTGCCAGTTTTTTTTGTTTATATACACCACATGAAATTGAGTGTACAACATTTGTTACAATCGTTTATTTCACAATCAACTTACCATTTACGCTGCTGACGTTGTATGTCTTGCCCTTTTGGGTCTTGAAACGTACAGTTTGGTCGCCATAGCGCACCTCGCAAGGCTCACCAGCACCTGAATAGACTGTAGCCTTCGTGAGCTTGCCACCATTCCATACGATGCCAACGGTGAAGTTGCCACGAGCACGCAGTCCCTCAACATTGCCTTCAGCCCAAGCATCGGGCAAGGCAGGCAACAGATGGACAAATCCCATATGGCTCTGCATAAGCATTTCGGTCACACCGGCAGTTCCACCGAAGTTGCCGTCAATCTGGAATGGAGCGTGAGTGTCCCACAGATTGTCGAGTGTGCCATTCTTAAGCAGATTGCCATAGAGCTTGTAGGCATGGTTGCCGTCGTGCAGACGTGCCCACTGATTGAGTTTCCATCCCATCGACCAGCCTGTAGCTCCGTCGCCACGATGCTCGAGTACTACACGCGAAGCCTTGGCAAGCTCAGGAGTTGTGACAGGCGAAACGGTGTGACCCGGATGCAAGCCGAACAGATGATTGACGTGACGGTGCTCGTCCTTCGGGTCGTCAATGTCGCGCGACCATTCCATAAGCTGTCCGTAACGACCTATCTGATAAGGAGCAATATGCTTCAAAGCATCTTCCCACACACGACGGTCCTTGGCGTCGCGACCGAGAATCTTGCTTGCCTCGATAGCATCCATAAGAATCTCACGAACTACAGCGTGTGCAAACGTAGCACCCTCGTCAACCGGTCCGTGTTCGGGCGAAGTAGAAGGCGCAGCAGTATATACTCCATCCTTGCGATGCCACAGATAGTCGGCAGCAAAGTCGGCACTACCCTTGATTATGTCGTAAGCCTCATTGGCAAGGAACCGGCGGTCGCGGGTGTAGTCATAATAGTTCCACATGTGTGTGGCAAGCCACGGACCTGCAAACGGCGAGAAGTTCCACGACATATCCTCGCTCGACAGGGGCGAAGTGAATCCAAAGATATTGGCAGATACAGATGTTGTCCATCCACGTGTACCGAAATATGCCTTGGCAGTAACCTCACCCGGCTTGATGAGAGTACGTATGAAGTCGAACAACGGCTGTTCGCACTCGCTGAGGTTGGTCTGGCAAGCCGGCCAGTAGTTCATCTGCACGTTGATGTTGGTGTGATAGTCTACACGCCAAGGTCCGTCAACGTTGTTGTGCCATACTCCCTGCAGATTGGCAGGCATATTGCCGGGGCGCGACGAAGCGATGAGCAGATAGCGGCCAAACTGATAGTAGAGCTGTTCGAGATAGAAGTCCTTCTGACCGCGACGATAGTTGCTGAGTCGCTGGTTGATAGGCATGTCCTTAACGTTGGCTGTTGCGTTGTTGATGTTGAGCTTCACGCGGTTGAACAGACTGGCGTAGTCATTGTAATGCTCCTTGAACAGCGTCTCATAGCCCTTGGCTACGGCCTGGTCGACCCACTGGCGTGTTGTAGACTCGGGATTGACACCTACATAAGCCTTAGCATCGTCGAAGTTGGGATTGTAGTTAGGCTTGTAGTCGGTGTCGGCTGTGATGATGAACACCACCTCGTCGGCACCCTTGACTGTAATTTTTCCGTTATGATTGTCGACCGTACCGCCCTTTGCCACAGCCTTCATACGTATGCAATACTGCATATTATTATTGTCGAGACGAGCGTTCCACAAGAGTTCGTCGTTGCCTTCGGCTATCATCTTGCCCTCCGAAACGGGGTTCTTGGCATACGAAAGCACGAGATTCTGCATAGCCTTGCGCGAAGCCTTGAAGCGTACCGCCATGACATTGGCAGGATAGCTGACGAAGTATTCGCGTGTATAGCTCACGCCGTCCTTGGCAAACGACACTACAGCCAAAGCCGAGTCGATAGACAGCGAGCGTCGATAGCCCGTCATGCCCACCTCGCTCAGTCCGGTCTCTATGTACAGTTCGCCTGCTGTAGTGAAGCTACCGAAGCGGAAAGGTTTCTCTGCATCTGCCTCGTAAGGCACAGGACTGTTGAAGTTCTTGCGTGTTAGCAACTCAGCCTTCTTCAAGTCGTTGTCAACAAAAGCCTGGCGGATGTCCTTGATGACACCAGCCGACTGCTTGTTGACATCCCAATAGTAGCGTGCACCCTTGCTTGTGTTGGGTCCGCCACGCCATAGTGTCTTCTCGTTGAGCGTGATTCGCTCGGCAGGAACCGAACCCATGACATTGGCACCGATAGAGCCATTGCCTATAGGAAGCGACTGCGACTCCCACTCCTGGTCGGGATTCTTCACTGTATCGCCCGCTCTGTCAGGCTTGTTTTCACCCTTCCACATTTGCGGATTGCCGCCATACCACACAGCCTGTCCACGCATTGTAGCGGGAGTGTCAAACCAATAGCTAAGGCCGTGCTGCGCCATGGCTGTTGTCGATGAAGTTGCAACGAGTGCAACGGTGTAGAGAAATTTTTTAAGCATTTGTATTTGGTTTATTAGTATCTTTCTGTCTCACTGACGATATCCTTGATGCTGTTCACAAAGTCGCGGTCAGCCTTCAGCGATTCGATGGTCATTGGCATGCGATAACGCCAGTAATGGAACGGATTGGCAGGCACGTTGACACGTTCATCGGTAGGATCGACCTGACGAATGCGTTCGTCTGTGGCAAGCCAGTCCTGCAACTGCACTATGCACAACATCGACGGGGTTTGCATCTGACGCACCACAATCTCACGAGCAAGCCATCCCGGCAGCGGATGAGGTGCCGCGCCAGTATGATAGAGCACCGACTCGTAGTAGTCTTGCGCTACCTCCAGGTCTTCGTCCCACCACAGACGCAGCGTAGGCATGTCGTGAGATGAGAAGAGGCAAACCGAGTGGTAGGGATATTTCGACAGATCGGCGAAGCGTACGCCATACTCCTTGGGCATAGTCTGTACGTTGAGCGAGAGAATGCGCAGGTCTTTCATGACCCAATCCACACTTTCCGGCACCATACCAAGGTCTTCGGCACACACAAGCATGCGTGTAGCCTGCACCAGTCGGGGCAGTTTCTTCATAGCCTCACGATACCAGAACATGTTGTGGCGACGATAATAGAAGTCGTCATAGAGTCGGTAGAAGCGCTGCTTGTCGTCGTCGCTGAGTGCAGCATAGGCAAAGGTGAGATGTGCCGTGATGCGCGGATGATAGAGATAGTTGCGCTTGCGGTCGCGCACGAACAGCACATTCTCGATGAGCTTGTACAATCCGTCGCGCAATGCAGTATCGGCAGCAGAGTTCTTACCGGCAAATGCAGCCTGCACCTTACGCTCCGTGTCGTATTCGGGACGCATGCTGAAGGTGCCGTCTTCGGCAATGGGCTGCAGATATTTTTCGGCTACATCCAAGGCACGTTCGCCGAAGATGCGCTCCAGCACCCACTTGTTGATGAACGGACGTGTATGCCGCTCCTCGTCAAACTCAAATCCGTAGCTGCCTATCTCAGCCTTGGTCATGGGCAGAGCCGGCGAGAACTGTCCGAGCAAACCATGTACGCAGTCTACCGGAATGTCCCATATACGGAAGAATCCGAGCACGTGGTCGATGCGGTAAGCGTCGAAATACTTGGCCATATTGCGGAATCGGCGCACCCACCACTGACATCCGTCGGCAAGCATACGGTCCCAGTTGTATGTCGGGAATCCCCAGTTCTGTCCGTTCACCGAGAAAGCGTCTGGCGGCGCACCCGCCTGCGAGTCGAGGTGGAAGTATTCGGGTTCGTGCCATACGTCGCAGCCGTTGCGGTTCACGCCGATAGGAATGTCGCCCTTGAGGATGACGCCGCGAGCGCGTGCATATTCGTGAGCAGAGCGCATCTGCTGGTCGAGCACGAACTGCACGTAGTAGTAGAACGCCACCTTATTATATAGTTCGCTCTTCGGGTTGCTGAGCGCTGTGCGGTCTGCCTCGTTCCACTGCTTGTGGTCTGCCCACTCAGAGAATACGCATGTGCCGTAGAGGTCGCGCAGGTAGCAGTAGTAGGCGTACGGCGCGAGCCAGTGCTCACAGTCGGCGAAGAACGCCTTGAACTCCTTCGACGCAAGCACCTTCTTGCCCTCCTGCTCGAACAGCAGACGGAGATACTTCAGCTTGGCGTTGTTCACGCGCTCGTAGTCAATCTGCGGCAGAGCGTTCAGTTCCTCGCGCAGCACCTCGAAGCGGTCTGCCTCCAGCTTGTCTTTCAATGCGGGCAGCTGGCGCAGGTCGGCATACTGCGGATGCAGTGCGAAGATAGATATACATGAATACGGATATGAATCGGTCCACGTGTGTGTGGATGTAGAGTCGTTGATAGGCAGCACCTGCAGGAGGCGCTGGTGGGTCTTTGCCACCCAGTCGATCATCAGTTTAAGGTCGCCGAAGTCGCCCATTCCGAAGCTACCTTCAGAGCGGAGCGAGAAGACGGGAACGAGTGTGCCCGCCACCTTCTCGTCGCAGAGCGCGTAGAACGACTGGTCGAGCGCCACCACGCGCACTTCGTTCTGCTCCAAAGGCTCGAGAGTGAGTTTGCGGTTGTCGCAAGTCTCCCACATCTCCTCGCCTTTGTCGCTGAACGCCACGAACTTGAATTCCAGTTCGTGTACTAACTTACTACAAATCTTATTATTGTTACCTAAACCTACTTCTTTTTCGTTTGCATTGAGCGCGTCGCCGTCGATGTCTACAATCCATTCGTTGTAGTTGTGCTCGGTCATTGGCAGCGCCTTCTTCAGGTCCCAGTTGCCCAGCGCTGCGCCTTTGCCCGTGAGAGCGAGGCGTGAGCCCGAGTGCAACTGCGGAGCGCGCACCACGAGTCGCAGCGCCTTCTTGTAAGCCAGCGGCTCAACATTGCCCTTTGCGCGTCGGTTGACGCAGTCGGTGAAAGCCGAACTATATAAATATGTGTCGCCTGGTATCTCATGCCAGCGGTCTTCTACGGTGAAGCGGTGCGACGGCTTCGCGTTGAGGTCGAGTCGGTGCATTATGGTCTTCCACTCGCTGCACTTTATTCCGCAGCTGTTGCGCACGCTATAGTAATAGTCTACGTGCTGTTCGCCCATGCCTGCCTCTACCTCGCATCTCCATGTCAAACCATCGGTTGTAGACATAGCCACTGTGCGGTTGCCTTGCTGTCCGCCAACGATGTTCAGCAGCAGCTCTTCGCCGAATACTGTCTTGTATTGGATGCTAAAAGTAATTTGCATAGTATTGTTTAGTCGTTATTAGATTCTAATTATATTTTGCTGCAAAATTAAACAATCGCGCAATTTTTTTGCAAAGTTATGAAAGTATTTCTTCCAAACTGCAAGGTAAACGTTTGCGCAATGGTTAACGATTACTAACAAGTATATGTTATTTATCACAAATTTCTTACTTTTGCAAACATTAGGGGGCTTTGTAGGGGGTGCACTTGTCTCCGCTCGGCTTTGCCGCTTGCCAGAGCAAGAAGTGCA
>OQWI01000726.1_pt1 | contig 14913 bp, 11 predicted proteins | sample 1691551 | NCBI WGS metagenome assembly OQWI01 (sample SAMN03418259, study PRJEB22391) | human gut metagenome | biome: human-gut; feature: organic feature; material: feces | host: Homo sapiens | place: Tanzania | collected 2013-01
AGATATCATCGCCAGCCTCTACAAGATAGACTAAAGGATGACGTGCGTACATGAGTGGTTCGCCAGGCTTCGACTTGCAAATAATTCCCAATTCATCGGTAATTTTGCAATATATAGGTTCCTCTGTGGCAAAGAAGCCAAACTTACCATGGTCGCCAGCAGCAGAACTTGCAAAAGGATATTTCACTATACTTGCCAACATGGAATATGTCATGGCAAAGCCACCCTCACGACGACCGTTGAATCTATGAGCGAGAATACGTAGGGCGTTGGCATTACCCTCGAAATGTGTAATATCATCCCAAAAGCGCGATGAAACCATCGATTTCAACGTTTTGCCATTACCCTCAGAGAAGAAAGCCTGAATAGCCTTTTCGCCACTATGGCCAAAAGGAGGATTGCCAAGGTCGTGGGCAAGACATGCTGCCGACACTATGGTGCCAATCTCTTGGAATAGAGTATCACGCAATTCAGGATGGCGCTTGGTAAGGATGTGGCATACGTCATTACCCAACGACATACCTACCGACGCCACCTCGAGCGAGTGTGTGAGTCGGTTGTGAACAAAGATGCTGCCAGGCAAAGGAAACACCTGAGTCTTGTTTTGTAGACGGCGGAAAGGAGTGGAGAATATCAAACGGTCGTAGTCGCGTTTAAATTCAGTACGATCGTCGTCGCGTTGCAAATGGCGATGCTCTTGGCCAAGTCGCTTGTTGGATAGTAATTGTTTCCAGTTCATCATATGGCAAAATTAATGGAAAAGAATGGAATAGCAAAACAAATAATAATATTTGTTCTGATATTAATGAGCGTAGCGCACTTTTTGCAAAGCACATCGCTCTTTTTACAATAAGTACTAATAAATATAAAGAAGTCATTGGGTTATCATTTTTTTTTGCTACTTTTGCACCTTATAATATATAAGAAAACGGCGAAGCTCTAAAGCAAGCCCATTTTTCAATTAGTAATACACAATCAGCAATGACCAACATCAGAATCATCAACAAGAGCCACCACCCTCTGCCAGCCTATGCTACCGAGCAGAGTGCAGGCATGGACTTGCGTGCCAACATCGAAGAGCCTATAGTATTGAAACCTATGGAGAGAAGACTCATTCCTACAGGATTGTATATGGCTTTGCCACAAGGCTTTGAGGCACAGATTCGCCCTCGTAGCGGATTGGCATTCAAGAAAGGTATCACCGTATTGAATAGCCCAGGCACAATAGACTCTGACTATCGTGGTGAGTTGATGGTGCTTCTTATCAACTTGTCGACTGAAGAATTCATCGTAAACGACGGCGAGCGCATAGCACAGATGGTGATAGCACGCCATGAGGTTGCCGAGTTCCAGGTAGTTGAAGAACTCGATGACACCGAGCGTGGTGCTGGTGGATACGGACATACAGGAGTGAAATAATGCAGTTGAAAGGTATTATAACTCTTTTAGCAGTTCTCTTCATGTTGCCTCTGAGCATAGATGCAAAGAAAGAGAACAATGGTGGCGACGGCTCTACAGACCGACGCTACCAATACTTTTTTATTGAGGCTATGCGACAGCAGAGCATGGGCAACTATGCTTCTGCATTCGAATTATTGTCTCACGCCAAGGATATAGACGGCAACAAGCCGGAGGTTTACTACTATCTTGCGATGTATCTCGCACAGATGGAGAAAGACTCTTTGGCTCTTACTTCATTAGAGAAAGCGGTAAGCTTGGCTCCAAAGAATGAGACTTACCAAGAGCGACTGGCACAATTCTATATCGGTAACGGCAAATACGACAAGGCTACAGAGGCTTACACCAGACTATGCGACGAACACAGCTATCGCACAGATGCTATGAAGATATTGCTGCAACTGTATCAGCAAAAGAAAGATTATACAAAGATGCTCGAGGTGATAAACCGCATAGAGCAGGTGGATGGCGAAAGCGAAGACCTAACATTATCAAAGGTGAGAGTATACGAGCTAATGGATAAGCCAGAGAATGCTCACAAGGCATTGAAAGAGTTGGCAGACAATCATCCTTACGACATCAACTACCAGATAATGCTTGGCAACTGGCTATTGCAGAACAACAAGGCCGACGAAGCATATGGCATATTTACAAAGGCTCTTAAAGAAGAGGCTAACAACCCATATGCCCAGAGTTCGCTCTACGACTATTACAAACAGCATGGCGATAGTGCTAAGGCTGCCGATATGATGGAGAAGATATTGGTAAGTACAGAGCAGTCGATAGAAAACAAGCTGCAGTTTGTACGCGAGGCTATAAAGGAAAACGAGCAGCATGGTGGCGACAGCATTAAAATGTTGTCACTATTCAATAGAATGATAGCAGCATCGCCAGAGGAGACAGACATCAGGGAATTGGAAGTGGCTTATATGAAAATGAAGAAGTTTCCTACAGCCGCCATCGATTCTACGCTCTTAAGCCTTCTTAGCATTGCGCCCGATAATGCTTCGGCTCGTTTCCAACTTCTGCAGAACAAATGGAGCAGCGACGATTGGGATAGCATAATAGCTTTGAGCGAGCCGGGAACACAATATAATCCCGAAGAAATGGTGTTTTATTACTTCACCGGCTTGGCTTATTACCAAAAAGGTGAAGACGACAAGGCATTGACATTCTTCCAGAAAGGTGTTGCAGAGATTAACGACAAGAGCAGCTCGGATATCGTTAGCGACTTCTACTGCATAATGGGCGACATATTGTTTAAGAAAGGTAAAGCTACGGAGGCTTTCGCTGCTTACGACAGCTGTCTGCAATGGAAACCTGACAATATATCTTGTTTGAACAACTATGCCTACTACCTTAGTCTAAACAACCAAAACCTAAAGAAGGCTGAGGAGATGAGCGTGAAGACTATACAGGCAGAGCCTACTTCGGCTACATACCTCGACACCTATGCGTGGATATTGTTCTTGGAAGGTAGATACGAGGAGGCGAAGATGTATATTGACCAAGCAATAAACAACGATTCTACCGATGAATCTTCTGCTGACGTCTATGAGCATGCAGGCGACATACATGCCATGGCTGGAGATATAGACAAGGCTGTGGAATACTGGAAGCAAGCACAAAAGCGCGGTGGCGAAAGCAAGATATTGGCAAGAAAGATAAAACAAAGAAAATACATAAAGAAATGAAAATAAAGAATATTCTTTTTGCTGTTGCCTTGGGTGGTATGACCCTGGCTATGGCAGGATGTGGTTCGAAGAAGGCTGCAACAGAAGGTACATCATCGACAGTTGACAAGCACAACGGCGGTAATGTGCAAGCATTGGCTTTTGTTCAGAAAGTTGCTAATCAGAAGGTTAGCACCCAAAACATCGTTGGCAAGATGTCGCTCAACGTGCAGATGGGAAGCAAAGATATCACGGTGCCAGGTTCGCTGCATATGAGATATGGCGAAGTGATACGCATTCAAGCATTCATCCCATTGTTGGGTAGCGAGGTGGGACGCATAGAATTTACTCCAGACTATGTGCTCGTGATAGACCGCATGCACAAAGAATATATCAAGGAAGACTACAACAAGGTGGACTTCCTAAAGAACAACGGTTTGAACTTCTATTCGTTGCAAGCTTTGTTCTGGAATCAGCTGTTTATGCCAGGAACAAAATCTATCAGCGATGCCAACCTTTTGGATTTTGGCGTAACGGAGGCTGGTAACAGCAAGAACATTACATTAAAGAAAGGTAACCTGAATATAGTATGGAATGCCGACAATACCAATGGTCGCATATCTACAGCTAAAGCTACATACAGCAGTCTAACTCAAGGTAAATCATCGTTGAACTGGACATATTCCAACTTCAAGGCTGTTGCGGGCAAGATGTTCCCTGCTTACCAGAAGTTTACTTTTGCTACTACTGCCATCAAGAACCAGAGCAATATTTCCCTGACTATTGATATGGATGGTGTGAAGACCGACAGCAAATGGGAAGCAAAGTCGGAAATATCAAAGAGGTATAAGAAGATAGAAGCTACCGACGTCTTCGGCAAGCTTTTCGGAGCACAATTAAAATAATAACCGAGAGTTAAGATGAGGAAACTATTAACGATATTTCTTGCCTTGGCGCTTACGTTGCCTGTTTGCGGACAGCGTAAGACTACAAATAGTGGTCAGCGTAAGACCACAACAACAAGGACTGTTGCCAAAAAGCCTACGGCAAGAAAGCCTTTAGCAAAGAAAACGACAGCAAAGAAGAAGACTACAACAACAAAGAGCAACGCCACTAAGTCTGCAGGAAAGACTTACTCAAATGCCTCTATACGTGGTCTACAGAACCAAAGAGCCGACATCCAAAAGAAGATTAAGGAGCAAGAGAAGGCACTAAGGGCAAATCAGGCAGATGTCAAAAACAGACTGAAGAATCTGCTGGTGATAAATAGCGAAATCGAAGATCGACAAAAGAAGATAACAAATATCGAGCAAGACATTACACATATAAATGGTAATATCGATATGCTGACATCGCAACTGAATACTCTCAAAGAGCAACTGCACGAACGTCAGGCGAAATACATAAAGTCGATGCGCTATTTGGCTAAACATAATTCTGTACAGGACAAGCTGATGTTTATCTTCTCTGCACAGAACTTTGCTCAGATGTATCGTCGACTTCGATTCGTAAGAGAATATGGTGCTTACCAAAAAGCACAGGGCGAACAGGTTAGAGCAAAGCAGCAGGAGGTGAACACAAAGTTTAACCAGTTGCAAGATGCTAAGGCGCATAAAAACAATTTGCTCTTTAAAGGCAAGCAGGAGAAAACGCACCTACAGAACAAGCAGACAGAACAACAGACTATGGTTGACGGACTGCAGAAACAGCAGAAGACTATCGTAAGCATCATAGCTGACCAACGCAAGAAGGATGCTGCATTGAACGCTCAAATCGATAGATTGGTGGCTATAGAAGTAGAAAAGGCTCGCCAACGTGCTGAGGCAGAAGCAAAGCGCAAAGCTGCTGCTGCAGAGGCTGCACGACGTAGAGCTGCCGAATTGGCTCGCAAGAAAGCTGCTGCAGAGGCTGCTGCAAGAGAGAATGCACGAAGAATCGCAGAGGCAAAGGCACGTGAGGCAAGACTCAAAGAGGAAGCACGTCAGGCTGCTTTGGCGGAAGCTGAAGCTCGCAGAGCAAGAGAAGAAGCAGAGCGTAAGGCATCTGCAAAGAAAGCTGCTAACGCAAGAGCGCTGGCTGAAAGAAAAGAGCGTGAAGCTGCAGAGAGAAAAGAACGTGCAGAGCAGGCTGCTCGCGAAGCAGCTGCACAGCGTCAGGCTGCAGAGTTGAAAGCAAAGACCGAGGCAGAGCGCAACAGAAAAGAGATAGCTGAAGCTAAGGAGGATGCCGAAGAGGTGGCAAGATTCAGTTCTGCCGACAGATTGATGAACAATGGTTTCGAGGCTAACCGAGGCAGATTGCCTATGCCTATTACTGGCAACTACAGAATAGTTACCCACTACGGAAACTATAATGTAGAAGGTCTACGAGGCGTAACTCTCGACAACAAGGGTATAAACATCATGGGTTCTGCAGGTAGTCATGTAAGAAGCGTATATGATGGTGAAGTTAGCGGTGTGTTTGGATATAGTGGTTCGATGGTTGTAATGGTACGCCACGGAGCATACATATCTGTATATTGCAACTTGAAATCAGTAGCGGTATCTAAGGGACAGCATGTAAGCACCCGACAAGTACTTGGCTCCGTTGGTGGAGAGAATGTACTGCAATTCAGATTATACAAAGAAAAGGCAAGATTGAATCCTGAGAAATGGCTTGGAAGATAATTGCGCTAAACATTTCGAAATAAGACAAAAACAAAAGTGCGTCTGTAGCAAAAAAGCTATCAGACGCACTTTTATTTTATATTTAGTAATCTTGGTTATTTATGATTCTCTCGATAGATAACGTTGTTAGCACCACTTGTAATCTGTAGAGCCTCTGGATGCTCCTTGATAAAGCTATCGATATGGCGCACACGCTTATCCTCCAAGATTTCATCTACAGCTATCAAGATACCTGTTTCTTCTACATCGCCAAAGCCATAATTAATGGCAGTACCGAAAAGGCGCATAGTAGGGCTAAGATTCATATATGCATTCACCAAAGGAGGAATATTGTAGCCCAATCGACGTATCTCACGGTTGAGAATGCGATAATCAGCTTTGAAGTCATCTTCACAGAATAGAGTAGCCAATTCCATAGGGTCAGACTCTATACGCAACGGCTTTAGTGGCACAATGAGATTTTCTTTGTCGCCAAAATGCTTCTTTAAGAAGTAGAGTATCATATCGCGACCACGACGGATATACGACGGATACATCGTTACCTTGCCAAAGAAATATTTCACATCTGGATTTATAACCGTCAAAGCTCCAAGACCATCCCACAGGTTGTCGAGAGCAAAAATACTCTTGGTATTAGAACGTACATTCTGATATTCAAGCGACACAAATGATCGTCCCAACTCAACAGTATATGGAGCATACTCCTTCATAAACTTCTCGGAGAAATGGAACATATGGCTTGTTGCAAGCTTTGGCTGTCCTTTTTCATCTATCTGCCAATCGCTACCAAAGAGATAGCGATAGCCACCGATAATTTCTTCTGCATCAGGATTCCATACTATAAGTTGTTTGCAGCAATTAGGCATAGTATCGAACTCGTCAATATCCAAAGCCTTTCCTGTGCCACCACCTGCCGAACGGAAAGCAAGTTCACGAAGACGACCAATCTCTCTCATCACATTTGGTGAGTCGTGAGCCGTAATAACAAAAATCTCGTTATTACTCTTGTTGGTCATGCGCAATTGCTTTTCTGGAGTAAGTTCAGCTCTCAGCAGTTCTTTGCTCACAGGTTGGATAATTTCTTCTTCCATTGGTTTCTATATTATTTCCTTATAGTTTATACACTTCATCTTCTACATATTTTGCCCATTCCATCGCAGTTTTTGATTTATCGAAAGTCTGCCATGGTATAGGTTTTCCTATAGCCACGCGGAATGTTTTATCTACATTTTTATACATTTCATCGACAAGAAACAGCATGGCTACATTAAACTTCAAACCAAGCTTTTTGCATACGTTAGCTATGGTATAGAATTTGTCAGAGTTGCAACCGCCGAAATGTATTGGCACTATGTCACGCTGATATTCCACACTCTTTGTGATGAAAGTCTTCTTCCAAGGCAAGTCGTGAATTTGTCCGTCTATCTTTCGAGAGCATAAGCCTGCAGGGAACATCAGCATATGGTTCTTGCTTTGAAAACCAGCCTCAACCATACGAGGGAAGTCACGGCTCTGCTTACCAGTCTTATTGATAGGAATACAAACAGGTGCAAGACCAGGAAGATTCATCAATAAGTCGTTGACAAGATAGCGGAAGTTGCCATCATAATGGCGTCCGATAATGGCACCTAAAGCCACACCATCAGCTCCACCAAGAGGATGGTTTGAGACGAAAGTATAAAGGCGTCCGTCGTTCTTATCGGGAAGATTCTCTAATCCTTCGATTTTAAGAGTCATACGCAGATAGCGCACACACTCCTCAAGCCAATCAGTACCCGACAGATGGCGAGATTCCCAAAGATACTTATTGACCTCATCTTCATGTACCACTCGTTTGAGCCATGATACAAGGAAATGTGGAACAAAGCGTGCTTTATCCCCCATTTTGCCAGCAAGTATTTTTTCTATATCTATTGTCTTTTCCATCATTTTGTTTAAGAGCACGACGGAGAATATTATACAAAAGCTATCCGAATAAAACTCGTTTTCTTCTAATCCGCCGATAAACAACTGCAAAAATAACACAACTTTTTCTAATATGATAGTTTTTTAAGCAAAAATATTCTTTTTATTATGATTTTGATTAGAAAACATAACAGAATCGTCATTCTACAGATAGATAGCAAACAAGCGAAAAGTATAAAAAACAAGAGCTTGATAAAAAAATGTGGGGAAAAGTGGAGCAATGTGGGGGAAAATGTGTATCTTTGAACCCGAATTCATATATAAATAAGAACGCATGCGATTTTTAGGTAACATCGAGGCTAAAACAGATGCTAAGGGACGAGTGTTTCTGCCATCTGCATTCCGCAAGGTACTACAGGTATCGGGCGAAGAGTCGTTGGTGTTGCGCAAAGACGTTTTTCAACCATGCTTAGTACTCTATCCGCAAAGTGTTTGGAATGCTCAACTCGACGAACTAAGAACAAGACTCAATAAATGGAACCCTGAACATCAGCAGATGTTAAGGCAATTTGTTTACGACACAGAAGCCATCGCATTAGATGGCAACGGAAGATTCTTGATTCCGAAAAGATTCTTGGAAGCAACAAACATCACGTCAGGCGTAAGATTCATAGGTATGGACGACACCATTGAGATTTGGACAACCGACAGCGACATGCCTCTGATGAACGCTCAAGAATTTGCTGAGAAACTAACAAAAGTAATGACCCCTGAAGAAAAGTAACAACGACCACTGAAAATGACAAAGATTGTAGAAAACTATCATGTACCGGTATTGCTCAACGAGAGCATCGACGGACTAAACATACATAAAGGAGGAGTATATGTCGACGTAACATTCGGTGGCGGCGGACATAGCAGGGAGATATTGTCCAGACTTGACGATACAAGTCATTTGTATAGTTTCGACCAAGACGAAGATGCTGAAAGAAATATCGACGACCGCATAAAAGGCGGTAAATTCACTTTCGTGAGATCAAACTTCAGATATCTTACAAACTGGATGAGATATCATGGAGTAGACGGTATAGACGGGCTATTGGCAGACCTCGGAGTATCAAGTCATCATTTCGATGACGAAACTCGTGGATTTTCATTCCGATTTGATGCTCCACTTGACATGAGAATGAATAAGCGCGCTGGTAAAACTGCCGCTGACATAATAAACGACTATGACGAGGAGCAGTTGGCTGATATCTTCTATCTATATGGCGAACTAAAGACATCACGCCGCATAGCTTCAACATTGGTAAAACAAAGAGCCAACAAGCGAATAGAAACAACACAGGATTTCTTGAATGGTGTAGCTCCGCTATTCAACAAGGAGCGAGAGAAGAAAGATATGGCTAAGCTCTTCCAGGCTCTACGCATAGAGGTAAACCACGAGATGGATGCCTTGAAAGAGATGCTATATAGTGCCACAGCTTTACTAAAACCAGGCGGCAGACTAAGTGTGATAACTTATCACTCACTGGAAGACCGCATGGTGAAGAACGTGATGAAGACTGGTAATGCTGAGGGAAAGGCAGAACAAGACTTCTTTGGCAGAACCAAATGTCCATTCAAACTAATCAACAACAAGGTGATAGTTCCTTCGGCAGAGGAGGTGGAGATAAACCCACGAAGCAGAAGTGCTAAGCTAAGAATAGCAGAGAAAATAGCAACAGAATAAACAAAGGAGGAAAATGGAAAGCGCTAATTCAAAACCTGATAACAAGACTGCTGCCAGCGAAGAGCCAAAAGCAAAAGAGCAAAACGATATCGCTAAAGAGAATGTGGCTAAAAGCAATAATGGCAACAGTATTGACGACACAGAAGACGACAATCTAAGTTTGAAAGAGGTGATTAAGCAGAATGCTACAGAAGAAGAATCACCGCTATCGAAGAACTTTACTCTCAATAAGATTCTTGGTGGAGATATACTGACATCATCTACCATAAGACGACAAATATGGGTGTTTTTGCTAATTGCATTTTTCACTCTTATATATATATCCAACAGATATAGCTGTCAGCAAGACCTTATAGAGATTGACAAACTGCAAGAACGATTGCAAGACGCAAAGTTTAAAGCGTTGTCAAGTTCGAGCCAGATGACAGAAAGGAGCAGAGAGAGCAACGTGCTCGAATTGCTAAGAAATAATAGCGACAGCACGCTGAAGACTCCAAATCAGCCACCTTACATAATTACTGTACCAGAAGACAATTAAGAAGAAAAAGGAGGATAAACAACAATGAGTAAGTTCAATAGCAACAAAATAATGCCAAGATATAGTGCTATAGCTTTGGTAATGACCCTGGTAGCTTTCGCTGTAGTGGTCAAAGCTGGCTATATCATGACAGTAAAAAGAAGTTATTGGGAACAAGTTGCAGACAGAGTAAAGAAAGATAGCGTCAGCGTAACTCCTAAGCGAGGAAACATATTGAGTTGCGATGGCGAGCTAATGGCAAGTTCATTGCCTGAGTTTATGGTATTCATGGACTTCAAACAACTCTGCGATGCAAAGAACGACAGTCTTTGGGAATCTAAGCTCGACTCTATATGTATGGGACTAAATAGAATATTCCCGGAGAGATCGACTAAAGAATTCAAGTCGAACCTTCAAGAAGGATTTGCCAAGAAGAGTCGCCACTACCCTATATGGCGACGTCGTATAGACTATAATACATTTACCGAGATACAGGCATTACCAATATTTAAGCTTGGTAAGTTTGCCAGCGGATTCCACTACGAGGAGTTCAATGCTCGCCAACGCCCGTATGGCTCTTTGGCTCAGCGTACCTTGGGCGACATGTTCGGTGCAAAAGATACTGCACGCTGCGGTTTGGAGTTGGCTTACGACTCTATTTTGCGCGGTTCCAACGGTATTACCCACAGACGTAAGGTGCTGAACAAGTTCCTTGACATCATGGACACACCTCCTATCGACGGTGCTGATATCGTGACTACCATCGATGTAAGCATGCAAGATTTGGCAGAACGATGTGTGATCAATGAGCTTAAAGAGATTAATGGTAATGTTGGTGTAGCCATCGTTATGGAAGTAGCCACAGGCGACGTGAAAGCCATAGTAAATATGGAGAAATGTGTGGATGGCAACTACCGTGAGATTAAGAACCACGCAGTGAGCGACTTGCTTGAGCCTGGCTCTGTGTTTAAGACAGCCTCCATAATGGTGGCTCTCGACGATGGAGTGGTGGACACCACGGCCTATATAGACACTGGATGTGGCGTGTGGCCCATGTACGGACGCGAGATGAAGGACCATAACTGGCGACGTGGTGGCTATGGCATGCTCAAGTTGCCGCAGACGCTGTGGGTAAGCTCCAACATTGGAGTGAGCCGTATCATCGACGACCATTATAAGGACAATCCTGAGAAGTATGTTCAGGGAATACGCCGACTGGGTCTTGCCGACGACTTGCAGCTGCCCATACCCGGCTACTCGCCTGCCAAGATAAGAATGCCACGCAAGGATTCGCGCGGAAAACAATATGTAAACTGGAGCAAGACAACCTTGCCCTGGATGAGTATCGGCTATGAGACGCAGGTGCCGCCTATCTCAACTCTCACATTCTACAACGCCATTGCCAACGGGGGCAAGATGATGCGCCCGCGCTTCGTAAAGGAGGTGAGAAAGAACGGTCAGGTGGTTATGAGTTTCCCGCCGCAAGTGATGCGCGAGCAGATAGCCAAGCCTGTCACTATCAGCAAAATCACACGTATACTGGAGCAGGTGGTGAGCGTGGGACTTGGCAAAAAGGCTGGTTCGCCCTCGTTCCTTGTGGCAGGAAAAACCGGTACGGCACAGATTTCGAAGGGTGCGGCTGGCTACAAAAGCGGACAAGTGCATTATCTCTTGTCGTTCGCAGGATTCTTTCCAGCCTACGAGCCGCGCTACAGTTGCATTGTGTGCATACAGAAGTCGGGACTTCCTGCTTCGGGTGGCGGTATGAGTGGCGTGGTGTTCCACGACATTGCCGAGGGAATCATGGCGCAGGACCTTAAGCTTGAGGCTGCCGATGCGCGCGACTCAATGTCGATATTCGTGCCTCAGGTGAAGAGTGGCAATATTCTCGCCGCCGATTATGTGCTCACGCATCTTGGTTTCGAGCCACGCACCAACTGGAGTGGCAGCTATGCCGACGGCAATCCTATATGGGGACGCGCTACGGAGACTGGCGGCAAGACTATCGACTTGCAACGGGAGCCTGTAGGCGACAAGAACCAAATGCCCGACGTTCACGGTATGGGAGCACGCGATGCTGTGTATCTGATAGAGAGCCGCGGCATGAAGGTGAAGATCAACGGACGTGGAAAAGTAGTGGCGCAGAGCATTGGCCCTGGCATGACCGTGAAGAAGGGAATGACCTGCGTATTGAAAATGGAGTAGAAAAATAATATCAAAATAGAAATATGAAACTCAAGGAATTGCTCAATGCCATCCCCGTGATTGCCTTTATAGGCAATGAGGATGTAGAAATCACTGGCGTTAACATCGATTCGCGCCGCATCAAGGATGGTCATCTCTTTGTAGCCATGAAGGGAACTCAGGTAGACGGCCATAAGTTTATACCCAAAGCCGTGGAACTTGGAGCAAAGGCTGTGCTCTGCGAGGACTTGCCTCAGGAGAAAGCCGAAGGCGTGACCTATGTCCAGGTAGAATCCACAGAGGATGCTGTTGGCAAGGTGGCGACTGCCTTTCATGGCAACCCGTCGAGCAAACTCAAGCTCGTGGGAGTGACAGGAACTAACGGCAAAACCACCATTGCCACATTATTATATAATATGTTCACCAAGATGGGTCACAAGTGCGGCTTGCTCTCAACCGTGTGCAACTACATAGTCGACGAGCGTGTGCCTGCCGACCATACAACTCCCGACCCGATAGCACTCAACGAGTTGCTCGACCGCATGGTTAAGGCTGGCTGCGAGTATGCCTTCATGGAGTGCTCGTCGCACGCCATTGCCCAGAAGCGCATAGGCGGACTTACATTTGCAGGTGGCATATTCACCAACCTCACACGCGACCATCTCGACTATCACAAGACTTTCGAGAACTATCGCAATGCCAAGAAGGCTTTCTTCGACTCTCTGCCTAAGACTGCCTTTGCCATTACCAACGCCGACGACAAGAACGGAATGGTAATGGTGCAGAACACCAAAGCCACTGTGAAGACCTATTCCACACGCTCTGTAGCCGACTTCAAGGCCCGCATCATAGAGTGCCACTTCGAGGGTATGTATCTTGAGATGGACGGACGCGAGGTGGGAGTACAGTTCATTGGCAAGTTCAACGTGAGCAACTTGCTTGCTGTTTATGGTGCCGCAGTGATGCTTGGCGCAAAACCTGAGGATGTGCTCGTGACCATGAGCACTCTGCACAGCGTAAGTGGACGACTTGAGCCTATCCATTCGCCTGAGGGCTACACGGCTGTTGTCGACTACGCCCACACGCCCGACGCTCTTGAGAATGTGCTCAACGCCATACACGAGGTGCTCGACGGCAAGGGACATGTCATAACCGTGTGTGGAGCAGGCGGCAACCGCGACAAGGGCAAGCGTCCGCTCATGGCTCAGGAGGCTGTCAAGCAGAGCGACCGTGTGATTATCACAAGCGACAACCCACGTTTCGAGGAACCTCAGGACATCATCAACGACATGCTCGCCGGACTCAATCCACAGCAGATGAAGAAGGTTATCTCCATTGTCGACCGTCGCGAGGCTATACGCACTGCCTGCATGATGGCCAAGAAGGGCGACGTTGTTCTCATTGCCGGCAAGGGACATGAGGACTATCAGGAGATAAAGGGAGTGAAACATCATTTCGACGACCACGAGGTTGTGAGAGAATTTATGAATTAGGAGTTTTGAGTTTTGAATTTTGAATTGTCGGCTTTGCCGCAACAACTCAACATTTAACACTCAACATTCAACATTCAACACTCACCCTTGCGGCTTTGCCGCAACAACTCAACATTCAACACTCAACATTCAACATTCAAAAATGCTATATTATCTTTTCCGCTTCCTCGAGCAATACGGCATAAGTGGCTCACACATGTGGGGCTACATCTCGTTCCGCTCGTTGTTGGCACTCATTCTGTCGCTTGTCATCTCGGCATGGTTTGGCGAGCGATTCATCAAGTATCTCAAGAGCAAGCAAATCACTGAGACACAGCGCGACGCCTCAATCGACCCGTTCGGCGTAAAGAAAATCGGCGTGCCGTCGATGGGCGGCATCATCATCATTGTGGCAATACTCGTGCCAGTGCTTCTGCTTGGCCGTCTGCGCAATATCTATCTGTTGCTGATGATTATCACAACGGTGTGGCTCGGATTTCTTGGAGGCATGGACGACTTCATCAAAATATTCCGCCGCAACAAGGAGGGATTGAAGGGTAAATACAAGATTGTGGGTCAGATAGGCATCGGACTCATCGTTGGCTTGGTTTTGTGGGCTTCGCCCGATGTCAAGATGAACGAGAACCTCGCCTACGAGAAGCAGGGACATGAGCTTGTGGTGAAACACCGTTCGGAGGCTTGCAAGTCGCTTAAGACCACAATTCCCTTTGTCAAGGGTCACAACCTCGACTACTCCCGCATCACCAGTATCTTTGGTGAGCATCGTGTGGCTGCAGGCTGGATATTGTTTGTAATAATGACCATATTCGTTGTGACAGCTGTCAGCAATGGAGCCAACCTTAACGACGGTATGGACGGTATGGCGGCGGGAAATTCCGCTATAATCTGTATCGCCCTAGGCATATTGGCCTATGTGTCGAGTCACATAGAGTATGCCTCCTACCTCAACATCATGTATGTGCCAGGCTCGCAGGAACTCGTTATCTTCATCTGTGCCATGGTCGGCGCTTTGATCGGTTTCCTGTGGTATAATGCCTATCCTGCGCAGATCTTCATGGGCGATACGGGTTCGCTGACCATTGGCGGATTGATTGCCGTTTTGGCCATCATCATCCATAAGGAATTGCTCATCCCCATTCTTTGCGGCATCTTCCTTATCGAGAGTCTGAGCGTGATCCTTCAGGTGGAATACTTCAAGTTGGGCAAACGACGCGGAGTGCGTCAGCGCATCTTCAAGCGTACGCCGATTCACGACAATTTCAGAGTGTTGCCCGAACAGCTCGAC
>OQWI01000732.1_pt1 | contig 14861 bp, 13 predicted proteins | sample 1691551 | NCBI WGS metagenome assembly OQWI01 (sample SAMN03418259, study PRJEB22391) | human gut metagenome | biome: human-gut; feature: organic feature; material: feces | host: Homo sapiens | place: Tanzania | collected 2013-01
GCAGCAGCCACAGCCAGTTAAAATCAACGCCGCTCTTTGCCGATGCCGCAGCGCCGACGCTGGAAAAGACTGCGGTGTAGACCACTGTATCACAGCTTGTACGGGTGACATCACCCTTATAGTCCGCCGTGACGGTGTAGCCGGTGGCATATTTGCTGGTGGCGGTGCCGGTGTAGCTTGCCACAGCGGTATAGCGAATGGAAATGTCATAGCCGTCCGTGGGATCGACCGCCGCCTCCTGCCAGCTTACATCGGCAAGGGTCAGGGTGCGGCCATTTTCATTCACGGACTTTGGAACAAGGGACACATCCGCGTCGGAGAGGTTGGGATAGGTGCGCTCTGCCGTCACCGTGCGGCTGCTGGTCCCATAGCCCGCGGCCTCCACTTGAATGGTAGTATGGTCAAGGGACAGGACACCCTCATAGCCATCCTCGGTCTTGACCTCCAACTTCGGCTCCAGCATTTTCAGAATTTCCGCCATATCTTTGGTCTTGCTCTCCAGCGTGACCACCTCGATATGCTCCCGCGTGTCCGTTTCTGTCTGGTCATTTTTCAGCAAATCAAGGAGCGTATAGGTGCGTCCCTCGCGCTCAAAGTCAGCGGTGGGAATCGTGGCGGGATCGTCCTTCGCGGTCAGGTAGTAGACCTTTTCTAATCGGTACACACCGTTTTCCTCGCTGGCTCTGACCTCGGCGGGATAGGCGGAAATGCCGGGGAGCGTATCTGCGGCAGAGATCATCGTGGATACCGTATCGGCTTCTGTCATGGGCTCTGCGGCCATCGCCGCGACGCTCATGCTGCACAGCATCAGCGCCGTGCAGAGTGCAAATGCAAGTTTCTTTTTCACGCTTCGTCCTCCTTCCTCAGCGAACGGGCCGGTTCTGTTCCGGCTGCTTGCGCTCCTGCGGAGAGATCTCACGCTGAATATCATTTTGCAGCTTGCGGAAATACTTTTGCAGGCTGTCCACCACGCCACGCCGATCCTGCACCTCCATGCCATCAAATACCTGCCCCACGCGGCTCACGTCGGGCTGCGGGGTCTCCACGCCGAAATTGCGGCAGAGCATATAGCTGACGCTCTCGGCGTCCATGGCACAGTCCTCGCGGGTGTAGTAGGGATAGCGTCCGTGGTCATGGATACCGGCGTGGACGATCTCGCGGGAGAGCGCCGCAAAGATCTTGCTGTCGATCAGACGGCTGGATACCGTAATGCTCTGCGTCTTAGGATCATAAACGGCGTCCTGGTACATGGTGCTGCTGGTGACCACGGGAACGGGGGAGCTGTCCAGCAGTCGGCGCAGGGCGGCGTCCATTTCCGGTGTATTGTCTTTCAGGCTCAGCGCCGGAACACCGGCCTTGCCGTGGGTCTGGGAAATGTCGAACACGCGCCCGATCTTATAGCCGTGATACTCTCGCCCGTCCTTCACATAGGTATCCGACACGCGGATCTTCATGCCGTTCTCGTCACGGTTGACGCTGCGCCCCAGCCGGTTCCACACCTCCAGACTGTTGATGTAGGTGATCTCCGGGTTCTGCGCCATCGCCAGCATCACGTTGGATGCGCTGTATCGCGGGTTGATGGCCTGCGTATCCAGATAATGCAGATATGCGCCGGGTTCACTGGTGACGTGCATGACCGCATCGTCGGAAAGCTGCCCCAATTCCTCACGCTCCGCTGTTTTCTTTGCCTTCCAGTCCTCGTCCCTCTGCTGCTTCTGCTGGATCAAATTGTCTAACTTTGCCATGATTGTTTCTCCTTCTCAAAATCAAATTATTCTCGCGTGGGCATAGCCTTTTGAATGGCTTCCCGCACGGTGTCCTTGGTGGGTGCCGTGCCATCCCGTTCTGCCGCGGCTTGCAGCGCCATCAGGCGGCTGCGGACAGAGGGGCGGGCATCAGCTTTCCCCATAGCCGGTTCCGTAGACGCTCTCGCACCAGCCCCGCGCTCCTTGGAGCTGTTCCCGGACGGAGCGCGGGCGTTCTCTTTTTTTGCGGCAGTGTCCTCCTTCACCGGGGCGGGATAGCCCATGCGTTCAAAAATGCGGTTGATCTGCTTGGCGTCTCTGGCCTTTGCCATGATCTCCACCGTCCCGGTCTTTTCCACCTTGTTGACGATGGGGTAAAAGAGGACGCCATAGCGTTTGGCTTCCATCTGAAAGCCCTTCAAGTCCTCCTGTTTGACGGAAAAAATGGTCAGCTCCTCGCCGTCGTGGATCAGGCGCTTGAGGTTGGTCTTGCCTGCGAGCTTCTGGTTGTCGTTGGCAAGGGCAATCAGAAGGGCGGCAAGATTTTTCGCCCCCAGCCCTGCCAGCTTGAGGGCGCTCTCGGTGATCTGGATGCCCTCACGCACCATCAGGTCAGCGGTTTCACCGTTGGTACTCATGCTCGTGTTCCTCCTTGTTCTTTAGATTTTCCTGCCGTTCATCCTGCGCCTGCTGGCACTGCTGGGATACCCGCGGAATGTCCGATTGTATCCTGCGGCACAGACGCAGCTCCCCGCGCTTTTCACGCAGGGCGGCAGTCTGCTGTTGGATCTCCGCGCTGCACTTGGCTTGTGCTTCTTCACCGCTGGTGTTCCTCCTTTCCTGATAAAGTGGTTTTCTCTGTTCCTCCAGCAAGCGGATGTCCCACTCCAGCACACGGATACGCTGCTCCAGCTCTGCTGCCGTGGTGATTCCGCTTGATAAAAGGTATTTGAATTGCTGCTCATACCGCTCCAAATGAATGACCTCCCGCTTGACGGAAAAGGGCAGTTTGGGCGGCAGCTTTTTCCGCCTTCCCCCACGCAGCAGGTAGAGGTAGCGGAGATATAGGGCGTGAAAGCCGGTGATTTTCTTTTTTCGGACGGTGGACAGCTTACCCTTCATGCGGTAACGCTTGACAGGTTGGGTGACGGTCGGCGGGGCCATGCCGCCGTGCCGCTGGCGGGAGAGCCGCAGCAGAATATCCGCTTCGGTGTAGCCCTCGCCCAGACTGTCCAGCCGGATCGCCCGCTTTGCGCCGGGGGGCTTGACCGTGGTGTATTTCCGGTTGGGGTTGCGGCGTACCTCGTAACCGTTCTTTCGCAGCAGCATGAGAAAGGTATCGTAGGTGTAGGCTTGGTGGATGATGGCGTCAATGTCGGCGCGGATCACGCCGCGCACGGTGGGCTTGCCGCCCTGCTCCGCCTTCCACTCAGCGTAATGCTTGCCCTTGCCCTGTGGGGTGATGACGGATAAATCATTCTCCCGGCATAGCGCGTCCGAAGTGCCGCGCACATCGTTGTAGTAGCTCTCCGGGCTGGAGTGGTATTTGTGGCCGTCCGTGCGGGAAACAGAATTGACCACGATGTGATTATGCGGGTGGGCCTTATCTAAATGGGTCCCGATGACGGCTTCAAAATCCTCACCGAATAATCGCCGTGCAAACTCGCACCCGATCTCATGGGCCTTCTCCGGCGTGGCCTCTCCAGGGGCAAAGGATTGAATGAAGTGATAGCCGAGGACACCGCCCGTCTTGCCGAATTTCTCCTTGGTTTTCCGCATGGCATCAAAGGCGGTTTCGGCAGACCGGCAGTTCAGGGCAGTCACAAAGCGCACCGTGTCGGTTTTCTCACTATCCGCCGTGTATATGATCTTCTCGTCCAGTTCGGTCTTTTCTCCGTTGACAGCGTATTTTACGCGGTCATCCAGCCTTGCACGAATTGCGAATACTTTCGTGTATGCCATGTCACAGCCGCTCCGCGATGTTCCAAATCGTTTCCTGCGCCGCCGTCACCGCGGCGATGTCCTCGTGGCTGGCAAAGCCACGGGCGTTGACCGCGCGGGCAATCTGATTGATGTTGTTGCCAATGGCGGCGAGCTGACGCCGAATCTCAGCGTATTCATCAGGCGGACGCGGGCGCAGATTCACTCCCATGATGAGGGTGCGGATGAACGGTTCTTTTTTTAGGCCAGCCGCTTTCGCCTGCTGACACAGGTGAGCATACTCCGCAGCGTTTAGGCGGAGGGTCATGGTTTTTGCGTTTTCGCGCATAACATCATCTCCTTCCCAGCTAAAATGTGTTCTTCATTTGTGGTATCCATCGCAGAAGGTATCTGCATATCGTCTTACATTTTTCATCTTTTCGCTCCATTGAAATGTTGTTAGATTTTCTTGCAAACATTTTAGTGATTCCATTGATTTTTCTCTTGCATCTGCATATAATATCCATTGAAATGTGGCATGATAATACCAGCAAGTTTTCAATGGAGGTCGTCACATGGAAATCAAACGAGATCGCTATTTGAAGAAAATCATCTCCTTTATGTGGGATGGTCAGGTGAAGGTGATCACCGGTATTCGCAGATGCGGCAAGTCCTATCTGCTTCGCAATCTGTTCAAGAGTTACCTTCTCGGTGAAGGTGTTGCCGAAGATCACATTCTGTCCTTTGAACTGGACTTGACCCGTGATATTCGTTATCGCAATCCGTTGGAGCTTGCGTCTCATGTCCGTGAGATCGTTGAACGCAGCGCAGACCAATACTATCTCTTTGTAGACGAGATTCAGATGTCGGATGAAGTTCCGAATCCTTACAATCCAGACGGCAAAAAAATCACCTTCTACGACGCGCTCAACGATTTGAAGTCACTTTCCAACTTGGACATTTATGTGACCGGAAGCAACTCCAAAATGCTGTCCTCTGACATACTGACCGAGTTTAGAGGGCGCAGCGATGAGATCCGTGTGCATCCGCTTTCTTTTTCCGAATACTACTCGGCTGTTGGCGGAGATAAGCAGGACGCTTTTGACGAGTTTGCTTTCTACGGCGGTATGCCGCTGATCCTGTCCCGTCCCACAGACGCCGCAAAGATGGCTTATTTGAAATCGCTGTTTTCCGAGGTTTATCTGAAGGACATTGTAGAGCGGAAGAAGATCAAGCGTGAGGATGTGCTGTCCGCTATTCTTGATCTGCTGTGTTCGTCTATCGGCTCTCTGACCAATCCGACGAAGGTTGCAGCCACCATCAACACCGTGCAGAAGCGCAGTGGAAAAAATGTGGTTGCGTTGAACACCGTGAAAGCCTATATGGATCACTTATCGGATTCCTTCCTCTTCACCGAATGCAAACGCTGGGACGTCAAGGGCAAAAGCTATTTTGACTATCCCAACAAATACTACTGTGAAGACATCGGACTGAGAAATGCCCGTATCGGCTTCCGCCAGCAGGAAATGACGCACATCATGGAAAACATCATTTTCAATGAGCTGATGATCCGTGAATGCTCCGTTGACATCGGCATCGTCTATGGCAACGAGAAAAATGCCAAAGGAAAGGTCACGCCAGTTGCGCGGGAAATTGACTTCATTGCAACCTCCGGCGGCAAGAAAACCTATATTCAGTCTGCCTACGCGCTGGGAACGGAGGAAAAGGCGATCACCGAGAATAAGCCTTTTGCGCTGACCGGTGATTCTTTCCCGAAGATCATCGTGCGTCATGACATTCGTAAGCGTTGGTATGATGACAATGGCATTCTCAATATCAGCGTCATCGATTTTCTACTGGACGACACTCTTGTCTAAAACGGCTAAAAGGGAGTCTCTTCGAAGGCTCCCTTTTACTTTACGCGTTCGAGCAGTGGCTCAGGGGTCTTAGGGGGCTTTGCCCCTTAACAAGCGCATTTTGATGTCAAAATGCTATGCTTGCGACTGCAAAGCAGCCGCAGGCCGCTTGCAGTCCTAAACCAGCCGAAAAAGAAAATCAGCGCACCTCGCCGCCACGGGTTCTTACCCTGCCGCTGATTCCTTTCACAAGCCGGAGCTGGTCGTTGTAGTCCTTTCCGCGCCGTGGTGGGTTGTCGATGACTTCGTAGCCAGCTAACGCTTGCTTAATTGCTGCCGATGCCGCCCGTCCCGCCACATCATTGTCCAGGCACAGCACGATCCGTTTCACGCCGGGGTTATCCTTCAGGTATTGTTCCAACGCCGTGGGGAACCGGATGGAACCATCTTTTCTTGGCCGGTAGATGCCGGAGAGGGACAGCGTATTGGCGGCGCGCCATTCCTGCCCCCGCAGCTTCAGCAGAGTCAGGTAAGAAAGGGCGTCTATGGCGGCCTCAAACACGCAGAGGGTTTTGCCACTGGCGTGGAGGGGAACGGCAAAGGAAAAACGTTTATCGCTGCCGGGGACTTCACCGGCAAAGGTGGTGTCCGAAAGGGTCCCGCGCAGTGCGCCGTAGGCAGGGTTCCCATGTTCGTAGCCCACAAATACGCAATTATGATGTGCAGCGTCCTCGTAAAGCTGACCATGTTTGATGCAGTGGTTGATGATCTCAGCGTCAATGCCGCGGCTCCGCAGATATGCAAAAACACGCCGGTTGTCGGCGTGTTTGGGTGGCAGGGCAAATTCAGTTTTTATAGGCGGTGCAGCCCGCATTGGCGTGGGCGGCACACGGGGCAATTCTCCAAGGATGCGCTGAACGGCATCCAGAAAGGAAAGTCCCTCCGCTTCCGGTATTTCCGACCCTTCGCTTTGCTCCGGCAGCACCAGGCCCGGATTATGGCAATAGGGACAGCGCAGATCACAGCCGGATAGGAACACCGTACAGGCGACCTTGCCGGGGTAGTCCAGAAGCGTCAGTTTCTGTAATCCGCCAATGCGCATGGTGATGCCTCCCTCCTCCTAAGCGAGAATCTGTAACACAATAATCATACCGTATATTGTGTTTGATGTCAATATGAAAACACAATATATCGTTTGCGTCGTTTGAGTGTTTTCATCAGGCGCAACTCCTGTCCGGTATCTGCCGGACAGGAGTTGGCAGTAAAACAGGCGGCGCTCAACTTCGGTTGAGGGATACGCAGCACGCACAGCCACAAAAGCACTGCCGCACCAAGCGCTACATAGGTATCAAAGTTGAAGGCAGATGCGAAGGGAATGTCGATAATCAGCGAGGACAAGCCTACTACGAAAAGAATATTAAAAATGTTGCTGCCGACGATATTGCCTATCGCAATATCCGCATTGCCGCGACGTGCTGCCGCCACAGAGGTGAACAGCTCCGGCAACGAGGTGCCCAAAGCCACAATCGTCAGGCCGATAAAACGCTCGCTGAGTCCCGCATAGGTTGCAATAGAGGTTGCTGCGCCTACGGTAACATTACTGCCCGCAATAATCAGCGCCAAGCCGCCCACTGCGCCCAACAGGCAGCGTCCCAGCGGCAGACCGGGCTCCTCCAGGTCACTGTCGACATTGCTTTTCATCGCCATAGTGTACAGATACATCATATATACGGCAAAGGCTACCATAAGCACACCGCCATCCGCCAGACTGATGCTGCCGTCGCGTCCCTGATAAAACAGCAGTGCGGTAACACCAATCATGAAGGGGATTTCGATGCGTACGGTAGAACGCGCTACCGCAATCGGTACGATAGAAGCCGCAAGGCCTAAAATAATAAGTATGTTAAGAATATTACTGCCGACGATATTACCGATAGTAATATCCGCATTACCCTTAACTGCCGCAGCGATACTTACCGCTGCCTCCGGCGCGCTCGTGCCCATCGCTACGATAGTAAGGCCGATTACCAGCTGCGGAATGCCGAAGCGCATGGCAATGCCTGCTGCACCTTCAACGAACCAATCCGCACCTTTTGCGAGCATCACAAAGCCTAAAGCCAATAAAACAAACTGTAAAGCTATTTCCATTTTCTTCCTCCTTGATTTGCAGCCGTCCCTAAAAACAAAAAAGCGAGACATTGCTGCAATAAAATTACAACAAAGTCTCGCTACTTAGTCACAAAGCCGGATTGCCGAAGCAATCGTACTGACGACAGAGTGAACACGCCATGCGTGCAAGCTACTCCCTTTATATGCTTAGTTTAGCCAAACGCAGGGAGTTTGTCAAGTAAAATTTAGCTTCTTTTGAACAGCTTGCCGAAAAGCGGCGAAAGCAGTGATAAAGCAGCTGCCACCAGGAAGAACAGGCACAGCGGACGCTGGAAGAAAATAGCAAAGCTGCCGTCACTCATAATCAGCGAGCCGACAAAGTTCTGCTCTGCCATACCGCCGAGGATAATGCCGATGATAATCGCCGACATGGAAAAGCCCAGCTTATTCATAAAGTAACCCAAGAAACCGCTTGCCACCATCAGATAAACATCGTTCAAGGAGTTATTGTAGGAATAAGTGCCCACGAAAGTCATCATCACGATAATCGGCAGCAGAATGTGTACAGGCACGTTAACAACCTTCATAAAAAGTCTGATTAACGAAAAGCCCATGATACCCATAATCACGTTAGCTAAAAGCAAACCGATGAAGATAGCGTAAACATCAGGCGCCTTCTCCACAAAAAGCAAGGGACCGGGCTGCAGGCCCTGAACCATCAGCGCACCCATCATAATTGCCGTTGCGCCGTCGCCGGGGATACCCAACGTAAGCACCGGGATGAAGGCACCGCCGGATACAGCGTTGTTGCCTGCCTCGGAGGCTACAATGCCCTCGGGCTCGCCGTTGCCGAAGTTCTTGCTGTGCTTAGACCAGCGTTTCGCCTGGTCATAGGAAACAAAGGAAGCGATATCGCCGCCGGTACCGGGCACACAGCCGATGAAGGTACCGATGAAGGAGGAACGCAAAAGCGTGGTAAACACTCTCTTGATATCCTCAAACGAAGGCAGCAGACGGTCAAGCATCATGTGCTGCTCCTTGCGTTCATTATGATAATAATCCTCAATACTGCTCAACACCTGCGCAAAGGCGAATACGCCAATCAGCACAGGGATAAAGGATACACCGCCCATAAAATAGTTGGTGTCCAAAGTAAAGCGGATTGCACCGCTCATACCGTCAATGCCGACTGTTGCCAGGAACAGGCCGATAAGACCGCCCATAATACCCTTGATAACACTGCCGGAGGAAACGCTCGTAATAATGCTGAGGCCGAAAATAGCCAAAGCAAAATATTCCGGTTTGGAAAACTGCAGTGCAACCTTTGCCAGCTGCGGTGCCAGCAAAATCAGGCAGACGGTACTGAAAATACCGCCGAAGGTGCTGGCCAAGGTGGAAAGACCGAGAGCACGTCCGGGCTGCCCCATCTTCGTCGCCATCGGATAGCCGTCCAGAGTAGTCGCTACGGAAGCAGGCGTACCCGGAGTTTTCAACAGGATTGCCGAAATACTGCCGCCGTAAATCGCACCGCAGTAAATGCCCAGCAGCATCAGAATGCCGCCGATACCGTGAAAGGTAAAGGCCAGCGGAAACAGCAGCGCCAGGCCCATGTTAACGCTCAGGCCGGGCATACAGCCGAAGGCAATGCCCACCAGCACGCCGAAGAAAAGTCCCAGCAGATTCATGGGAACGAAAATCATATTTAATGCGCTCATTATATCAACCATCAGTATGACCCCCTACTCCATGAATACAGACTGCGGCATCTGCGTATGCAGCAGCATGCCGAAAACAAGATAAATAAACAGCAGACACAGCACCGTTGTCAGGCCGATTACCTTATAATTGCGATAATCCATAAGACGCATAACAGCCGGAATCAAAAGTGCCGCTGCCGGATAAAAGCCGAGAATGCTGATGAGCACACAGAACACAACAACAAGTCCCATCATTAAATAAACGCGCTTGTTGCCTGTCAAAGAAAGCTGCACCTTCACGCCATGTAAATCAGTTTTATTGATAAAGGTATAAAGCAGCAGCAAAACCGAAACAGCGCCCAGCACCGCACCCAGCGCAAAAGGCCAGAAGCCGGGACCGGGACCGTTCTCCGTAAACTCCAGCGGAAAGGCTGCCGCAGCCTGCATAATCAGACCGCCGATAACCGCGCCCAGCACGCCCACTATATAATTACATACTGCCATGTTATTCATATAAATCATCCTTAAACAACTCCGCCATCAAAATTGACGTCAATTCGATGCCAGACTAAATTGAGTAACCGAACTCTTATTGCAAAGTTAAGAGCAACATAAATTAAGTAACCAAAATCTTATTGCAAAGCTAAGAGCAAGCTACATTGAGTAATTAAATTCTCATGCAGAGAAATAATAATTGCAGCGAGTAAGTGTCTGGAACCACAGAAGGGCCGAAACTGTCTGAGCGCTATGCAAGCTAATATTGCATAATTTTTTGGCTTAGCGCGAGTTTTTCGGCACTTCGTCTTGGTTCCACACGAAACGAGCGCCCGCAATTCTTTTGAACGGAATGAGATTTAATTACGAATCTTTAACTTCATTACGCCTCTTTAGGCCCAACACGCTTAGCCGCCGCCATAATCGCCAGACGACCATGCTCAAAAGTCAAACCGCCCTGGAAGAAAACATTAAACGGCTCACGGCACGGACCATCAGCGCTCAGCTCAATAGAAGCGCCCTGTACAAAAGTACCCGCAGCCATAATAATTTCATCCTGATAGCCCGGCAGCGGACTCGGAACCGGCTCAACGTGCGCATCAACAGGAGAATTGCCCTGAATAGCAACGCAGAAATCGCACAGACGCTGCTTGCTCTCCAAGGTAATAGCCTGAATAATATCGCTGCGGCGTTCCTCCGGCAGCGGCTTAACATCATAGCCCAGGCCCTTGAAAACAGCAGCCGCAAAAATAGCAGTCTTCACAGCCTGAACCACAATATGCGGAGCCAGGAAAAGTCCCTGATAAAACTCACGCGCGGTATCGCCCAAAGTAGCGCCCATCTCGCCGCCCAGACCGGGAGCGGTAAGACGGTAAGAAGCGTTCTCTACCAAATCGGCACGTCCGACAATATAACCGCCGGTAGGAGCCAGGCCGCCGCCCAGATTCTTGATCAGAGAGCCTGCCATCAAGTCAGCGCCAACCTCGGTAGGCTCCTGCTTCTCGATAAACTCGCCGTAGCAGTTATCAACAAAGCAGATAACATTCGGGTTAGCTTCCTTTGCAGCACTGCAGATACGGCCGATTTCGGCAACGTCAATAGTCTTACGTTCGCTGCTGTAGCCGCAGGAGCGCTGAATATGAATCATCGTAGTCTTAGAGGTAACAGCATTTTTTACAGCCTCCAGATCAACATGGTCGCCGGTCATCGGCAACTCCTTGTAGGTTACACCCAAATCAACCAAAGAGCCGGGAGTTTTAACCGGAGAGCCGATAATAGTCTGCATAGTGTCATAAGGAGCACCAGTTACGGCAATCAGCTCATCGCCTGCGCGCAGGTTGCCCAGCAGAGCAACTGCCAGCGCATGTGTACCGCTGACGAACTGAGAACGCACTAATGCTGCCTCGGTTTTGAACAGCTCCGCGTAAATCAGATCCAGAGTATCGCGGCCCACATCACTGTAGCCGTAACCTGTAGTAGGCTTCAAGTAATAGTCGGAAACCATGTTATTACGGAAAGCCGCAATAACCTTTTCAGTATTGTACAAAGCTGCTGCTTCCAGCTCTGCGGTATGTTTAGCAACCTCAGCTAAGGCTGCCTGCTCTAATGCATTGTAATCAACCAAAATTCTCACCTGATATTTTTATATTTTTCGGCATAACGCCAATTCATCCTAAGCCTTGGCATCTGCAGCAAGATACTTGGCAAACTGCTGCACCTGCTCTGCGTCCAGGCGCACCTTCAGCAGTGTGCCCTCCGCCAGATATTCCTGCTCCAGTACAGTGCCTGCATCATGCAAGCGTCCTACCGCAGCGGAATCGCTGTAAGGCACGAGGAAACTCTCCTCTACCGCCTTCAGCTTCAGGTTTTCTGCAATCAGCGCCAGCAGACCGTCAAGATTATAACGTGCCTTAGCGGAAATGCAGATACTGTTTTCTTCCTTGCTCAAACGCTCTGCCAGACCGGAATCCGGCGGCAGCTTATCAATTTTATTATAAACCGTGATAATCGTCTTATCCTTGGCACCCAGCTCATCCAGAACCTGATAAACAGCAGCAGCCTGCTCCTTATACAGCTCGTGGCTGACATCAATAACATGCAGCAGCACGTCGGACTGCACAACCTCCTCCAGTGTAGACTGGAAGGCTGCAACCAGCTGATGCGGCAAGCGTTGGATAAAGCCGACGGTATCGGTCAAAATAGCCTGCTGCTTATTCGGCAGATCTAACTGGCGCGTAGTCGGGTCCAGCGTTGCGAAAAGCTGGTCCTGCGCGTAGATATCCGAATTAGTCAGCGTATTCAAAAGCGTGGATTTGCCGGCGTTGGTGTAGCCCACAAGGCTTACCGTCGGCACACTAGCCTTCGCACGTCCTGCTCGGTGCAGAGTGCGCACCCTCTTAACCTTGCCGATGCATTCCTTAATATAGGCAATGCGGTCACGGATGCGACGGCGGTCAACCTCCAGCTTAGTTTCGCCGGGACCGCGGGTACCGATGCCGCCGCCAAGACGCGACAGCGCCAGGCCCTTGCCCATAATACGCGGCAGCGTATATTGCAGCTGCGCCAGCTCAACCTGCAACTTACCCTCATGGGTACGCGCACGTTGGGCGAAAATATCTAAAATAAGGCCGGTGCGGTCGATAACACGACACTCGCACAAACGCTCCAGGTTACGCTCTTGCGCCGGGCTCAGGGCATGGTCAAAAAGAACGACCGAAGCACCCGTCGCTTTGACAGCTTCCGCAATTTCAACTGCTTTACCTTCACCTACAAAATACTTTGGGTGCGGCGCTTTACGGCTACCGGTAATCACCTGCAATGCTTCGACACCGGCGGAAGAGACCAGAGATTCAAACTCCTGGAGGTCTTCCATATCTTTGTCTTGCGTAAAATAGATGTGTACCAGTACCGCCTGCTCACCAGCATCATAACGGTCAAACAAGCGTATAACCCTCTAAATAGATCAGCGGGGAACGCAGGATCGCTAGCTCCCCGTGTAAAAAAAACAGCCCGAAACCTTATTCGGTTTCTTCGCTGTCCTGTTGCGCGGAAGTATTCTGCGCGCTGCTACCATGATGGTAGTTACTGCTGGTACCGCCACCGGCGTTGTTACTGTGATGAGAAACCGGGCGAGACGGGACAACAGTAGAAATCGCGTGCTTGTAAACCATCTGGCTGACCGTGTTTTTCAACAGGATCACGAACTGATCAAAAGACTCGATTTGCCCTTGCAGCTTAATACCATTCACCAAATAAATAGAAACTGGAACACGTTCCCGACGCAGTGCGTTCAGGAACGGATCTTGTAAAGATTGCCCCTTAGCCATTCTCTCTTTTCCTTATATGCTTATTTGTACTTTGAACCTTTCGATTCTGAAAAAATTGCGCACGATACGTCTCAATTGTACACATTCAGCCTGCGATAGCACCAACAACCTGTAATACTTCGTCACGCGCCTGTTCTGGTTTTTCACTATCAAGCCAGTGAACCCCTTCCCAACCACGCAGCCAGGTTATCTGCCGCTTCGCCAACTGTCTCGTGGCGCAAACACCTCGATAAACCATTTCATCGTATGAGATTTCGCCTTCAAGGTAAGACCACATCTGGCGATAACCCACGCAACGAATGGAAGGCAAGTCCGTATGCAAATCTCCTCGGGCAAAAAGCGCCCGGACTTCTGCTTCAAAACCTGAAGCCAACATCTGATGAAAACGCTGCTCAATGCGTTGATGGAGCAGTTCACGGCTCGCCGGGGCGATGGCGAACTGATGCACCTGATACGGTAGAGCGTCTCCTGACGTTTGCGTCAGTTCCGTTAAAGTTTTACCCGAAATGAAAAAAACTTCCAGTGCCCGGGAAAGCCTTTGTGGATCATTTGGATGAATCCTTGCTGCCGCAACCGGATCGATCTCCTGAAGTTGACGATGCAATGACTCCCAACCTTGCTCTGCCGCCTGTTGCTCAATTCTGGCCCGTACTTCCGGGTCTGCCGATGGTAGCGGCGACAACCCTTCCAGCAATGCCTTGAAATACAACATCGTACCGCCCACTAACAGTGGGATCCGCCCCGCCGCGGTGATATCGGCCATTTCCGCCAGCGCATCGCGGCGAAAATCAGCAGCCGAGTAAGCCTGCGACGGATCGCGAATATCCAGCAATCGGTGCGGCGCGGCGAGTAACTCTTCAGCGTTCGGCTTCGCCGTCCCGATATCCATCCCTTTGTAAATAAGGGCAGAATCAACGCTTATCAACTCTACTGGTAAAATTTTACGCAGCTCAATGGCTAACGCCGTTTTACCGGAGGCCGTCGGCCCCATCAAAAAAATCGCCTTAGGCAGGCTCGCCTTACTGATATCACTCATCTTTCAGGGCTTTTATCGCCGGATGTAAATCAACAGATTGTAACAGACCACCCGGCGGCGTTTTCACAAGTTGCGGACATAACCGTTCCACGTCCGCCAGCAGGGTTATGGCCTGTGCCATTGACCACTGCGCATGTTCGCTCATCAGATTTCGTGCAATCCACTGCGCAATATTGCCAGGTTCGAATACGGACTGCTTCGCCAGGTAGCCTATCAGTTCAGGAATCAAGATTTGTAAATTTTGTTGGCGTAAGGGTAAAGGCACGGCCCTGATGGTCACATGCTGTGCATCTGACTGGAAATCAATACCCAATTCCGCCAGGGCAGACTGCGCTTTTTCTAATGCCGATTTTTCTTCGCCAGAAACTTTTAGCCGCAACGGAATCAGCAGCGGCTGGGCGCAAACGGGCGCTTCACCCGGCGTCAATTGTGCCTGACGCAGCCAACGTTCTGCCACTGGCAAGGATAAAAGTGAAATGTTGCCGTCGCGCTCCAGCAACGCACAGTCGGAATGGACGATAGTCAGTACCCGACCAAAACTCTGACTGTTCGCCGCAAGTGCAGGTTCCTGCGGTTCCGGCGCTTTTGGTTTTTGCATCGGCGCGGGCGTTTGCAAAAGCTGGCGATACACTTCACCTTGCTGTTTCTGGAAATTCAGTATTGCTACGTGAGCGGCC
>OQWI01000739.1_pt1 | contig 14791 bp, 8 predicted proteins | sample 1691551 | NCBI WGS metagenome assembly OQWI01 (sample SAMN03418259, study PRJEB22391) | human gut metagenome | biome: human-gut; feature: organic feature; material: feces | host: Homo sapiens | place: Tanzania | collected 2013-01
TCGGTTGCGGTATCGGCTACGACATGTTCTATGCCGATCTCACCTACGATATCGGACTTGCCAACATCTGCCACGACAGTTTCGACAAATCCCGCAATGGAGCCCTCCAGCTCAATTTCGGAGTAAATTTCTAGGAGCAAAAACATCCATTTCCCACCTTGCTACCGCATTTCGCGGTAGCAAGGTGGGAAACTCGTTGTTTATCAGCATATATCTATTTTCTACATAAGAATCAATTAAATATTTTTAAAGCATTATCCCTTATTTCTTACTTAACGGCAAAAACATACAATCTGAAGGCAAAAAATTGGGAAACACACACAAATTGAAAGGTTGAAACTCAAAAAGGCAACACTTTTCTACTAAAAAGTAGGTATTTTATCCTATTCTCGACAAAAAAAGGTACAAAAAAAATGTTTAATTAAAAAAAATATTGTATCTTTGCCCACAGAAAGAAACATTCCGTATTATTACTAAATTGAGTTTCATGGAAAGACAGAGAGAGAATTTTCTTATGACGAGAAAAGTAAATCATAGCGTTACAGTAGGATTGGCTGCCTTAGCTTTGTGCTCGGTGTCGGCTAATCTCATGGCTGCTGTGAACAACCCTGAGATGGCCCGAGAGGTTATCTTACCACAAAACGAAAGTTTGATAGGATACGTTTACGATCAGGATAAGAATCCGCTGCCGGGGGTTACCGTAAAAGTGGAGGGAACACAAATCGTAACCGTTACGGATGATGAAGGCCGTTATTCCTTCAGTCAGCCTATCAAGCGAGGTGCTAACGTAAAATTTTCGATGCTCGGCTTTAAAACCAAGCGAGTTGTTTATAAAGGTCAGTCGGCTATCAGTCCGATGCTCGAACCTTCTGCTACCTCGGTAGGCGAGGTGGTGGTAGTGGCGCGCAGCAACATCAACGCTATCGACCTGCGTGCCAAATCGGGCGTGGTAGAGAACGTGGATATGAAACGTGTAGAGGCTAAGCCGATGATTGACATGGCACTGGCGCTGCAGGGTGCCGTGCCGGGTCTTGTCGTTACCAATACGGGCGATCTGGGTACTGCTCCGAAAATCCGTCTGCGAGGAAACTCTTCGCTCCGACAGGGCAATGCGACCAACGAACCGCTGTATGTGATGGATGGTCAGATTATCTCTGCCGAGACATTCTATAACCTGAACCCATCTGACATCAAGGGCATGAAGGTGCTCAAGGATGCTACAGCCTGTGCACTGTATGGTGTGAAGGCGGCTAACGGTGTGATAGAAATCACATCACAGCGTGGTCATTCGGGTGCTCCGCTCATCAACTACAGCACCAATATGGGTGTAACCACACGAGGAAGAAGAGGACTCAAGATGATGACCTCTGCCGAGAAACTGGAACTGGAGAGACTCATCGGTAACGTAGAGACTCCGGGCTACAGATACAGCGAGGATTACTACCGCAAGTACTTTGCCGACAATCCGAATCTGGCAAGCATGATTGCCGACGGGCAGAACAAGCTCGATTCTCTGAGAAATATCAACACCGACTGGTTCAACGAACTCCTGCGCAACAGCTTTTACCAGCGCCATAACCTAAGTCTGCGAGGCGGCAATGAGCGAACCACCTATTTCCTCTCAGCCAACTATTCCTATCAGGGCGGCCGTATCGAGGGAAATGACAAGCAGCGCATGGGCATCCGACTGAATGTAGACCAGAAACTGGGAAAGATTGGTTACGCCATGCTGGGCGTTACGGGCTCTTATTCGAAGACCAATACGCCTAACGGAACCTCAAGCGACCCTTCTTCGCTGATTTACGAACTGAACCCTTATGAACAGAAGACAGGCAAACTCTGGTCGTATCCGGGACAGACTTACAAGGACCTGATGAACCAGTACAGCGCCGAATCTACCGACAAGGAGTTTGGCGTGAACGGTAACATCACCCTGAACCTGCTTCCGGGACTGGATGTTGCAGCCGTTGCCGGCATCGACTTCGTACTGGATGAGTCACACCAGTTTACACCTTCCACAGCCTATTCTGAGACCCATAGCGGTGTACCAGAAGTGGCGCGCGGTATCTATTCGAAATCCAAGAATACCACCACCAATATCTCTGCCAACGTGCGTGCTACCTATACACGTACGTTCAACGAGATTCACGACCTCACCTTCAGTGCCAACATGGATTATTATGATACCAACATCGATAATCTCAGCACTACCGGTTATGGTGTAGGAACCCTGAACTCGGCAGCAGCCATCAACCAGTCGCTCACCGGCTCACGCCGAGTGAAAATGAGCGCTCCTAGAGACAAGAACCGCCAGCTGGGTATCGGTGGCGTACTGGGCTACAGTCTGCTGAGCACCTACGATCTCTATGCTACCTATAAGGCAGATGCCTCTTCGGTACTGCCGTCAGACAAGCGATGGAACAAGGCATGGGCAGTAGGTCTGGGATGGACACCTTCCAACTATGCCTTCCTGAAGGACAACAAGGTGATTTCATGCCTCAACTTCAAGGGCTCGTATGGTATCACAGCCAATCTGAACGGAGTTTCGGTTTCTACCACAACAGGAACCTTCTCCTACTCCACCAACACCTACGAAGACCAGCGCGTACTGGAACTCATCTCCTTATATAATAAGGACCTGAAACCAGAGCAGAACAAGTCGGTAGACCTGGGTATGAGCATGGACCTCTTCAACCGCATCACGCTGGATGTAAACTATTACAACCGCCGTACCGAACAGGCACTGCTCGATGTGCCAATCCCTACATCAGTGGGCTATTCTACGCTGAAGCGCAACATCGGTGTGCTGGAGAACAGAGGTATAGAGCTGGGACTGAGTGCCAAGATCATCGATACCTACGATTGCCGACTCAGCATCGGCGCCAACCTGGCCTACAACGACAACAAGGTGCTCGACCTGTATTATGCCGACAAGATTTACACCACCGAAGATGCACTGGTTCCAGACTATGAGGTAGGCAAATCATACGATATGCTCTACGGACCTACGTCGCTGGGCATCAATCCGCTCACCGGTTATCCGGTATTCCTGCTGCCAGACGGCACAGAGAAACAGGCTACCGAGGCACTGACCAAGGACGATGTAGTGGCATTAGGCCATCTCACACCACCTTATTCAGGTACCTTCAACCTGAGTTTCTCATACAAGTCGTTCGACTTCGATATGGACTTCTACTACGTTCATGGCGGAATCCAGCGTTTCAACTACTCGTATGTGAGAGACAAGGACAATGTGAACAAGAATGCCGTAGCCGGACAGACCGAAAAGATGTGGTTCAAGCAGGGCGATGAGAACAAGACCTACTGGACACCATTCTACACCTCATCCACCGCAGAAGACAACATAGCACTCTATCCCAACTCACGCACCGTGGGCAAGAGCGACTACCTGCGCCTCTCTATGGTGAGCATGCGCTACCGTCTGCCAGCCGCTACCCTACACAAGATACTGCCATTCATGCAGTATGCCACCGTAGGTTTCCAGGCATCCAACCTCTTCACGTGGACCTCTTATAAAGAGAGCGACCCAGAGAGCGGAACCCTTGCCGGCACCACACAGCCAATTTATACATTCAATTTGAATCTTACATTCTAGGAGACAGAAAAGATGAAGAATATCAAGAATATCATCAAGAAGGCACTTCTCATCACGGGCAGCACCCTGCTTCTGGCAGCCTGCTCGCTCAATGTGCCACCACCAGACCAGTTTTCAGACCCCGATGCCATCACCGATGTCAATGCGGGGCGCTCTCTGCTCACCTCCTGCTATCTGAGCTATCCGCATCAGGAGTATGAGTTTTCGCTCCTGGGCAACGACTTCTGCCCTACCAACCTCTCGGGAAAGGATGTTGAAACCCAGAACCTCTACAACTGGCAGGACAAGAACATCAGCAACCTCTCGTCAACCGTATGGCCGGCGTATTACACCTGTATCTCCAACTGCGATGTACTCCTGGAGCGTATCGACAAGATTACGACCGAGACCGCAGCCGATCTGCAGGAGAAGCAGGCTATCAAGGCAGAGGCACAGCTGCTGAAAGCAATGTGCTATTTCGACCTGCTGCGCATCTATGCCACTCCATACGATGAGAATCCGGATGCCGACGGCATCATCATCAAGAATATGTTCGGGTTCGAAACCAATGGCCGCAGCAGCAAGAAAGCCTGCATCGGCATGATCAACAGTCTGATAACAGAGGCATCAGAAGCGAGAAACCATCCCTCAAAGAACGGATGGCTATCGCAGACCGCAGCCGATTATCTGCTTGCCGAAACTGCACTCTACATGGGCGATTACAAGAAAGCAGCCGAATATGCCGACGATGTGATAGAACAGGGCGACGACAGCAAGATAGGCGGAGAAAGCTACTCCCGACTCTGGCGCACCGAGAGCTATGGCGGCAGAATCTTTGCCTTCAACACCCAGAACAGCTATTATGTCGCCATCGAATACGACAACTCTGAAGGCGACTATTACGCCGTCAATCCGGCATTCACCTTTACGGATGAGGATGTACGCGCGAAATATACGCTCTATCCGAAAGACCAGAACGGTAAGACCCGCAACCTGATGGGCAAGTACAACATGATGAACAAGCAGGGCACCCAGCCTAACTACATCAACCGCATGCGTTACGCCGGTGCCTACTTCATCGCTGCCGAAGCCTATGCACGCGATAACAACGAACAGATGGCACGCGAGCGCATCAACCATTACCTGCAGCTGGTTTCTGCCGATCCTATCGCAGATAACGTTACGGGCGATGCGCTGGTTCAGGCTATCCTGGCAGAGAAGTACAAGGAATTCGTTGGCGAAGGCAGCAATTACTTCGACCTGAAGCGAACCCACGCAGACCTGAACCGTCTGTCGGCATGGGGCGGAGCAGCCACTGCGAAAATCAGCAAGGACGATTACCGCTGGAACTTCCCTATCCCAGCTTCGGAATATAAATATAACAACAATGTGACCCAAAATGACAAGTGGCCAATTAACAGATAATATTAACATTTAAAATAAAGAGAACGATGAAGAAAATTACATTCATGCTTATGTGTATGCTCGCAATGCTGACAGGTTTCAGCGCATGCAGCAGTGACAACAATGATGGCGACAAGCCGATGACCAACTATGTATCGATTTCTGCAGAAGGAAACAATATCATCAACGAGGATGATGATGAAGAAGTAAAATTCAACATCCTCATCGGTAACACTCTGACAGCCGATGCTACCATCAATCTTTCGCTCGAAGGAAATGATGACAATGTGGCTACACTCACACCTTCTACCATCGCGCTGAAGGCTGGCGCCAAGACAGCATCCTTCACCGTAAAATCGAACAAGAAGAGTCTGCTCAAATCTGATCGCGTACTGACCGTAAAGGCAACTTTCTCTGATGCCAACATGAAGACAGACGGAAAAGCCGCAACCCTGACCATCAAGCCAGACTCCGACATCCCTGTCCTCACGGCAGAGCAGCAGAAACTCATTGAGGGCTACAAGCAGAACCTCAACATCGACCTGACCAAGATTCTCGGTAAGGTAAAGGTAGATACCAAGGTTACCTTCAATGACGATGACAAGATTGATATCAACGACAACAAAGATACCCGTTCTTTCAGTGGCGTTACCATCATCACACTGAGCGAGAAGGCTACAGCTGACAAGCCTGTCTTGAAGATGGTTTCTAACGCAATGGGTATGGCTGCATTCAACTATGAAATGCTGAGAAAGAGAACCGTAGAAGATACAGAAAACTGGACACAGATGCCATACGGTAAGGCTGTTATGGAGAACATCAACTACGATTACAATAAGGAAACCTTCACCATGACACTGGATGGCATCGAGGTAAACGCAGATATGAGCCTCAAGTTTACAGGCAGCAAGGTAACGATGTATGAGGAAGAGATTACAACCGTTCCTTTCGACTATACCTTCTCTGCATGGGACCGCCTCAAGGCTATGGCTGATGCTAACAAATCATTTGTCGTAGACGATGGAGATACCAAGACAGAAGTTTCCGTACAGGACATCATTGATGGTGGCGGTTCGCTGAATCCTTATTCTTTCTTCGACAATACCGATATCGTAACTGACGGAGAAAATACAGATTATACAACCATCTACGTTGCTCCAACAGGCAAAATCGACTTCACCAGCGGCAAGATGACCTTCGCCTTCCCTTGGTATCTTGAGAATACATACGGATGCCAGCGAGTTGAAGCAACCTATACATTTGGTAATTAACAAGCATTTCACCATCTAATGCCGACATTATGTATAAAATAACGAAACAATTATTCCTATTTATCCTGCTTGCAGCTTTCAGTCTGCAGGCAGGAGCGAACAAAGATTCTAAAATAAACCTTCCACGGGGAACCGTGGAAGGCTACCTTGATAACGGACTCCACTATATCATTATGCCTAATGCACTGCCTCGCCATGGCATAGAGATGCGACTGGTGATGAAGGTAGGTTCACTGCAGGAGAACGACCAGCAGAAAGGTGGCGCTCACTTCCTGGAGCACATGTCTTTCTCGGGCACCAAGCACTTCCCACAGGATGCATGGGTAGATTATTTCGAACGGCTCGGTATGAAATACGGTCGCGACATCAATGCCTTCACAGGCTTCGACCGTACCATCTACTGGCTCTCACTGCCGGTTGCCGACTTCGGAACACAGGTGATGGACAGCACCCTTCTTGCCGTACGCGACATCCTCGACGGGGTTTCTTTCGAACCTCAGCTCGTAGAGCAGGAGCGTGGCGTCATCAAGGAAGAACTGCGCAGCTACAGCACGGGCGATGACTTCTACAACCTGAAGATTGGCGACGGAAGATACATCCTGCGCATGCCGCTGGGCACAGAGCAGGATATCGAAACCATCTCGCGCAACCAGTTGCTCAACTATTATCACCAGTGGTATCTGCCTCAGAATGCCTGTCTCGTGGTGGTAGGTAATGTAGATGCCCAGGACATGCAGAAGCGCATCCAGGCTACCTTCAGTTCGATAGCCAAGGGGCAGCCTACTCCGCTGGGCAAATATCCGCTTACCTATAAGAAAGGTATCACCCTGCACGAGGTGAAAGATACCGTAGGCACCAGTTCCAAACTGGAGTTCATCATCCCTCACGAGGGTGTGGTAGGCAACACCATCGCTTCTACCGCCCTGAAAGAGCAGTACCGGCTGCTTATCTCGGCTATCAGCAAGCGACTGGCAGCACAGGGCATCAGATGCGACATCAGCGATGCCTGGTATCTCGCTACCCAGAACCACTTCTCTTTCTCTGTAGAAGGCAAGGGTAAGCAGGAACTCAAGGAGAAGATGACCCAGGTGCTCGGCGCCTTCGCTGATATTACGAAAAAGGGATTCGGAAAAGAGGAACTCGCTGACTATGTTACCGAAAAGGTGAACAGAATGAAGGCGGATACCGTTGGATTCCAGTCGGGTAAATGGTGTGATGATTTCGTTGATTACATCATCTCGGGCGACCGCTATGTGGCATGGGACGAGGATATGGAAAAGGTAAAATTCCTGGTTGGCAATACCAGCAGCAGCCAACTCCAGAAACTCTTCAAGACCATTCTGAACGAGGGTAAGCAATCGCTCCTCGTAGCCTACCAGAACAACGCCGGAAAGACTGAATCCTTCACCGAAAGCGAGTTGCAGCAACTCTGGCAGCAGGGACAGAAGACCCGCATGCCGGCTTATACCTACCAGCGCAAGGAAGTAGAGGAAAAGCAGCACGTTGACATGCCTGCATGTCTGTCAGCCACCCACCCGGATGCCAGCGCATCTGTAGTAAGCAAGCGCAGATACGAGGATATCGGTGTATCGGAATATCAGCTCGCCAACGGACTGAGACTGGTGATGCGACCTACAACCGACAAGGACAGCACCATCTATATCGCCATGCACGGACGTGGAGGCGTGGGCGACCTCAGTAAGCAGGAATATCCGCTGCTCAAAGACGCCGTAAGCTATGTAGACATGGGCGGTCTGACACATCTCAATACCGACCAGCTGACCGAAGTGATGCAGGCAGAGGGTCTCTCTATGAGTGTAGGCATCGCCGACTACTGGCACCAGGTACTCGCCTCAGCCCCAACCGACAAGGCACAGGAACTGATGAACCTGGTTTACGAGAAGATTACGGCTCCAGGCAAGTCGTACGAAGATTTCAAGGAAGTACGCGATGCTGAAATCGAGAGATTCGGCAAGGAAACCCTGCTCGAACGTCTGCTCAAGCGCGACATCAACCGCATGCTCTCCAGAAGAGTGGATTCGCTGGTGTGCAACATGCCGGCAAACAGTGGTGTCAAAATCCAGAAGGAAGACCTCAACAGACTCAATCTGGATTCCATGACCAACTATTATACATCGCTCTTTGCCAACCCTCAGCAAACCACACTCATCGTTACCGGCAACATCGATGAAGAGCAGGTTTTGGGCACCATCGTCAACACCTTTGCACGCCTCAAGGCATCAGCCCGCATGACCCGTTTCGAGGACAAGCCAAGCAACATGCCGAAGAGTCCTTACAAAGAGGATTTCGAAAACGATGTGGAGACGCAGACCGTGCTGAACTACATCTATTCGGGCAACTACAAGCCAGGACTCCGTCAGTCGCTCATGCTGAAACTGATGCGTGATGTCATGCAGAACCGCCTGCTGAGCATCCTGCGCGAGAAGATGAACATCGTTTATTCGCCATACGCCGACCTCTACTATGCCGGTGTGCCTCAGGCTAAATACAACTTCTGGCTGGAGATTGCGCTGAAGAACGAGAACCGCGACAAGGCTATCCAGGCTCTGGACGGAATCATCAAAGAGCTGCAGACCAGCAGAATCAGCGAGGGAGAACTCAACAAACTGAAGATGTCGTTCCTCGTTACCAAGCGCAAGTCGCTCTCTGATGACGCACCGGCAGAATGGAAGAACATCCTCACCACCCTCTTGCAGAACGGCGAGAGTCTGGAAGATTTCGACAACTACAGCAACTGCCTGAAGAGCATCACTACCGAGGATATCCGCAAGGGATTCGAAGAGTATGTACGTCCTGAGCGCGTAGCTCTGCTCTATAAGGGCAACCCATTTTAAAGTTTAAACAACCCAAAGAAGAAAAGATATGAAGAAGATATTATGGATGGTCATGCTCATGGTGAGCATGACTGCCTATGCACAGAAAACACCTGAGATATACCGTATTTTCGATGCCAAAGGCAAGGAAGTTACTTACGAGAAGATGATCAAGAGCGTAGCCAGCAGCGATGTGGTGTTCTTCGGCGAAATCCACAATTGCGTCATCAGCCACTGGATGGAGCTGAAGGTATTGGAGTCGTTGGCAGAGAACAACAGTAAGCTGAAGGTGGGTATGGAGATGCTCGAAGCCGATAACCAGCTCATCATCGACGAATATACCGGCAGCGTGATTTCTTCCGACCGTTTCGAGGAAGAGTGTCGTCTCTGGCCTAACTACAGTACCGACTATGAGCCATTGGTTTATTATTCCAAGCGTCATCATCTCCCGCTGATAGCAACCAACGTGCCTCGCCGCTACGCCAGTGTGGTAAAGGAGAAAGGTCTCGCCTATCTTGATTCCCTCTCAGCCGAAGCCAAGCGCTATCTCCCGAAGTTGCCTATCAAATATGTGGAGAATGAGAACGCCCAGTCGGGTTTTGCCCTGATGGGACTGATGGGTAAGGCTAAGGGTTCAAAGCCGGAACTGATGGCACAGGCTCAGGCTATCAAGGATGCCACGATGGGCTGGTTTATCGCCCAGAACCTGAAGAAGGGCGAGCAGATGATTCACTTCAACGGCACCTACCATTCTGACGGAAATAACGGCATCATCCCTTATCTCAAGGAATATCGCCCTAAGACTACCGTCAGCACCATCAGAGCGGTACGCCAGGAAGAAATTGACAAGATAGATGAAGATTATCTGGGTCTGGCAGATTTCTATATCTGCATCACAGAAGATATGAATATGTCATACTAGCCCAGCGAAATACGAAACAAAAAGCCCCTGATGAAAGAAACATCAGGGGCTTTTAAAACTTTATGGAGGACCAGCGATGGAATCGCTGGGGACGGGGGCGCGAAGGGGTTAAGGCTCTTTTTACCTTTTTACCTTTTTACCTTTTTACCTTTTTACCTTTAAAAGCCTTTTTCCTTAAAAACTCCTTAAACTTTGCTACTCTCTGCAATATTTTTAGTAACTTTGCACCCAAAAGTTAGTATACAATATGAAAATAGGAATTATCGTTGCGATGGACAAGGAGTTCGCGCAACTCAAAACATTATTGACCGAATCGCAGGTTGAGAGAAAAAACTATAAGGACTTCGTTATCGGAAAGATAGGCAATAACGAGGTGGTGATGCAACAATGCGGCATCGGTAAGGTGAACAGTACCATCGGGGCCGTGGAAATGATTGACAACTATCACCCTGACCTCGTTATCTCTTCAGGCGTGGCTGGAGGTGCTGATATCAACCTCAACGTGACTGAGGTGGTGGTAGCTACCAACTGCGTTTACCACGATGCCTACTGCGGCGAGGAATGTGAATTCGGGCAGATTCTGGGCATGCCTGCTTCCTTCAAAACCCCTAAGGAATATGTGGAGAAGGCTCTTGCCATCAACAACCTGCCGGGCAACAGACACCCGAAGATCCATGCCGGCCAGATTGTGAGCGGCGAATGGTTTGTAGACAGCAAGGAGAAGATGCGCTCTATCCTGGAACACTTCCCTCAGGCGATGGCGGTGGATATGGAGAGCTGCTCTATCGCCCAGACCTGCCACATCTACAAGACGCCTTTCATCTCCTTCCGCATCATCAGCGATGTACCGCTGAAGGATACCAAGGCACAGCAGTATTTCGACTTCTGGGCTAAGATGGCTGAAGGCTCATTCAATGTTACCAAGGCTTTCCTGGAGAGTCTGTAAACTGTAAATTATAAATTATAAACTATGAATAAGATTCCAAGTTTTACAATCAATCATAACAAGTTGCTCCGCGGCATCTATGTGAGCCGTAAGGACGAAGTTGGCGGAGAGGTGGTAACCACCTTCGATATCCGCATGAAAGTGCCTAATCAGGAGCCTTGTCTGCACAATGGTGCCATCCATACCATCGAGCACCTGGCTGCCACTTACCTGCGCAACGACGAGGAGTGGAAAGACCGCATCATCTACTGGGGACCTATGGGATGCCTCACGGGCAACTATCTCCTCATCAAGGGCGACCTGGAGAGCAAGGACATCGTGGAACTGATGAAGCGCACCTTCCAGTTTATCGCCGATTTCGATGGTGAGATTCCGGGACAGGCGGCAAAGGACTGCGGCAACTACCTGCTCCACGACCTGCCTATGGCAAAATATGAAGCCAGAAAATATCTGAATGAGGTGCTCTGCTGCATCACAGAAGCTAACTTAATTTATCCTACACAAGACTAATCATATATGACCGCCCGCAACCACAAATTGCGGGCGTTTATATTTAAGAAACATCGTATACAATTTCACCAGGGATTTTTAAACTTTTCTCCCAAGACCGTTGCTATATGGATTAAAAAACCATAAACTTTGCCAAACTCTGCTATATTTTTATTATCTTTGCACCCAAAAGAAACAAAAGACTAGACAAACAAGAAAATATGAGAATAAATAGATTTTTAATTACCCTTATCCTTTCACTTGTACTTGTTGATATTGCAGCATCAACAAGCATTAAGCATTTTACTGAAAGCGATGGACTACCTCAAAGCCTCATCACTTGCGTAATTCAGGACAGCAAGGGATACATATGGATCAGTTCATGGAATGGACTGAGTCGCTACGACGGATACTCCTTTTCTAATTTCAAGGCTCGCAAAGGAGACAACTGTCCACTTATCACCAATCGCATCTTCTTTATTCGCGAAACGACAGGAGGGAACATCCTGTGCAAATGTCCCAACGGATATTACCTGTTCAAGACCAATGAAAAGAAGTTTGTACCACTAAAAGGCAAAAAGACAGACAAGGGAGATCGTTTTCGCCCTACCACACAACAGAAAGCAACAATCATTTCCCTGCCAGAATACGAGGGCGAGGAAACCCACATTTTATATAAAGACAGACAAGGAGGCTACTGGATATACACCCATCGAGGTCTAGACAGGCTCACATTCAAGAAGGAAAAAGTGGGGCCCGTAAAGTGTAAAGATGATGGAGAAGAAGTAATACGCTCCATATTCCAGGACAAAGAAAAAAGAATCTTCATAGCCGACAAGAATGGCTTTGTCAGGATATATGCGCCAAAAGGTTCGCTAATAGGCTACCTGAAGAAAAATGGTAATATATCGAAAACAAGAATTCCGTTCGGAGCAAACGTATATTCCATGCTTCAAGACTCACACGGTATTCTATGGTTAGGCACAAAGCCCAACGGACTTTTCAGACTAAAAGAAACAAAAGACGGAAATTTCTCAGTAAAGTCATTTACCAAAAATGCCAGCCGTTACAGCATAAATAGCAACAGTATATATGCCATCAAAGAAGACCGACATGGCAGAATCCTCTTGGGAACATTCATGGGAGGTCTAAACATTATCAAGAATCCATGGAGCGAAAACCCCAAGTTCATCAACAGCAATAATGATATAGGACAATTTCCCAGCCAGGCAAAATGTATACACGACATGCTTTTAAGCCCAAGCGGCACCTTACTGCTTGCCACCAATGACGGTCTCTTCACCTACAATATAGATAGAAATCCGCAGAAGATTCGTTTCCTACAAAACAAACGAATACCTTCCAATCCGAAATCCATAAGCAATAATGAAGTGATGGCACTGCTACAATCAAGAAACGGGACGATATATGCAGCAACTTATGGCGGAGGCTTAAACATTATAGAAAAGGGAAAACTTCATGCAAACGACCTGAAATTTTCAACATTAACTACCGATAACGGTATGATGTCTGACGTGATACTCAATATGTGCGAGGACGCACAAGGTATGATATGGCTCGTATCAGAGCACTGTCTGATGAAATACAATCCCCAAAAAGAATCGTTCACCAACTATTCCGAGAGTCTTTTCAAGGGCGATTTCTCTTTCTCAGAAGTAAAGCCTCTGAATGTCTCAGAAAGCAAAACGATGCTTTTTGGTACCACACAAGGCATATTACCAATCAATGAACAGACGGTAAGGATAAGTAATTTCAAGCCAAAAATCCTTTTTGATACACCTCCACACATAGAGCTCTCACCTAAGGAGAAAAGTCTGAGCATTTCATTCGCAGCCATCGACCTCAACAAGAACGAGCCTATACAATATGCATATATGCTTGAGGGCGTAGATAGCCACTGGCTGTACACCACAGAGAACCGTATCAATCTCTCAAACATCCCAGCAGGAACATTCTGCCTGAAGATCAAATCGACTAACGGAGATGGAATCTGGTGCGACAATGAGGCATCTATAAGCATTCATCGCACCCCTTATTTCAATGAACGTCCCATAGCCTGGATGCTTTATGGAGGAGGCGTATTTATTACATTGCTCCTTGCATTCAAACTTTATTGGTACATACAACGACTGGAGAATGAAATCAAGACCATAAAACTCTCTGCAGGCGAAAAGATGGAATACATCAAGATGAGAGTAGCCGACGTAATAGAGCGTAACGACAACTGTGAAAAAGAATCCATCATCTCGGATCCTGGCGAATCTTCTGCCTTCAAGACAGACGTAGAAAAGTTTATTCTCGACCATCTCTCCGACTCCGACCTGAATGTAGATACCATTGCCAGGGAAATGTGCATGAGCCGCTCAACCTTATATATTTTGATGAAGAAAGAGTTTGACTGTACGCCCAACAACTTCATCCTCAATATCCGACTGAACACGGCTCGCCAAATGCTTCTTGAAGAAAGGAATCTCAATGTATCAGAAATAGCCTATCGCTGCGGCTTCTCTGACCCCAAATATTTCAGCCGCTGCTTTAAGAAGATAATAGGAGTAACTCCATCAGAATTGAGAATGGATTAAAAGAACCAGGTACATGTCAACTGGCAGAATACAAAAAAGGAGGATGCAACAAATTTTTCATTATTTGAGCATCCTCCCTATCATAAACATAACCTACCTATAACTTTTTATATAAAGCCCAATTATAAGAATCATTGCCTATATTTGTTTCCGCCTTTTACCACAATACCATGATAACTGTTACCTACTCGTTGTCCTCCGAGATTATAACGAACATGGCTTCTATCAGAACATGGCTGCAGAGCTGATACATTAGCAATACCCGTAGTGCAGCTAACAAGCGTGATTTCCTCACCAGCCTGAGTAGGAATATCATAGAGATAAGTATCTTCAAGTCGTGTTGCAGGTATCTTACTCTTATCTTTCACGATAGGATCAGGCATACAATAAGGCTGCATCAACGGATTGTCATTATCGCCTTCTGCTGTTTTTAGAGAAGTTACGCCATTCTTGAGAAGAGGCGTTGCCGAACGCAAGCGAAGGTTTCCGCCAATGGTAGACTTTATTGTTACTCTTTCTACGTTACCATCTGTCCATTTTAAGTCAGTCACTATGAATCCACCACGTGAGCGTAGTCCCTTAACCTCACCGCCAGTTTTCCATTCAGTAGGCAAGGCAGGAAGGATATGCAGGAATCCTGCATGCGACTGTACAAGCATCTCTGCTATTGCAGCTGTAGCACCAAAGTTGCCATCAATCTGGAATGGTGGGTGAGCATCAAACATAT
>OQWI01000741.1_pt1 | contig 14765 bp, 10 predicted proteins | sample 1691551 | NCBI WGS metagenome assembly OQWI01 (sample SAMN03418259, study PRJEB22391) | human gut metagenome | biome: human-gut; feature: organic feature; material: feces | host: Homo sapiens | place: Tanzania | collected 2013-01
CTGAGGGGAGTAATCGACGAAGTCCGTATAACTATCCCCTGATTTTTGATCCGAAAAGATGAACTCAAACCATGATGAATGATTCGTTCTGCCGCATTATTGCGGGTGAAATTCAGGCGCGCCCGGAACAGGTTGACGCTGCCGTTCGCCTGCTTGACGAAGGGAATACCGTGCCGTTTATCGCACGTTATCGTAAGGAAATCACCGGCGGTCTGGATGACACGCAGCTGCGTAATCTGGAAACGCGTCTGAGCTATCTGCGCGAGCTGGAAGAGAGACGTCAGGCGATCCTCAAGTCCATTTCCGAGCAAGGCAAACTCACCGATGATCTGGCGAAGGCCATCAACGCCACCCTAAGCAAAACCGAACTCGAAGACCTCTACCTGCCCTACAAACCTAAACGCCGCACCCGCGGGCAAACCGCCATTGAAGCAGGGCTTGAGCCGTTGGCTGACCTGCTGTGGAGCGATCCGTCACACACGCCAGAAGTCGCCGCTGCACAATATGTTGATGCCGATAAAGGCGTGGCAGATACCAAAGCCGCGCTGGATGGCGCGCGCTATATCCTGATGGAACGGTTTGCCGAAGATGCCGCGCTGCTGGCGAAAGTGCGTGATTATCTGTGGAAGAACGCGCATTTGGTTTCTACGGTGGTGAGCGGTAAAGAAGAGGAAGGGGCGAAATTCCGCGACTATTTCGATCATCACGAACCGTTGTCCACGGTGCCTTCTCACCGCGCGCTGGCGATGTTCCGTGGGCGTAACGAAGGCGTACTCCAGCTTTCGCTGAATGCCGATCCGCAGTTCGATGAGCCGCCCAAAGAGAGCTATTGCGAGCAAATCATCATGGATCACCTTGGCCTGCGCCTGAACAATGCCCCGGCGGATAGCTGGCGCAAAGGCGTGGTGAGCTGGACCTGGCGCATCAAGGTGCTGATGCATCTGGAAACCGAACTGATGGGCACCGTGCGCGAACGCGCGGAAGATGAAGCAATCAACGTCTTTGCCCGTAACCTGCACGATCTGCTGATGGCGGCCCCTGCCGGACTGCGTGCAACGATGGGCCTCGATCCGGGTCTGCGTACTGGGGTAAAAGTGGCGGTGGTCGATGCCACTGGCAAACTGGTAGCGACCGATACCATTTATCCGCACACCGGACAAGCCGCAAAAGCAGCGATGACTGTTGCTGCCCTGTGTGAAAAGCATAACGTTGAACTGGTGGCGATCGGCAACGGTACAGCTTCCCGCGAAACTGAGCGTTTCTATCTCGACGTGCAGAAGCAGTTCCCGAAAGTGACCGCACAGAAAGTGATCGTCAGCGAAGCTGGCGCGTCGGTTTACTCGGCTTCCGAGCTGGCAGCGCAGGAGTTCCCGGATCTCGACGTTTCGCTGCGTGGCGCGGTTTCTATCGCCCGCCGTTTGCAGGATCCGCTGGCGGAGCTGGTGAAAATCGATCCGAAATCTATCGGCGGAGGTCAGTATCAGCATGACGTCAGCCAGACGCAACTGGCCCGCAAACTGGATGCAGTAGTAGAAGACTGCGTAAACGCCGTTGGCGTCGATCTCAACACCGCTTCTGTTCCGCTATTAACTCGCGTGGCGGGCCTGACGCGCATGATGGCGCAAAACATCGTGGCCTGGCGCGATGAGAACGGCCAGTTCAAGAACCGTCAGCAACTGCTGAAAGTCAGCCGTCTGGGGCCGAAAGCCTTCGAGCAGTGCGCGGGCTTCCTGCGCATTAACCACGGTGACAACCCGCTGGACGCCTCTACCGTTCACCCGGAAGCCTATCCGGTGGTGGAACGCATTCTGGCAGCAACACAGCAGGCACTGAAAGATCTGATGGGTAACAGCAGCGAACTGCGTAACCTGAAAGCGTCTGACTTTACTGATGAAAAATTCGGTGTGCCGACAGTAACTGACATCATCAAAGAGCTGGAAAAACCGGGTCGCGATCCGCGTCCGGAATTTAAAACCGCTCAGTTTGCCGATGGCATCGAGACAATGAACGACCTGCAACCGGGTATGATCCTCGAAGGCGCTGTCACCAACGTCACCAACTTTGGCGCGTTTGTCGATATCGGCGTGCATCAGGACGGCCTGGTTCACATCTCTTCATTGTCGAACAAGTTTGTGGAAGATCCGCATACCGTGGTGAAAGCGGGCGACATTGTGAAGGTGAAAGTGCTGGAAGTGGATCTTCAGCGTAAACGTATCGCCCTGACTATGCGTCTGGACGAGCAGCCTGGCGAAACCAACTCTCGTCGCGGCGGCGGTAACGATCGCCCGCAAAACAACCGCCCGGCAGCCAAACCACGCGGTCGTGAAGCGCAGCCTGCCGGTAACAGCGCGATGATGGACTCGCTGGCGGCAGCAATGGGCAAAAAACGTTAAACGCCCGGACTGGCCCCTAAACCTGCGCGATAAGGCGTTCACGCCGCATCTGGCAACGAACGCCTTGCCTGACATAAAAGTGCCGGAGAATATCTCCGGCATATTTATTCCACAGCCAAACTCACAATATATTTCGTTAATATTTATCACTTCATTAACAACTGAAACCTTAATTAAACATTAGCCAGTCCTGGTAATTCTCTATTCGAATTATATTTTCGCTGCGATATAACCTTGAGCCACATCAACATTGAGTCAGATTATTATTCAAACCAACATTCGCACACATTTTAAGTATTGCTGATAGAAACCATTCTCATTATCATTGTGTTGTTGATTATTTAATCTCTCCTTCGTTGGCAAATCATCTGGTCTCATGTCGCTGTCAAACGCCCCATGAGGTAGTTATCCAGTTAATGAGAAACAAGTAGGCACCTATGCAATACACTCCAGATACTGCGTGGAAAATCACTGGCTTTTCCCGTGAAATCAGCCCGGCATATCGCCAAAAACTGCTTTCTCTAGGCATGTTACCTGGCTCCTCTTTTAATGTGGTGCGCGTCGCTCCACTCGGCGACCCCATTCATATCGAAACCCGTCGTGTGAGCCTGGTATTACGCAAAAAAGATCTGGCCTTATTAGAAGTGGAAGCGGTTTCCTGTTAATACGGTGATAACAACAATGAAAAAATTAACCATTGGCTTAATTGGTAATCCAAATTCTGGCAAGACAACCTTATTTAACCAGCTCACTGGCGCACGTCAGCGTGTAGGTAACTGGGCTGGCGTTACCGTCGAACGTAAAGAAGGGCAATTCTCCACCACCGATCATCAGGTCACGCTGGTGGACCTGCCCGGCACCTATTCTCTGACCACCATCTCATCGCAGACCTCGCTCGATGAGCAAATCGCCTGTCACTACATTTTGAGTGGCGACGCCGACCTGCTGATTAACGTGGTGGATGCGTCTAACCTTGAGCGTAACCTGTACCTGACGCTACAACTGCTGGAACTCGGCATTCCCTGCATCGTGGCACTGAACATGCTCGACATTGCCGAGAAGCAAAATATTCGTATTGAAATTGATGCTCTGTCGGCGCGTCTTGGCTGTCCGGTGATCCCGCTGGTTTCAACCCGTGGTCGCGGTATTGAAGCGCTCAAGCTGGCGATTGATCGCTATAAAGCTAACGAGAATGTGGAACTGGTGCATTACGCACAGCCGCTGCTCAACGAAGCAGATTCACTGGCAAAAGTGATGCCTTCCGACATCCCGCTGAAACAACGTCGCTGGCTGGGCCTGCAAATGCTGGAAGGCGATATCTACAGCCGCGCCTACGCCGGTGAAGCGTCGCAGCATCTTGATGCCGCCCTCGCCCGTCTGCGTAATGAGATGGACGATCCGGCGCTGCACATTGCCGATGCGCGTTACCAGTGCATTGCGGCCATCTGTGATGTGGTAAGCAACACCCTGACGGCAGAACCCAGCCGTTTCACCACTGCGGTAGATAAAATCGTGCTCAACCGTTTCCTCGGTCTGCCGATTTTCCTCTTTGTGATGTACCTGATGTTCCTGCTGGCTATCAACATCGGCGGGGCGTTACAGCCGCTGTTTGACGTCGGCTCCGTGGCGCTATTTGTGCATGGTATTCAATGGATTGGCTACACGCTCCACTTCCCGGACTGGCTGACTATCTTCCTCGCCCAGGGCCTGGGTGGCGGTATTAACACCGTGCTGCCACTGGTGCCGCAGATCGGCATGATGTACCTGTTCCTCTCCTTCCTTGAGGACTCCGGCTATATGGCGCGTGCAGCGTTTGTGATGGACCGCCTGATGCAGGCGCTGGGCTTGCCGGGGAAATCCTTTGTGCCGCTGATCGTCGGTTTCGGTTGTAACGTACCGTCGGTAATGGGTGCACGTACGCTTGATGCACCGCGTGAACGTCTGATGACCATCATGATGGCACCGTTTATGTCCTGCGGCGCGCGTCTGGCTATCTTCGCAGTATTCGCGGCTGCCTTCTTCGGGCAGAACGGTGCGCTGGCGGTCTTCTCGCTGTATATGCTGGGTATCGTGATGGCGGTGCTGACTGGCCTGATGCTCAAGTACACCATCATGCGCGGTGAAGCGACGCCGTTTGTCATGGAGCTGCCGGTCTACCATGTACCACACGTTAAAAGCCTGATTATCCAGACCTGGCAGCGTCTGAAAGGCTTCGTTCTGCGTGCTGGTAAAGTGATTATCATCGTCAGCATTTTCCTGAGCGCTTTCAACAGCTTCTCGTTGAGCGGGAAAATCGTCGATAACATCAACGACTCGGCGCTGGCTTCCGTCAGCCGGGTGATCACCCCGGTCTTCAAGCCGATTGGCGTGCATGAAGATAACTGGCAGGCAACAGTTGGCCTGTTTACGGGTGCAATGGCGAAAGAAGTGGTGGTGGGTACGCTCAACACCCTCTACACCGCAGAAAATATTCAGGACGAAGAGTTCAATCCGGCGGAATTTAACCTCGGTGAAGAGTTGTTCAGCGCGGTAGATGAAACCTGGCAGAGCCTGAAAGACACCTTCAGCCTTAGCGTACTGATGAACCCCATTGAAGCTAGCAAAGGCGACGGCGAAATGGGTACCGGGGCGATGGGCGTGATGGATCAGAAATTCGGTAGCGCAGCTGCCGCATACAGCTACCTGATTTTCGTCCTGCTGTATGTACCGTGCATCTCGGTGATGGGAGCCATCGCCCGTGAATCAAGCCGTGGCTGGATGGGCTTCTCCATCCTGTGGGGGCTGAATATCGCTTACTCACTGGCAACATTGTTCTATCAGGTCGCCAGCTACAGTCAGCACCCAACTTACAGCCTGGTGTGCATTCTGGCGGTAATCCTGTTTAACATCGTAGTTATCGGTCTGCTGCGCCGCGCGCGTAGCCGGGTGGATATCGAACTGCTGGCAACCCGCAAGTCGGTAAGCAGTTGCTGCGCAGCCAGCACCACCGGTGATTGCCATTAATGGCTTCACTTATTCAGGTGCGTGATTTGTTGGCGTTACGGGGCCGTATGGAAGCGGCCCAGATAAGCAAGACATTGAACACTCCACAGCCAATGATTAACGCCATGCTGCAACAACTGGAAAGTATGGGCAAAGCCGTGCGGATTCAGGAAGAACCTGACGGCTGCCTCTCCGGCAGTTGTAAAAGCTGCCCGGAAGGAAAAGCCTGTCTGCGCGAGTGGTGGGCGCTGCGTTAACCATACTCCATCGCCTGTTTTGAAAAGCCCGGTATGCGTTTGCATCCGGGCTTTTTTGCGTGCGGCTTTCCATAAAAATGCAATTCTTGCAGCGCGACGTAAGTTCCTCTGAAAGCGTCTTGCAGGGATGAAAACTGGCTAATGCACAGGTGTGGAGTGGCGCGTAGAGTCGCGGCATTCAAACAACAGGTGAAGGAACGCCATGAGCAAAAAGCAGAGTTCCACCCCACACGATGCGCTGTTCAAACTATTTTTACGCCAACCGGAGACGGCACGCGATTTTCTTGCGTTTCATTTACCGGCACCCATTCACGCGCTCTGTGATATGAAAACCCTCAAGCTGGAGTCGAGCAGCTTTATTGATGACGATCTGCGTGAAAGCTATTCCGATGTGCTGTGGTCGGTGAAAACAGAACAAGGACCAGGATACATCTATTGTCTGATTGAACATCAAAGCACTTCAAACAAACTGATCGCATTTCGCATGATGCGTTACGCTATTGCCGCAATGCAAAATCACCTTGATGCTGGATACAAAACGTTGCCGATGGTGGTGCCATTGTTGTTTTACCACGGTATTGAAAGCCCCTATCCCTATTCGCTGTGTTGGCTGGATTGTTTCGCCGATCCCAAACTGGCAAGGCAGCTTTATGCCTCCGCATTTCCGCTGATTGATGTCACCGTCATGCCTGATGATGAAATCATGCAGCACCGACGTATGGCGCTGCTGGAGTTAATTCAAAAACATATTCGTCAACGCGACCTGATGGGGCTGGTAGAGCAAATGGCCTGCTTATTAAGTAGTGGATACGCTAATGACAGACAAATCAAAGGGCTGTTTAATTACATCTTGCAAACCGGCGATGCGGTACGTTTTAACGATTTTATCGACGGCGTTGCCGAACGTTCACCGAAACACAAGGAGAGTTTAATGACTATTGCGGAAAGATTGCGGCAGGAGGGGTTTCAGAAAGGTATACGTGCTATTGCCAAAACCATGCTGGATGCCGGAGTCCCTCTTGAGGACGTTCTGCGATTTACCGGGCTGTCAGAAGAAGAGTTGGCTGCGGCGAGTCAGTAAAGTTCTGTCTCGCCATTCAAAAGTGCCTACACCCTCTGCTTCAACGCCACCAGCAGGTGACAAAACTCGACCGGATGCGAAATAAACGGCGCATGGGCCGCTTTGGCGAAGATATACGACTCGCTGTGCGGCCAGAGTTTATCCAGCATCGGCACCACTTTGCGCGGCACCAGACCGTCGAGATAACCATACAGTCGCAAAAACGGCATGGGTACGTTTTGCAGCGGCTGGCGGAGATCGACCGTTTTCAGGATTTCCAGCCCACCATTGAGCACGTCAACCTCCGGCATCGGTAACGCCAGAACGGTTTTCTTCAACGCCCGCGCATCCTGGCGCGCCGTTTCAGTCCCCATGGTTTGTAACGCCAGGAACCGCTCCACTGTACGCTGAAAATCATCACTGAGTTGCTGCTGAAATCCCGCCAACACCTCCGGTTTGATCCCCGGCCACTCTTCACGAGCGCTGAAACACGGCGACGACGCCACGGTGACCAGCGCCTGAACACGCTCGGGATGGGTTAACGCAATCTGGCTTGCCACCAGCCCGCCCAGACTCCAGCCTAACCAAATGGCTTTATCAGGTGCCTGTCGCAGCACGGCTTCGGCCATATCAGCAAGTGACAGCGCACCAAATCCCCGGCTACGCCCGAAGCCGGGCAGGTCAACAAGGTGCAGCGTAAAATGCGAGCTCAGTTCCTCGTCAATGCAACGCCACACTTCGGCATTCAGTCCCCATCCGTGCAGCAGCACAAGATGAACATTCCCCTGACCTTTGGTCTGCCACCAGATGTTATTCATCCGCTATTGTTCTCTTTTGACTTACAAGGATGAACATATGCTAACAGTACCAGGATTATGCTGGCTATGCCGAATGCCACTGGCATTAGGTCATTGGGGGATTTGTTCGGTCTGCTCACGCGCCGCCCGTACAGATAAAACGTTATGCCCACAATGTGGATTACCCGCCACACACTCACATCTTCCCTGCGGTCGCTGCCTGCAAAAACCACCGCCCTGGCAAAGACTGGTCACGGTTGCCGACTATGCGCCGCCGTTAAGTCTGCTCATCCACCAGCTTAAATTTTCCCGGCGCAGTGAAATCGCCAGCGCCCTGTCACGTCTGTTACTGTTGGAGGTCTTATACGCTCGTCGCACCACCGGGTTGCAATTGCCGGATCGCATCATCAGCATTCCGTTATGGCAGCGGCGTCACTGGCGTCGGGGATTTAATCAGAGCGATTTGCTGTGTCAGCCGTTATCACGCTGGTTGCACTGCCGATGGGATAGCGAAGCCGTCACACGAACACGGGCCACTGCGACCCAGCATTTTCTCAGTGCCCGGCTGCGCAAGCGCAACCTGAAAAATGCCTTTCGTCTTGAATTGCCCGTGCAAGGTCGCCATATGGTGATTGTGGATGATGTCGTTACCACCGGAAGTACCGTCGCAGAGATTGCGCAGTTGCTTTTACGCAATGGTGCGGCGACTGTCCAGGTCTGGTGCCTTTGTCGAACCTTGTAGAGCCTCGATGATGGGCGTATTATAACCAACTAAAATAGTCAACTATTAGGCCATTACTATGATCCGTATTTCCGATGCTGCACAAGCGCACTTTGCCAAACTGCTGGCAAACCAGGAAGAAGGGACACAAATCCGCGTATTTGTGATTAACCCTGGCACGCCTAACGCTGAATGTGGTGTTTCTTATTGTCCGCCGGATGCCGTGGAAGCCACCGACACTGCCCTGAAATTTGACCTGCTGACCGCGTATGTTGATGAGTTAAGCGCTCCTTACCTGGAAGATGCAGAGATCGATTTTGTTACCGACCAGTTGGGTTCTCAGCTAACACTGAAAGCGCCTAACGCCAAAATGCGTAAAGTGGCAGACGATGCACCGCTGATGGAGCGCGTGGAGTATATGCTGCAGTCGCAGATCAACCCACAGCTTGCTGGTCACGGTGGTCGCGTTTCACTGATGGAAATCACCGAAGACGGTTACGCCATTCTGCAATTTGGCGGCGGCTGTAACGGTTGTTCCATGGTCGATGTGACGCTGAAAGAAGGGATCGAGAAGCAGCTGCTAAACGAATTCCCGGAGCTGAAAGGTGTGCGCGATCTCACCGAACACCAGCGCGGCGAACACTCCTACTACTAAGTTATCCCCTCTTTTGTAGATTGCCCGATGCGACGCTAAAGCGTCATTTCGGGCCTACGTTGAACATGTGCCAGACGTTGGCGCAGCATTGCTTTGGCAAATCCCTCCCTTCGTTTCCCCGCGATAATATGACCAACCTCTCATAATTTAAATTTACCCCGCTCTGGTGATTCTCAAACGCCAGATGTTACCCGTATCATTCACATGGGTACCAAACATACTCCTGACATCTGACTACAATAATTAGTTTTAGTGGGTATCAGTCGTGGTGCCGCAATATCTCTGTTCCCGATTGGGATAATTAGAGCTTGTCGTCAGAAAATTGACGTTACCCATAACAAATGAAAGGCCAGGTAAATCATGCCATTAGTCATTGTTGCTATCGGTGTAATCTTGTTATTACTCCTGATGATCCGCTTCAAAATGAACGGCTTCATCGCTCTCGTCCTCGTGGCGCTTGCTGTTGGATTAATGCAAGGAATGCCGCTGGATAAAGTTATTGGCTCCATCAAAGCCGGTGTCGGCGGGACGCTCGGTAGCCTTGCCCTGATCATGGGTTTTGGCGCAATGCTGGGCAAAATGCTGGCAGACTGCGGTGGCGCACAACGTATCGCCACCACGCTGATTGCCAAATTTGGTAAAAAACACATCCAGTGGGCGGTGGTACTGACCGGTTTTACCGTTGGTTTTGCCCTGTTCTATGAAGTGGGCTTTGTGCTGATGCTGCCGCTGGTGTTTACCATCGCGGCTTCTGCGAATATTCCACTGCTGTATGTTGGTGTACCAATGGCAGCTGCACTGTCTGTGACCCACGGCTTCCTGCCACCGCATCCGGGTCCGACTGCGATTGCCACCATTTTCAATGCCGATATGGGTAAAACCCTGCTGTACGGTACTATTCTGGCAATCCCGACCGTGATTCTCGCCGGTCCGGTTTACGCTCGCGTGTTGAAAGGTATCGATAAGCCAATTCCGGAAGGTCTCTACAGCGCGAAAACCTTCAGCGAAGAAGAGATGCCGAGCTTTGGCGTCAGCGTCTGGACCTCTCTGGTGCCGGTAGTACTGATGGCGATGCGTGCGATTGCCGAAATGATCCTGCCGAAAGGTCACGCTTTCCTGCCGGTAGCGGAGTTCCTCGGTGACCCGGTAATGGCTACGCTGATTGCCGTGCTGATTGCGATGTTCACCTTTGGTCTAAACCGTGGTCGTTCAATGGATCAGATTAACGACACGCTGGTTTCTTCCATCAAAATCATTGCGATGATGCTGTTGATCATCGGTGGTGGCGGTGCGTTCAAGCAGGTGCTGGTAGACAGCGGCGTGGACAAATACATTGCTTCCATGATGCACGAAACCAACATTTCTCCGCTGCTGATGGCCTGGTCGATTGCTGCCGTACTGCGTATCGCGCTGGGTTCCGCAACCGTTGCGGCAATCACTGCGGGTGGTATCGCGGCACCGCTGATTGCAACGACGGGTGTTAGCCCGGAGCTAATGGTTATTGCGGTTGGTTCCGGTAGTGTGATTTTCTCTCATGTGAACGATCCAGGCTTCTGGCTGTTCAAAGAGTACTTTAACCTGACTATCGGCGAGACCATCAAATCCTGGTCGATGCTGGAAACCATTATCTCGGTGTGCGGTCTGGTAGGCTGTCTGCTGCTGAATATGGTGATTTGATAACACTGACTGCCGGATGCATCGCATCCGGCATCAACCGCACTCTACTTCTTCTTCGCTGCAGCTCTGCGCCGTCTGTCCAAATCCTTCAGCAACTTGTTCACGCCATCATCGGCAAACATCGTCTCAAGCGTTGCGGAAAGCTTGCGTCGCCAGTTTTTATACTGGTAACTGGTGCCAGGAATATTCACCGGTTCGGCCATATCCAGCCAGTCTTCCGGCTGTAGTCCTAACAGAGCACTGTTACTGTCGGCAATGTAGCGCTGCAAACCACGGTTCAGCGTCGGCGTCATCGACATCAACGATGCCTTATGCCCGGCACGTTTTGGCAGACAACCATATTTATGCAGTGCATCCAGCAGCCCTTGCTTCGCCAGTTCGCGATCCTGATACAGACCGCGCAGTACCACTTCATCCGGATACAGCCCCAGGGTTTTGCCCAGCGTTAGATCCCCGCTCTCCCAGTAGCCGCGTAGCGTAGGCAGGTCATGTGTCGCCGCAACCGCCATCGACTGCTCCGGATACGCTTTCGGTGCACGGAACGTCTTCTCGTGGTCGTTTTCGAAATAGAGCACTTTGTAGGAGTACACACCGCTGCTGCGCAGCTTACCGACAATCTCTACCGGTACGGTACCGAGATCTTCACCAATCACCATACAGCGATGACGTTTACTTTCGAGTGCCAGAATCGAGAGCAGATCATCCACCGGATAGTGAACATACGCGCCCTGATCTGCCGTCTCGCCATACGGTATCCACCACAAACGCAGCATCGACATCACATGGTCAATTCGTAATGCGCCGCAGTTTTGCATATTGGCACGCAACAGCTCGATAAACGGTTCATAGGCACGCGCGGTGATGATATGCGGGTCCATTGGCGGTAATCCCCAGTTCTGCCCCAACGGGCCGAGGATATCCGGCGGCGCGCCAACCGACGCTTTCAGGCAATATAGTTCACGGTCACACCAGGTTTCCGCCCCACCTTCCGCTACGCCAACCGCCAGATCACGATACAAGCCAATCGGCATTTCATAGCCCTGGCTTATCTCCCAGCAGGCGGCAAACTGGCTGTAAGCCAGCCACTGCAACCAGAGATAAAAATCGACGTCATTACGATGTTCTTCGCAGAACTGACGCACTTCTGGTGAATCCACGTTCTGATACATCTCTGGCCATGCAGGCCAGCCCCAGCGCATTTCGTCCTCTTTCACTTGCTGGGCATGTAGCGCATCAAAGGCTGCCTGCCAGAACAGGCTGTCGCCCTGCTCTGCAACAAACTGGCGAAACGCGGCCATCTGCTCATCATCACGTTGCGCGAAACCTTTCCACGCCATTCGTAATGCTGTCATTTTTAGGGCGGTAACCGTGGAGTAATCGACCCAGTCGGCATCGCGCGCCTGTTGCAGCGTCTGTTGCGTGGTCGGCAACTGCCACCAGGCCTGAGCCTCTTCGCTAAGATGGAAATCTTCAACGGCGTTAACGTCGATATAAATCACATTCAGCCAACGGCGAGAAGACGGGCTGTATGGGCTGGCACTCTCCGGATTTGCCGGATAGAGCGCATGAATCGGGTTCAGGCCGATGAACGACCCGCCACGTTTTGCCACATCCACCAGCATCGCTTTGAGATCGCCAAAATCCCCAATACCCCAGTTTTTTTCCGATCGCAGCGTATAAAGCTGAACGCAGGCACCCCACAGCTTTTGTTTATTCAGCAACGCCTGCGGTTCGTAACAGCGTTTCGGGGCGACAATCACCCGGCAATGCGCGCGCTGGTCGTCCTGGGTGAGTGTCAGCGTGTGATAACCTTCCGGCAACTTCGTCGGTAGATTGAACGCTTTGCCCCCCGTTACATGGCCTTTGTACTGTGTTCCTTCTTCGGTGGTCAGCAGCCAGCTATATTCGCCGCTGCCCTCCACCACCATCGGCATTTTTTTGCCGCTGGTATAAACCATGACATTCGGGACTGGCGTTACCGCCACTTTCGTGGCGGTACGTTGATGCATCGCGTCAAGCAAACGCCGTTTGGTTTCGGCGCTAATCGACTGCGGTTTACCGTGGGCATTGATGTAATTGGGGCTAATCCCCGCCGCCAGCGCGGCATTATCCAGACGTTTGCTTTCCATCGAGCTTCCTTAGCGTTTTGCCTGCCAGATACGAGCCTGATAATCGCGAATAGAGCGATCCGAGCTAAACATACCGCAGCGGGCGGTATTGAGGATCGCCGCGCGAGTCCAGGCCTCCTGGTCGCGGTACAGCACATCCACCTGCTTTTGTGCCTCAACATAGGCTGCGAAATCCGCCATCACCAGATACGGATCGCCGCCTTGTTTGCCGATACTGTGCAGCATCTGGTCGAAGGCATGCTTATCGCCGTCGCTGTATTTACCGCTTTCCAGCTCTTTCAATACTGCGTCCAGCACCTTATCTTTCTTCCGCCATTTCACCGGGTCGTAGCCTTTGGCCAGAATTGCCTTCACTTGTTCCACGGTATGACCAAAAATAAAGATATTTTCTTCACCGACTTTCTCGGCGATTTCAACGTTCGCACCATCCAGCGTACCGACAGTAAGCGCACCATTGAGCGCCAGTTTCATATTGCCGGTACCGGAAGCTTCTTTACCTGCAGTCGAAATTTGTTCGGAGATATCCGCCGCCGGGATCAGTTTTTCCGCCGCCGAAACGCAATAATCCGGCAGGAACACCACCTTCAACTTATCGCCAACCAGTGGATCGTTGTTGATCACGTCAGCCACTTTGTTGATCGCAAAGATAATATTCTTCGCCAGGTAGTAGCCCGGTGCCGCTTTCGCGCCGAAGAGGAAGACGCGCGGTACGCGATCAGCCTGCGGGTTTTCACGAATTTCTTTGTACAACGCCAGAATATGCAGCAGATTCAGGTGCTGGCGTTTGTACTCATGCAGACGTTTGATCTGAATATCGAAAATCGCCTGTGGATTGATCTCAATACCGGTACGAACTTTCACAAACTCCGCCAGACGGACTTTATTCGCCTGCTTGATCTCGCGATATTGCTGACGGAATTTCGCATCATCAGCGAATTTTTCCAGATTGATCAGCTGATCGAGATCGTTAGCCCACTCTTTTTGCAGTGATTTATCCAACAGAGCCGCCAGTGCAGGGTTGCACTGTTTGATCCAGCGACGTGGGGTAATACCGTTGGTGACGTTATGGAATTTGTTCGGCCATAGCTGGTGATATTCCGGGAACAGATCTTTCACCACCAGATCCGAGTGCAGCGCCGCAACACCGTTCACCGCGAAACCGCCAACCACACACAGGTTCGCCATATGCACTTGTTTATCGTGCACCACCGCCAGTTTGGCCCACACTTTTTCATCGCCCGGCCAGGTTTTCTCCACCAGCGTTTTAAAGCGAGTATTAATTTCGTTAATAATCTGCATATGGCGCGGCAGTAAGCCTTTCACCAGTTTCACATCCCAGCGTTCCAGCGCTTCTGGCATCAGGGTATGGTTGGTGTAAGCGAAAGTTTTGCTGGTAATGGCCCAGGCGTCATCCCAGCTCATCTGGTGCTCATCGATCAGCACGCGCAGCAGTTCTGGAATCGCGATAGTTGGGTGGGTATCGTTCAGCTGAATAACTTCGTAATCCGCCAGTTCGTGCAGTTTACGCCCCGCCAGATGATGGCGACGCAAAATATCCGCTACCGAACAGGCACACTGGAAGTACTGCTGCATCAAGCGCAGCTTTTTACCGGCAGTATGGTTGTCGTTTGGATAGAGCACCTCAACAAGGTTTCTTGCAAGATTTTCCTGCTCCACTGCCTTGTCGTAGTCACCCTGGTCAAAGGACTCGAGAGAGAAGCCGTTCTTTGGCTCGGCATCCCAAATCATAAGTGAATTGACCACGTTGTTGTCATAGCCGACTATAGGCATATCATAAGGCACTGCAAGCACCGACTGATAGTCCTTCTGCTCAAAATGAAGCTCTCCGTTTTCATCTGTGCTCTCCTGCACATATCCGCCAAACTTGACCTCGTAGCAATACTCAGGACGGCGAAGCTCGAATGGATATCCGTCCTTGAGCCAGTTGTCAGGCACCTCTATCTGGAAGCCGTCTGAAATCTGCTGCTTGAACATACCATATCTGTATCTGATTCCACAGCCGTATGCAGGGTATCCGAGTGTGGCAAGTGAATCCATGAAGCACGCTGCCAGTCTTCCGAGGCCGCCGTTTCC
>OQWI01000747.1_pt1 | contig 14752 bp, 23 predicted proteins | sample 1691551 | NCBI WGS metagenome assembly OQWI01 (sample SAMN03418259, study PRJEB22391) | human gut metagenome | biome: human-gut; feature: organic feature; material: feces | host: Homo sapiens | place: Tanzania | collected 2013-01
GATAAAGCAACATCAAAGCCCGCCTCCGTTTTTTCTGCAGAAAAATGCGACGTCAGAAACCATCTGCGAAAATGAAAGCGTATGCGCAATGTTGTACTGCCGCTCCAAAAAATCCACAGCCTTAAAGCGGTCAAGATAATTGAAAGCCTCTTTTTCGGAAAGTTTATATTTTTTTGCGAACTCGCTGACAAAAGCCACAATGTATTCAGTCTTGTCTTTTTCAAGATTCATAGGGCTATTATAGCATGGGAACAGGGAAGATTCTATTGATTTTATAAAAGGATAATATCTCAGCGGTTTTCTTCAATCGCCGCCGCAAGCTGCTCAATCAGCTCGTTATCTTTTTTCGCGGCGTGTTCCATTATCGTTTTAGTGTCAAGAAGGATTCCGTGGATTTTGTGCCAGGATTTTTCTGGAACACAGGAAACATCGGAAGAATCTTTTTCCGTCAAAATGTAATCCGCACTCGCATAGCCGATGTTTTTGATTTGTTCTGTGCAGGCTGGCATAATCTATTTTATATTAGCAGATTTTTCGTCCAGCAAAGAAACAACTTTAGATACTTGCTCATATAAGGATTTTCCAATTTCTTGTTTTTTCTCTATATTATTTTCTTTTTGGTATTTACTAATATCTTTTTTTATTGAATTAGAATACTCATTCAACGTTTCATCACTTAACAAGTGAATCTTGTCACTTAAGTTTTCAATAAATTTTAAAAGCGTAATAACTGCATTATCAACATTAAAGCCTCTTAAGTTTTTACTGTTTTGAAATGCAATTTTTCTGGTCTCATCTCTTGCCTCTATTCCATTTTTGAGTAAATAATCTAAAGAAACTTTCAACTTTGTATCTTTTATCTCATCAGCAATTTTCTTTGCCCTATGAGCTTGCCAACCTGTATAAATTGCACCAACGATTGAAATAACAAATCCAATTCGATTAATGATTGTATCAATACCCATCGCCAGTCATCCAGTCCATATCCACTAATTTAAATCCCACATCTTGAATATAAGAATCATAATCAGAGCAATAACCATTAATTAATTTAAAAAACTCATACCGTTTTTTTGAAATTATAAGTTCTTTTACATATTTCCTTTCTTCATCGAATATTCTTTTTGGCAATGGCAACAAAGCTCTTCCTCCATCAACAGAAACATAAATATCTCTGTAAACAAGGACTCCGGAATAAAAGAAATCTACAAAATGGCTAGAAGCATGAGAGTCCATAAACTTATTAGCCCATTCTTCTTTAAAATCTTCATTGCTATCTATTCCACAAGCAATAGAAACAAGCAAGTTTCTTTTTAAAGAATAATACTCCGAATGTGAATCTACTTTCATATTTTCCAACTTTCCAGATAAAGTTGACCAAACATCAAAACGGTTATAATAAGAAGGTCCCGAGCCAGCACCCCAACATGAAATTCTAGTCCAATCGTCTTCAGAAGTATCAACAATAAGTTTCTCGTATTCCTCTAAATTCATTTTTTATCCCCTATGCAGTCTTTATTTCTTTATTTTTCTTGCTTTCAAACAATGTTTGCATTTCTTTGTCTTTCAATTCTAATTCTGCAAGAATTCTATTTACTTCATTTGCAACATACCAGAACATTACTGGAGCAATTGCATTTCCCAATGCGCGGTATTGAGTATGCTCAGAACCGACAAGTTTGAAGTTTTCAGGGAAAGACTGGATTCTTGCGACTTCGCGCGGAGTGAAACGTCTATATCTACCGTTTTCAAACAAAACTGGGTCTGTGCTGTTCAATGAGATTTTTGCGAGATGTGCCCCAACTGTATTACAAGGCTTTTCAATATCTTGAGCACGACCTTTGTTCATTTTTTCGCGACGCTTCATCATTCCGTCAACCGCTCTTTGAGAAAAGTAATATTTTTCATCAACACTGTTTTCTATAACTTTTTTTAAAGGCTCAAATTCAGAAGAATTTATAATAACTGATTCTGGAAAATGAAAATCAATATGCAAATCATTTCTGAATCCAACGATTATTACACGTTCTCTTTTTTGAGGAACACCGTAATTTGCTGAATTAAGAATTTGATATTTCACCTTATAACCGCTATTTTCAAATTCCTTTATAATCAAAGGAAAAGCTTCTTTTTTATTTGCCGTAAGAATTCCTTTTACATTTTCCGCAATGAAACACTTGGGCTGTTTTTCTCGTAAAATTCTGCACATTTCAAAAAACAGTTTTCCTCTGTCGTCTTTTACGCCCAGCCGCTTTGGATTCTGGGCAATGATTGAAAATGACTGGCAAGGAAATCCGCCTGTCAAAACATCAATGTCAGGCAATTCCGAAGATTTTACTTCCCTAATATCCCTGTTATCAGGCTTCAAATTGAAATTCTCATCAAAAATCTTACAAGCATTATCATCAATGTCATTTGCATAGACAATTTCCATATTGTTCTGACCATAATGCTTTCCAAGGAAGTCAAATCCGCCTAGATTATTTTTCATCATAAAAATCAAGATAATATTCCGCTTTATTTTTACAGTTCTTACAACCACAAATAATATTAGATGAAGCACATTCAGAAATCTTTCCAAATACTGAATAATAAGGTTCTTTTGCATGGTTTATACACAATTGAGTCCAAGTTCCATATTCATCACTTACAACATCATCAAAAAAACATGAATTATACATTTTTTCTCCCAAAAGAAATTAATTTAAAAAGTCTATCCTCTAAAAATTTTTTCTCTATGCCATTCAAGAAATACTGGGCTTGGCGGATATTTTCTAGGATTTTTCAAAAACCTATTTTCTATTGGTTTGAAATATTTTGAATAATATTCTTTTTCAAAATTCTGCTTTAACTTATTTGAAAATATCACTTTTCCATTGTTTTCAAATGTGATAAAACCTTTGTCAAAAGCTTTATCATATAAAGATGAAAGACAGATTCCATTTTCTGGATTTAATCTTTCTTTTTCATTGTCAGCCCATGGAATTATATGGCTTGCTATTAGAAAATCGCTTATATCGATTCCTGTTAAAGCACACTTTCCGTCATAATTAGCCAAAACAACTTGTCTAAAAAAACTTTGATTGACTCTAGTTTTTACTTCTCGTATTTTTGTTTCTCCAGCCAAACCTTTTGGAATATCAAGCAGAGTGTTTTCAAATTTTTTCTCAATAGTTGTCTCTTGATATTCTGCCAAAATTTTTTCACTTTCAAAAACCAAGGATTCTTGATTATTAAAAAATTCATCCCAGTAAGGCTGACACGTTTTTGTATGTGCATCCAAACCAGAAATTCCTCTTTTTTGCAACATTGGGTCGCAGGCTGCAAAATTATTAAGACGCATTGCTATAGAATTCACACTTCGTCCCATTATTCTTGCAAGTTCCTGAACTTGTGAATTTCTATGATCCATCTGTCCATAATTCAACTTAAAGTATAGATTAAAAACGAGAATGAATTCTTCTCTTGACCATTTATCACCTTTATTTGGTTTTATAATCATATTATCGACCTAAAATATCAACTTGCTTTTGCCAAAAGCGGCGGAACAGCGTTTCCTACCTGTTTATATTGACTAGTTTTTGTTCCTATAAAAACAAAATCATCAGGAAAGGACTGCAATCTTGCACTTTCTCTGACAGTCGGAATTCTATTCCATTTATAATGGAAATGATGACGATGACCAGTGTCTATTGTAAAACTTGGCTTATTGCTATTTAAACGAGTCCAAGCAATGTGGACTTTTCTTGTCTGCTGCAAATCCAAAGGCAAATTCTTATAATTTCCGCCATCTGGAACAAGCGCAATTATTTTTTTAGTCTGTTCGCTGTGCCGGGTAATTTCATGGTTATAAATTTTCTGAGAATTTTGCCGCATTAATTTTTGGTAATCCGACTTTGCTTCAGTAAAATAATTTGTTCCGTCTAAAACAGAATCTTCTGGCAAATCAGACAGAGCCTCTAAAGAAGTTACACAGGTATTTTGACTTTCTGGAAATTCAAACTTTTCTTCACCAAAAATATACCTCTTCAAGCCGACAAAAAATGCCCGCCGTCTTGCCTGCGGAACTCCGTAATCAGAAGCTGTAAGAATTTTATATGCAACGTTATATCCGATTTCTGTAAAATCTTTCAGGACTGATTCTTTTACGATTCCGCCGCCGATTGAAAGAATGTTCGGAACGTTTTCCATGACGAAGACTTTTGGCTTGATTTCATCCACAAGGCGGACAAATGATTTATAGAGTTTGTTCCTCTCGTCATCCACAATTCTTTTTCCGGCGACAGAAAACCCCTGACACGGCGGACCGCCTATTATCAGCGGAATATCGCCGTTTTCGAGTTTTGTAAGTTCAAATATTTTCTCGCTTGAAAGTTCTTTTATATCACCGCAGAAAGCAACTGAATTTGGAAAGTTGTGTTTATATGTAACCGTCGCGTCTTTCCAGACATCGATTCCAAATACGGAAGAAAAGCCTGCTTCTGAAAATCCTTTTGTAAAACCGCCGCATCCGCAGAAAAGGTCAATAAAGCTTGTTTTTTCTGAATCTAAATCGTTCACAAAAACACTATACACAATTTTTGGTAAAACTTCCATAGTAATTCTTGCGAGATTTTGCTGACGCAAAACTCGTTTTTTTTATGTGTGCGCTTTTTGCGCACGGTCTTGCCTGCGGCAAGGATTGGAACACCTGCGGAGCAGTTCCGAAACGAAGTAGAGGAATGAGCCGCGGCTAGTCGGCGAAGTGTGGAAAGCCTGATTTTTTTCGGAGCGGAACGGAGTGAAGCGAGGAAAAAAGCCGCCCGGAAAAATTTTAGCCAAGGAGCTGAAGTGTTCTTGTTATATTTTCTGATGAATCCAAGCGTCTTTTTGAAATGAATTTTTGGACGGTTTTTCGGTGGACGCCGTAAAGATTTGCAATCCGGTTTATGGAAATGCCTTGAAGAAGCATTATTGTTGTGCCGAGTTCCGCGCCGTCGAGTTTTGAGGAGGCGTTTTCTGTTCCGAGCGGACGGCCGAGTTTTTGTCCTTCCGCTTTTTTTCGTTCAAGGGCTTCTTTTGTGCGCTGGCTGATAAGGTTTCGTTCGATTTCTGCGGAAAGCCCGAATGCGAAGGCCAGAACTTTTGACTGGATGTCGTCGCCAAGCCTGTAGCCGTCTTTGATTGTCCAGACGCGCGCGCCTTTTTCCATAAGTTTGTTCAAAATCGACATTATCATAAAAAGGCTTCTTCCGAGCCGCGAAAGTTCGGAGCAGATTATGAGGTCTCCTTTTTGGATTTTTTCAAGAAGTTTTCCAAGCTCGCGGTGTTCCGGCGTAATCGTTCCGCTCGCTGTCTCTTCAATCCAAGTTTCTACAGAAAGTGAGTTCCGTTTTGCAAATTCCTGAATCTCGAACCGCTGGTTTTCTACAGTCTGCCTGTCCGTGCTTACGCGAATGTATCCGTACGTCATTATTTGAATATACTTAAAATTTTAAGGATTGTGCAAGATTTTTTTTCAGTCGTGATAATGTGTTCCGCACTGAACGATTTCGATGATGTTGTTTTCTATTTTATAGACAATTCTGTTGTAGTCGTCAATGCGGCGGCTGTAATAGCCTGAAAGATTTCCTTTTAGCGGTTCGGGTTTTCCGATTCCGTCATATCCGCCACGTTCAATGTCTTTTAGAAGCGCGTTTGCTTTCTTGAGAAGTTTTTTGTCGTTTTGGAGCGTCAAATAGTCTTCCCAAGCCTCGTCATGCCATATTTTTTTCATGTTTTAAACCTCAATAAGTTCATGCTCAGCACAGTTAATTCCATTTTTCATATCTTCAATGTTTTTCAGCAAATGCTTCTGGTTCTCCTCGCTGTAAAACGGGTCTTCGGAAGAAATTTCAAACGGAATGCGATGCTCCCGGATTACTTTTTTTGCGAACAAATTGAATGCTCCGGAAATTGAAAGCCCGACGTCCTTGCAGAATTTTTCAAACTCCTTCTTTGTTGTGTTATCCATTCTTACGCTTACATTCATCATAAAATCACCTCAAAATAAGTCAATATAAGTTATTTATACTTAAAATTTACATTTTTTATTCTGTTTGTCAAGTTTTTTATGTAAAAACTATTCTGACTTGTCAAAAAAAATCATCCGTCATGGACACCGCAAATGGGGAAAAGTGATATGTAAAACGTCCGTTTTTTGGAGCACTTTTTCACCACAAAATAAAGGTTTCGGCGGTATTATGGAAGAATCTTTCCTTATAACAAACGGACCTGTCCGCAGTTTTTACAATGAGCTTATTGAAAATCTTAACAGTTGCGCTGCTCCGCAACAGAAGAAAATTATTCATCAGGATTTTTCAAGACATCACAGCCAATAACTGTTGATAGTAATAATACTTGCAGGCATTCCAATAATCTGAATATCAAACTTTAGGCTTGATTCGACTTTTGTTGATGCATTATGAATTCTGAAGCTGAACTGCCAGCCGTTATCAAGGTACATTTCCAATGTATTTGAAGAACCTGTTTTAAAATCAAAGGCTACAATTTTTGTAGGCAAAGTTGAAATCGGAACAATCTTTTTAGGCTTTTGCTTTTTTGCAGTTTTATTTAAAGTTCCGTGCATATTATACGTCTGCAATTGCGTCATCTGCTGGCTGTCAACACTTATCACTTTATAAAAATCATATTCACCCAACAGATATTCGACGAGTTTTCTAGGAAGATTTTTATCTTTTAAATAAGCATTCTTTATTTCCGCTTCAAACGCATTCAAAAGAGGAACGTAAACTTTGCTATCTTTCTCTTCCATCTCTCGCCATAACATTCCAGATTTCTTACATTCGTCAAGATAATCAAAAATCGGATTTACAGCCTGCCAATATTCATCTGAACATTTATCCTTGTACCATTTCTGTCCAAAATCAATAGTCCTGCTTAATCTGCTGTGTTTTACCGCAAAATGATTGTGTTTAATGCTAAGTCCGATTTCCCATTTTATACCGCTCCGGATAATCAGAATATCTCTGACATCGCCCTTTTAATATCCAATAAGTAATATACCCTTTAATGGTAATTTTATTCTGTTTGATATATACATAGTTTCAAGAAAAGTATGAATTATTTCAAAATCTGCGTGACTCCTATAAACATTCCTGACAGCAAGAACTAAATACTCAACGTCAAACATCATACACGCTTCAAAAATATCTTTTAGAAATTGATTATTTTCTGTAGCCCTTCCAGCTTCAACTTCTATTACAATCCTACCGTCATTACTTAAAGCATCTGCATAAAAAGATTTATCAACATTGTTATTTTTTCCGAAAAGAACTGGAACATCAATTTTTTCACTTTTACCTTTTCCGGTTTCTACAGTGAAATTATTCTTTTCAAGTAAAGGTCGTACTTTTTTCAAAACATCATTAGATTTTAATTCATTTAAAGTTGAATCAATTTCTTTTTCAACTGACAAAAAAGATTTTATTACTGCTTGAATTTCCGATGTTATTCCTTGAGATCTTGGAAAAAACTGATATTGTATCAAATTGATTCTCCTATAAACTTTGAAATATACTCATCGTCCATCAAAAAAAATTCCTTTGGAACATAAAAAAAAATCTTTTCATCAATTTCCATTGCTGTTTTTGAATGATAAGTTTCTCCGTCTGGCAATAATTGCGATTCAAAATCCTCAGTTGCAATTATATAATTACAATTAAAATTACTAAAATAAACAGTTTTATATGGATATTTATGATTTTTATATTCAAAAAAATCTAGCATAAGCCTCTCTTTGCCTCCGAATGTCGCTTTGCCAACATTCCGCTTACATTTTCAGCAAGGAAAAATTTCGGTCTTTTGTTTTTTAGGATTCTGATATACTCATAAAAAAGTTTTCCGCGTGGGTCATCGATTCCGCGCAAAGAGCCGGCTTCTGACCAGGACTGGCAAGGCGGACCTCCGATAATTCCGTCAATCTCATCTGGAAAATCTTCTTCCTTTATATTTCTGATGTCGCCACGGATAAGTTTTGTATTCGGATGATTTTTCTCAAAAGTAGCCCAAATTGACGAGTCAAACTCATTTGCAATCGGAATTTCAAATCCCGCTTTTTCAAATCCCAAATCAAGACCGCCGCAGCCGCTGAAAAGACTTATTACTTTCATAAAATTTCCTTATAGAAAAATACTATATCACATTTCATTCTATTTGTCTTTTAAGTCCAAAAAAGTAGAAAACATAACCCAGCCGTTCATTTATCTTGGTCAGGTTTCAACTTTTCCGGGCAGCGCGGAAGGCAACAAGCCAATCACAATGAAATTCGCGCTTCATAGCCGTGTTCCTGACGAGCTTTTCAACGACTTTATAACACGCACTGACAAAATGGGAAAAAACAGCGATAATTGACTTTACAAAAAAAGGACTAAAAAAAATGAACAACGCAAATATAACAAAAAACGATTGTAAAATCCAAACCACACCGCTCAAGCAAATCCATGTTTCGGCGGCGGCAATTTTCCGTACTGCGGCTGGCGGCGAAAAAATGGTTTTTGCGACGCAGCGTGGCTACGGTGAATGGAAGGACTGGTGGGAATTTCCGGGCGGAAAGATTGAAGATGGAGAAAGCGCGGAACAGGCGGTTGTGCGGGAAATACGCGAGGAGCTTGCGACAGAAATCAGGGCAGAACGAAAACTCTGCACGGTTGAATACGACTACCCTGCTTTTCATCTGACAATGGAATGTTTTTTGTGCTCAATTGTTTCCGGGAAGCTTACTCTGCTTGAGCACGAGAACGCGGCATGGCTTTCCAAAGAAAAGCTTAAAAGCGTAAAATGGCTTCCTGCGGATGTGGAAGTTTTAGAAAATCTAAAGGAACTTTTTTAGGCGGATGCGGTAGCGCTGGGAGCAATGCCGAAGGCAGTCCGAACAAAGTGAGGACCGCGCGCAGCAAGTTGCGGACATAGCGACAGTCAAGAGTCTTAGGCTCTTGACTGACCGCCCAAAAATATTCTGTTAAAAAACTGTCGCAACCTTTTTCACGCGAAGTTGTTCAATAGACATAATCCAAAAAATTTTATATTTACGTTTCATGGTGATTTTTTAGATTCAATTTATTATATTTTTATAAAACCATTCGGAGGAAAAAATGAAAGAACTAAAGACATTAATTCTGGCGGTATCGGTTTCGCTTGTCGTGTCGGCGGCGATTGTTTCCGTGGGGCTTTCAAAAATAGCAAGGCCTGACAGGACAGTTACGGTGCGCGGACTTGCGGAAAAAGAAGTTGATGCCGACCTTGCGCTCTGGCCGCTCACATTCACGCTTGGAGCAAACAGCCTTACGCAGCTCCAGAAAGACATTCTTGCAAAAACTCAGACCGTAAAGGAATATCTTGCGGACCACGGACTTTCAGAAGAAGACTACACGGTTCAGTCGCCAAGCATAACGGACAACACGATCAATCCGTATATGGACCGGGACAAAATTCTCTACACTTACCTTGCGCAGACGGTGGTCCTCGTGCGCTCGTCAAAAGTCGCTGAAGTGAAAAAAGCGCAGGACGATTCCCTTGACCTGATGAGTAGCGGAATCGCAGTCTCAAAGGACTACAACAGCAAGATTTCATTTGAATTCACAAAGCTGAATGACATAAAACCGCAGATGATTGCGGAGGCGACAAAAAACGCCCGTACGGCAGCAGAGCAGTTTGCACATGACTCCGGAAGCAAAGTCGGAAAAATCAAAACCGCAACCCAGGGATTTTTCAGCATAGAAAATGCCGCCGAAGACCTTCAGGAAAAGAAGACAATCCGCGTGGTAACCACAGTCGAATATCTTTTAAAATAGAAACAGACTGACCGTCTGTAAAACCGGAATCCGCCTCGGAAGAACACACTGCGGCGGATTATTTTTTTTCAATCACCCACTGAACAAAAAGCAGCCTTACAGCACTTCAAGAAATCTACTTCCACCCTTCCCAGATTTTCGGTTCAAGGCCACAGGTGGCGGCGTTTTTTCCGTTGCGGCAAACAGGAAGTTTAAGCAAAAGCTGGCTTTCAAAAAGTTTTTCTTCCTTGTCAGAATCATCAAGATATGCGAACGATGCGTAATCCTTTGAGTTTTTGTCCGCCAAAAGTTCAACCGCTTCTGCCCCGGAGCCGGCCGCACGCAAAAGCGATTCCACTACGCTTTCAAATTTGCCGCGGCTCATCTCTTTTTCCTTTAAATCCACAAACTGAAAAGGAATCCTCCGCTCCTTGAACCACATCTGCGCTTTTTTTGTGTCAAAATTTTTTGTTGTTCCAAAAATCTGAATCATGCGGACATTATAGCAAAAATCCGGAGAAAATTACAGGCAGGACAAAGCAAACTTCGCAGATTTTCCAAAGTATACTTTGAAATAACATTGACTTATAATAATTTTCAAAGTACACTTTGAATAAATGATAAGAAACACATATTTTCAAAGTATAGAAGCATTCAAAGACAAGCAGGTCATAAAAGTTCTGACAGGAATACGCCGCTGCGGAAAATCCGTGCTCATGGAACAATTCATGCAGAGCCTTTTGGAAAGAGGCGTTTCAGAGAGGCAGATTACTTACATCAGGCTTGACGACTTGGACAACGAGCTTTTACTGGAATATCACAATCTTTATGCGTTTATAAAATCCGCGCTTCTTGAAGATAAGATGAACTATGTTTTTATTGACGAGGTTCAATTGTGCAAGGACTTTCAGAAGCCGGTAGAAACACTTTTCAACTGCAAAAACGTGGATCTGTATCTTACAGGCTCGAACGCGGACTTGCTGTCCGGGGAACTTGCCACTCTTTTAAGCGGAAGATACGTTACGATTGACATGCTTCCCTTTTCATTTTGCGAATACCTTGAATGCATACAGGAAAATAATTTTCCGGCTCAGACGACAGAAGAAAACTATTACGACTACGTAAAATTCGGAAGCATGCCGTTCACAGTCCAGCTCAAAAAGAACACAGAAAGCATATATCAGTACCTGAACGGAGTTTACAACACGATAATAGTAAAGGATATCGCAAGGCGGCATCAGATAAAGGACGTCGCGGTTCTTGAAGCCGTAATAAAATTCATGTTCCAGAACTGCGGAAATTTCTGCACCTCAAAAAAAATCAGCGACACACTTACAAGCTCCGGAAGAAAAACAAGCCAGCCCACAGTCGAAAACTACATGCACTTTCTTGAAGAATGTTTTTTAGTCTACAGGGTCGAACGCTACGATGTGCGCGGAAAGGAGCTTTTGAAAAACATCTCAAAATACTACATCGCCGACACAGGACTGCGGAACATGCTTTTGGGCTACAGAAATATCGACATGGGACACATCCTTGAAAACCAGATTTTCCTTGAGCTTAAGCGGCAGCATTTTACGGTTTACACGGGAAGAAACCTCGACGCCGAAATAGATTTTGTGGCAAAAAACCAGACCTCACTCTTCTACATCCAGGTCGCAGAAACCGTAAAAGACGAGGAGACGCTGAAACGCGAGCTTACCGCCTTCAAAAACATTCCGGACTCGTACCCAAGAATTCTTATCACAATGGACAGAAACCTGAATTCAGACTTCAACGGAATCCGAAACATCAACGCGCTCGATTTTCTTACAGGAAAGGAGAAGCTTGTTTTTTAGAAACAAGAAGGGAAAAAAACTCTCTGCACAAAAATAAAAATTGTGATACCATTCTGCCCATAAGGACAAAATTATGAATCAGAACGAAAATAAAACGACAACGGCGGAATCTCTTTCTGAAATTTCCGCTCAGCTTGAAAAGATAATTACAGAACTGCTCGATTCGCATCCGCAGAAAAAAGGCTCGGTTTTTGTAATCGGCTGTTCAACCAGCGAAGTTACCGGCGGCTCAATCGGAAAAAATTCCAGCGAGGAAACAGGAAAAACAATTTTTGAGACAGCAAACCGGATTCTTTCTTCAAAAGGAATTTTTCTTGCCTGCCAGTGCTGCGAGCACTTGAACCGCGCGCTTGTTGTTGAGCGTGAGTGCGCCGAAAAATTCGGTCTTGAAGAAGTTTGCGTTGTGCCGTGGATTCACGGAGGAGGCTCGTTTGCGACGGCGGCATACTACGGCTTTAAGGAGCCTGTTGTGGTTGAGCACGTAAAGGCTACAGCAGGACTTGACATCGGAAGCACGCTGATTGGAATGCATATAAAAGAAGTCGCCGTTCCAGTCCATCCGGAACAGAAATTTATTGGAAAAGCTTACGTTACGGCGGCATACTCAAGACCAAAACTGATTGGCGGCGAGCGGGCAAGATACACGGCGGAAAGATAATTGAAGCGTTAGGGATTGAAGCACCTGCGGAGCAGTTCCGAAACGAAGTGAAGGAATGAGCGGATAGCGAAGTGCGAAAAGCCCGGCTTTACGACCTTTGCATCGAAGCGGAAAAGGACTGTCAGTTTGAGAACATATTCTGTCAGATATTTGACCAACCATCCGAAATATTATACTCTTCGGAATAGGGGACGCACGTTCCCGCATTTTATTTTTTGGGGGATTTTATGCCCGACGGGTCGATACCCTTACTTGTTTCTCTTTTTGTTTTGATTGCTTTTTCCGCTTTTTTTTCTGCAACGGAAACTGCATACACCAGCGCCAGCAGAATCCGGCTCAAGTCGCTTGCAACGGGCGGCAACAGAAGGGCTGAAAAAGTTCTTGCGCTCTGCGAAAATTCCTATGACAAGCTTCTAAGCACAATTCTGATTGGCAACAACATCGTGAACCTTTCGGCTTCAACAATATGCGCGCTTTTTTTTGCAAAGATTCTTTTTGGAAGCCGGCTGAATCCGTCCATAGTTTCAACCGCGGCGATTACGGTTGTTGTGCTGATTTTCGGCGAGATTACGCCAAAGTACATTGGCAAATTTTGCGCGGAAAAACTTGCGATGGCGGTCTATCCTTTTATTTCAATTCTGATTTTTTTATTTTATCCGCTGAACATTGTGTTTTCCGGCTGGAAGAAGCTGATTGTCAAGATTTTCCGCTTTAAGGCTAAGGATGTGATTACCGAAGAGGAAATTATAACCATGGTTGAGGAAGCTGAGGAAGACGGCACGATTAAAAAGGAAGAAACGAACCTTATCCGCTCGGTGATTGAATTTGACGACCTTGATGCGAAGGACATTCTTGTTCCGCGCGTGAATATCTGCGCGGTTGAGGTCAGCAGCGCGCTGGAAGAAATCAGGAGGAAATTTGAGGAGAGCGGGTTTTCAAGGATTCCGGTTTACGAAGGCGACATCGACACAATCATCGGAATAATCCACGAGAAAGATTTTTTCAGGGCGTTTCAGGCGGATTTGGAAAAAAATGCGGAAAAAAGCGGTCTGTTTATAAAATCAATTATGCAGAAACCGTTCTTTGCCATTGAAACAACAAAAATTTCCCTGCTTTTACGAAAAATGCAGAAAGAGCGGAACCACATGGCGATTGTGATAGACGAATACGGCGGAACTTCGGGTCTTATTACAATGGAAGACATTCTTGAGGAGCTTGTAGGCGAAATTTACGATGAGCACGACAGCGACAGCGATTCCGGCTGCATAAAGCCCTGCGGTGAAAATGCTTTTATTGTAAGCGGCGAAACTTCCGTGAGCAAGATGATGAAATATTTTGAGCTTGACGAGGACGAAACCAGCGGCTCAACCACGGTCAGCGGCTGGATAACAGAAAAACTGGGAGACTTTCCGGAAGAAGGAAAAAAACTCCGCTGGCAGGACAAGATTGAAATAGAAGTCCTTAAAACCGACAAGAACACAATCCGAAGCCTAAAGGTTGTAAAACTGTAAGCCCGACACGGTGGCGGTCGGAGTGCAACTAATTGAAATGAAGACCGCTGCCGAAGCCCCGAAAAAAGGACAAACATTATATTCATACTTGATTCAGTTCAAAGCAAAGAAAAAGTTTTACTTGACAATTTCCATGAAAAGAAATACTAATAGAGACGTAAAAAAATCTAATATTTTTTCGGAGATTATTATGTGTTTATCAAAAAAATCAAAGATTGCATTGATTTTGATTATGATTACAGCATCTGCTTGTTTTGCCCAGAAATGGAAAGGTATTGTAAAAGGAATTGAAAGCAGAACCGGCGGAAATAACAACTCTCAAGCAATAGAAAAAAATGAACCGAAAGAAACGAACAATGCCAAGAAAAATACTGCAAAACTCTCAAACAATCCTCAAGTGCACAGAAAAAAGCCGCTTAAAAACGATTTAAACGGCTTTAATTGTTATATTCTTATGGTATCCGAAACGCTTCACTGCTTTAAAGCGATAAAACCGATGTTATTTGTAAATGTTGCATTTTCATTACAATATATCGCTAAATTGTTACAAAATGTTGCGATTTTATTACTAAGTATTACGATTTTGTGAACTTTATCATGGTAAAGCAGTAAAACACACGCTCTATCTGCGACTTTTTAATCTGGTAGCAGTTTTGCATCTTCAATCAATTTTTCTGTATTAACTTCTTTTATTTCCGGTGTGATAACAACATCCTGCTGGTCTCGCATTCCATAATAATTCTTTGAGCGGAAAAAGTAAACAACTGGCTGAATTTTTCCCTCAGCAGCCAATTCTGCATCCATTGCATGACAGATATCTCTTGTTTTGTTCAGAATCATCATCGTGTTTGAATCGACCCAACCATCACGATTGCTTTTGCCCTCTCGCCAATGCCTAACCGTGTCGCACGGATAGCCAATGCACAAGCACATCTT
>OQWI01000749.1_pt1 | contig 14730 bp, 14 predicted proteins | sample 1691551 | NCBI WGS metagenome assembly OQWI01 (sample SAMN03418259, study PRJEB22391) | human gut metagenome | biome: human-gut; feature: organic feature; material: feces | host: Homo sapiens | place: Tanzania | collected 2013-01
TTAATGAACACCTAAGAAAAAAAACAATAAACAAAAATCTACAAAATTCATTTAACATAAAAAAGACCGCCCTTTTTGAAGTCTGTTAATAACTTCTAGGACAACCCCGTAAAAAAGCCGTTAGGCTTTTCCAATCCGTGTGGCAATCTTTCTTTTCATTGTGCATTTTGTTTTTAAGTGATAAAATAATATTCTATGAAACGAACAATGAAAATTCCAAAACTTTTTGCCGTGTTTGCGGTTATGGTGCTTGCGCTCGCAGACAATGTGTATGCGCAGAGCGGCGCTTCTGACTTTGTGAGAATTCCTGCAGGCTCATATCAAAGAAAAAGTAAAATCACAGTTGGCGACAAGGAAATAATTCAGACTGTCAACCTTACAAGGGCTTTTTATATGTGCGATCACGAGGTGACGCAAAAAGAATACAAAGACATAACAGGCTTATATCCGAGCAAATTCAAAAACAACCCGGACAAGGGCGAGATTCAGGAAAACCGCCCTGTGGAGCGGGTATGCTGGTTTGACGCGATTGAATATTGCAACAAGCGTTCTATAAAGGAAGGACTTACACCGTGCTACAAAGTGAACGGTAGCACAGATACGAGCAAATGGGGGGTAAAGCCCCAAATGACCCTTGCTAAAAATTATGACTGGGGAGCGGATTGGTTTGATGTTGTATGCGACTGGAACGCGAACGGATACCGTCTGCCAACTGAAGCGGAGTGGGAATATGCCGCAAGGGCAGGAAACAATGCTTTAGACAAAGATGTCTACAGCGGAACGGACGATGAGTCAAAACTTGTTGATTACGCATGGTATGTCCGCAACAGCCGCAATAAGACTCACGAAGTAAAAAAGAAGAAGCCCAACGCTTTTGGACTTTACGACATGAGCGGCAACGTGGAGGAATGGTGCTGGGGAAGCTGGGGTGGTAAAGATAAGGATTATTTTACCGAAACTAGTTCAATAGACCCTGTTACATACGAGCTTGGACAGGTTAGTTGGTTTCGCGGCGGATACTGGGGGCCTGGAGAAGGAAGATACTGGGGTGTTAAAAATGGAAAGTATACTGTTTCTGCTTTTGAGTACACGCATCCTGCCTGGACAGTTCCTGAGCAGTTTTATGTTATAGAGACAGGCTATCTTTTGCCGTATAAAAACGCAACTGCTATCTTTGGATTCCGAGTAGTGCGCACAGACACAAGCACAGTTACAGAAGAACATAAAAAGGTGGTAGCAAATCAAAAAGAAGCGGAGAAAAAAGCTAAGGAGGAATATCTGAAACGTCTGGAATCTAGAAAATCTATGGAAGAACGCACATTGGATATGGCAAAACAATTTCTTTTAGACGGTATTCCTCCGAAAAAAGTCGCAGCTATAATGGGACTTGAGCTTTCGCAAGTTAAAGAGCTTCAAAAATCTATTAAAAAATAACTGTCTAAAATTTGCCGTCATGCTGAACGTTGTTCACCATCTTTTGATTTATAGAATTTGCAGATTCCGAAATAAATTCGGAATGACGTGTTTTTGAAGATTATAGACAGTCAATTTGTATTTATGGGAGATTTCTATGAAAAAGACTTTGAAAATTACCGCCCTCTCAACTTTGCTTATGGGCTTTTTTGTGAGCTGGTCGCCAGCAAAAGACCTTGCTACATATATAGATAACGCATATAAAAAGATTATAGAAAATCAAATTTACACCGAAAAGCAGGCTGATTCCTTGTGGTGGAAGCTGAACGAGCGCGATATGATTTTGACTCCAAACGAGGAATATGATGACCTTGGCGACAAATTTTATGATTCAAAACTGTGTAAAGATGAGTCTCTTAATGTAACACGCCTGCTTGTTGATTATCCTTCAGCCACTGCCACTTATCTGCATCAGATACAATTGAAAAGAAGTAACTGCCTCCAAAACATCAGGGAAGTTTGGCTCAGTCCGCAAGTTGATGCCTGGGCTTTTATAGATGAGTTGCAGTCTGAGTTCATTGAAGATGAATATCAGTCAGGAACTAAGGACGACTTTGTAAAATACAAAAAAAGATTAATGTTTGACAGCGGCATGATGAACGGCTATTGCACTATTTATGTGCCGGAAAGCGAATTGCCTAAAGGTCTTTTAAGCTACAGTTCAAAGCCGTTGTCGCCAGTGTATTTTGTGAAAGTCTATTCTGGAGACGTGTACGAGGCGTTCAAAAAAGGGGATTCTGCCGCAAGGGAATGGTGTCCCGGTCACGACTACACTGGAAAAGCTTACACCGCAAGCCGCATGAAGCAGCACATGACCTGCCGGCAACCAAATGAGTGGTATTATTCTTGCAAATGGTGCGGAAAGTGCGAGTATAATCCGAAGCATACATTCTCGGATGGTGTGCCTAAGTCTCCTGTGCATGACTTTGCAAGGTTTGACATTTCCGACAAGAACTTTGCAGGCACAAACAAGCAGGGCGAAAAAGTCTACTATCTTTCATGCAGATGGTGCGGTATTAATAAGCGCGAGTCTGATCTGGCAGATTTTACTTATGAGTATTTTCGTTATGGTGCTGGCCACAAGGATACCCCGGAAGTTAGAGCGGCGTACAATATGTACATGGAGCAAAAAAAAGACAACTGGAAGAAAGGCGGTCAAAACTACGAACAGGCACTGGATGTTTCAACAAAAGTCAATTTAAATCCGTGGTCTTTTGCAGTTTCAAAAAGCAAGGACGTAAAAGCAAAGATAAGCGAAAATGCTCAGGACGGAGTTTATTGGGCTGCACGAAACGGCTTGGTGGACGAGTCTGTTCTAGGCGACGATTTTACAAAGCCTCTTACACGATTGCAGGCCAGCGCAATTGCGGTAACTCTTGCAGAAAAACTTTCGGGAAAATCAGTTTCGTCTGCAAAGTCAAAGACTTATTCCGACACAAAAAGCAAATACGCGCTCAAGGCGGCAGGGGCAGGAATTTACGGCGGAGCTTCGGAGGGCAAATTTAACCCGGACGGCGCGGTTGACCGGCAGCAGCTTGCAACTTTCCTTTATCAGGCTTTAATGTACGCAAAAAAGAATAAAAATATCCGCTACACGCCTTATGAGTCAAAACTGACCCGGTATTCTGACAACGCAGGCATTGCAGACTGGGCAAAAGAAGCGGCGGCGTTTATGGACGCTCTTGGACTTGTTGAAGGCTCAAGCAGAACAAAATTCCTGCCGGAAGAAACATTGACAATTGAGCAGGCATTGGTCATAGCAAACAATAGCCTTGACGCGCCGAATATCGGCTGGTATCAGAGCGGCCCGTCAGATACTGACAAGCTTGAACTTAGGCATTCTACAAATGACTTTCAATTACAAAACTGCGGGGCGCAAACCCAGCTTGAATACCGCTATTACGAACGCTTCTGGCGGCCATTTGCCATTCCAGAAATACCTGCTTCGGCTGCGGTGCTCGAAAGATTTGCCGTCTTAGACCCATACACAAACGAGCGGCTCTACGCGCGTAAAATCAACTTTTTTGCAGTAAAGGCAGATTAGTTCGCAAGCATGATGATAAGGGCGTATCAGCATAATGATAGTATTTGTATCATTCTAATTGTGTGGTGTGAGCCATTAGAATGACATAGTTTTTTCTGTCATTGCCAGAATAACCTTTTGTCATTGTCCAGCTTGACTGGATAATCTCCTGCGCTGTAAAAATCCGTTAGGCTTTTCCAATCCGTGTGGCAATTACTTTTCATTGTGCATTTCTTTTTAAAGTGGTAGAATGGCGCATTATGGAAAAGAATTTGTGCGCGCTTTTGAAGTCGCTTGGCTCGGAAGAAACTGATTATAAGATTGTGGCGGAAGACGGAATTTCTTCCCCAAAGAATACAGATGCTTGTGTAGAAGGTCTTGCTTTTGACAGCCGGGATGTAAAAGAAAACTATTTGTTTTTTGCCTTGCCCGGAACTCATACAACAGGCAACAAGTTTATAGCGCAGGCTGTTTCTTGCGGGGCTGGCGCAGTTGTTTTTCAGGATGAAATTACGCAGGAAGAGCATTCGCAAATCAAGGAGGCTTTGGCTTCCTCTTCAAAAAAAGTTGTGTTTGTAAAAGTTCCTTCATCACGATTTGCAATGTCGCCTGTAAGCTCGTGCTTTTATGATAATCCTTCTTCAAAGCTTGTTGTCTACGGAGTTACAGGAACGGAAGGCAAGTCTTCCACTGTTTCGTTTATATGGCAGCTCTTGCGCCTGAACGGAATCAAGGCGGGTTTTATTTCCACAGTGCAGTATTCTCTTGGAGGAGACGCTATAGACAATCCGCAGCATCAGACAACGCCGGAAGCTCCTGTTGTTCAGCGCGAGCTTTACGAGATGGTTTGCAACGGATGTACTCACGCTGTTGTGGAATCTTCCAGCCACGGATTGAGCGAAAAGCTTAACAGGCTTGGCAATGTTCTTTTTGACTGCGCTGTTTTTATGAATGTTACGCTTGAGCATTTGGAATTCCACGGAACTTACGAGCAGTACAAAAGCGACAAGGCGAACTTGTTCCGCGCTTTGGATTTGCATAATCACGAAAAAACAATTGCCGGAGTTGCGACAAAAATTCCTGCGTTCGGAGTTGTGAATTTGGAAGATCCTGCGGCGTCTTATTTTGCTTCCTGCACCAGGCACAAAACCATAGGGTTCACTACGGAAGGAAAAGCAGGCAAGCAGGCTGCTTTGGGACTTTCATCTCCTCCGCTTCCAGAAATTCCAAAAGATATGCCGTATTTTTCATGCCGGAATATAGCTTCGGCAAGATTCGGGCTTGCATTCAGCATTCACCGCTTTGAAACACACGATTCCCTTAACAACGAAAATTCTGTTGTCCATGTAAAGGCTTCTGTTCCTGGAGCGTTCAATGCGTACAATATAACCGCCGCGATTTTGGCTGTGCACGGAACGACCGGCATTTCAATAGAAAAACTTGCTTTGTGTGCGCAGAAACTTACGAGTGTAAAAGGCCGCATGACTGTAATTGACGAAGGTCAGCCTTTTGAAGTGATTGTGGACTATGCCCATACGCCTTCGAGTTTTGAAACGATTTTTCCGCCTTTAAAAAACCGCGCTATGGGCAAGATGATTTGCGTGTTCGGCTCTGGCGGTGAACGCGACACAACAAAACGTCCTCTTCAAGGTGAAATTGCCGCCCGCTTCTGCGACATTGTGATTCTTACAGATGAAGATCCGCGCAAGGAAGACAGAATGACGATTATTGAGCAGATTGCTTTGGGTGCAAGAAAAGAAGGTAAAAAAGACAACGTGGATTTGTTCCTTGTTCCAGACCGTCCGCAGGCAATCAGAAAAGCGTTCAGCATGGCAAAGGAAAACGACATTGTGCTTCTGCTTGGAAAAAGCCATGAAAATTCTATAATTTACGCCGACAATGCTATAAAGTACGATGAAATTTCAGAAGCAAAGAATGCTTTAAAAGAAATGGGGTTTGCAAAATGAATGTGGTTTTAATATACGGTGGGAAATCAGGCGAGCATGAAATTTCACTTTTGTCATGCGCATCTGTAATCAGAAACATCAGCGCAAAGCACAACGTTTCTCTCATTTCGATTTCCAAAGGCGGAAAATGGTATCTTGAAGACGATTCAGTTTTTAAGGAAATAAGAAACAATCCCGAAGCCGCTCTTTGTGTTCATGAAAATGAAAGCCGTGAAGTAAAAGTTTCGTTTGGGCGTGGAAAAGACAATGTGTTTTTTGCCTGCGGAAACTATATTCCATGCGATGTTGTGTTCCCGGTTCTGCATGGAACTTACGGAGAAGACGGAACTGTTCAGGGGGTATTTGAAATGGCTGGCGTTCCATTCGTTGGCTGCGGAGTTTTGGCTTCAAGCGCGGCAATGGACAAGGAAACTACAAAAATTCTTTTAAAGAACGCAGGAATTCCAGTTGTTCCATATATGTGCATTTCAAGAAGCCAGATAAATTCAAGTTCTCTTTATGACAAGCTTATTGAAGAAGCGATTGAAAAACTTGAGTTTCCGCTTTTTGTAAAGCCATGCGCTGCAGGTTCAAGCGACGGAGCAAGTCTTGCCCGGAATAAAAAAGAGCTTTCTTTTGCGCTCATGGAAGCATTCAGCTGGGACAACAAAGTTCTTATTGAAAAAGCGATTGACGCTCGGGAAGTTGAATGCTCTGTAACTGGAAATTCTGTAACGGCAACTTCGGAATCTGACTGCACGCTTTTAAAGGCTTACGGACCGGGAGAAATTGTTCCAAAGCATGATTTTTATGACTACGATGCAAAATACAACGACCCGGACGGAGCTGAGCTAAAAATTCCCGCTCTTCTTTCAGATGACAAGCTTGAGCTCATAAGGGAAACTGCAAAAAAAGCGTATTCAGTAATAAACGCATCGGGTTTGAGCCGCGTGGATTTTTTTGTGGACCGCAAGACTGGCGAAATTTACCTGAACGAGATAAACACAATTCCGGGATTTACAAAAATCAGTATGTTCCCCAAAATGTGCGATGCAGACGGATTGGAATATTCTGAGCTTATTGATTATCTTCTAAAAGAGGGAATTGAAAATTTCAAGGCGAAACAAAGCCTTTGCACTTCAAGATAGAAAAGTTAAACCGGGAGGAAAAAAATGCCGCATATTTATCCGCATGGATGCTATTTTAATTCGCTTGATGAAATAAATGGCAAGAAAATTACAATAATGGGACTTGGTCTTAACGGCGGTGGAGAGGCTTGCGTCCGCTTTTTTTTAAGGCACGGAGCTTTTGTTACCGTTACCGACATGAAGACTGCTGAACAGCTTGCGCCAACTCTTGAGTCTCTTGCAAAAGACAGATTTCTTGACAAGTCCAGGCTTCGCTTTGTTTTGGGCGGGCATAAGATTGAAGATTTTTCCAATGCGGACTGCGTTATAAAAAATCCCGGCGTAAAAATTGAAGGCAATCAGTTTCTTGCGGCTGCAAAAGCAATTGAAACAGACATCAGCATTTTTCTGCGCTTTACAAAAGCTCCTATAATTGCAGTTACAGGAAGCAAGGGAAAATCCAGCACAGTTAGCGCGCTTTCCTACGGACTGAATCAGGCTGGCTTTAAATGCTTTTTAGGCGGAAACATCACCGTAAGTCCGCTTTCGTTTCTTGAAAAAACAGATGGAACTACTCCTGTTGTTCTTGAGCTTTCTAGCTGGCAGCTTGCGGATTTGCGCGGAAGAAAACTTTTAAAGCCAAAGATTTCTATAATCACAAAGATTGTTCCAGACCACCAGAACTGGTACGGCGACATGGACAGCTACGTGGAAGACAAAAAGCTGATTTTTGCCGATCAAGATAAGAATGATTTTACAATCCTTGACTTTGACGAAGATAACTACCTTAAAGAAACTGCTTCTCCAAAAAGAGGCTGTCGCTGCTGGGGCGATTTATTTGCAAGCGAGACAAAAGCCAAAGTTCTTAGATACAGCAAGGTCCTTTTGCCAAAGGGAATTTTCGGAGCTTATTTAGAAAAAAGCGGTTCTTCCTACAAAGGAGTTGCGCGTGTTCCTTCCGAATTTGTAAAACCAAGTCTAAAGGAAAAAACAGTTCTTGAAGAAGTTGTAATGGAAAGTCTGCAAGTTCCGGGCGAGCACATGAGAGCTAATGTTTTGAATGTCAGTCTTGCTATGTACCTTATGGGAGTTGCTCCGGCTCAGATTTGCACCGTGATGGGGCAGTGGAAAGGAATTCCTCACCGCCTTGAAAAATTCTACGACTGGAAAAGTCCTTCTGACGGACGCAAGGTTGTCTTTTATAATGACAGCTGCTCAACAGTTCCAGAAGCGTGCGCCGCGGCAAGCCAGTCATTTGATCAGCGCGTTGTTCTTATTGCCGGCGGAACAGACAAAGGACTGGACTTTCTTCCGCTTGCAAGATGTCTTGATCCGGAAAACAACACAAAGTTTCCGCCTTACGAAATCTACTTGCTTTCCGGCACTGGAACAGACAAACTTGTTTCTATGCTTGATGAGCGCGGCGTAAAATATGAAGGACCGTTTGATTCCCTGCAGATTCTTCTTGACGTTCTTAAAACCTGTCTTATGTCTGAAAACGCAAGCCGAAACTATGGTGAAGCTTTTTCTGATACTTGGCTGCCGGTTGTCTTTTCTCCGGGAGCAACCTCATTCGGAATGTTCTCAAACGAATTTGACCGTGGCGACAAGTTCAAGTCACTTGTAAAGTCAATATTTTAGGAATAGAAACTGTTAAAAACTGAAGGGATACTTCCTAAGAGCCGTAGAGATACTTCCTAAGAGTCTGAGTAATACTTCCTAAGACCCTTAGGAATACTTACTCAGGGTCTTAGGAATACTTACTTAGGGCTTTAGGAATACTCACTTCAGGTCTTAGGAAGTATTCCTTTTGGATTAGGTAAAACACAAAAAAAAGGGGGCGTGTCAAGTGGTTATGTAAAAAATGTAGAATTTCTTTTCCTTGATAGGACGTTGCTATTAGTTATATAATTCCTGGTTAAGTTACTTTTTTTTAAGAAGACATAAATGAACAAATCATGGTCGGAACTCAACAGAAAAATGCAGATTCAGCTTAAAAAGGAAGCGACTTTTGCGGACGGAATTGAAACTCTTTTTGAGCTGCGGAAAGAACTCATGCAGGCTGCGGACGGATTTTTCCGCGATTTTAGCCGCGAGGAGTTCTGCGCAATGCCTTTTATAAACGCAGAAGGCTACCATTCAAAGACGGTCGCATATTCGCTCTGGCACATTTTCAGGATTGAGGACATCGTTGCGAACACGCTGATTGCAGGCTGCGGTCAGGTTTTCTTCCGGGAAAATTACAAGGAACGCACAAACAGCCCGATTATCACAACCGGAAACGAACTTGTAAAACAGCAGATTGCAGAATTTTCACGACAGCTGAATCTTGGCGAGCTTAAAAATTACATCCACTAAGTCAAATCCCAAACTGAAAAAATCCTTTGCGCCCTTCCATACTCCGACCTGAAGAAAAAAGTTTCCGCCGAACACAGAAAGGAACTTGAATCCCTGAACGTCGTCAGCACGGACGAAAACGCCGGCTGGCTGGTTGACTACTGGTGCGGCAAGGATTTCCGCGGTCTTGTTCAGATGCCGTTTTCGCGCCACTGGATAATGCACATAGAGGCGGCACTTAGGATTGCGGGGAAACTGAGGAAGTGAGGGAAAATTAGTTGACAACTACCAGCTTGTGTAGTATTTTCTACTAAGAGGTATTACTTATGACTACGATTTCGGCAAAAATAGACAATACTGACAAAAATCTTTTTGAGACAATCTGCACTTCAATGGGAATCAACATTTCGGCGGCAATCAACGCGTTCGTAAAGGCGACAATCCGCGAAAACGGCCTGCCATTTGCGATGAAGGCGGCGGACGATCCGTACATTTATTCCGAAGAAAACATGAAAATCCTGCGGAAAAGCATAAATCAGATTGAAAACGGAAGCGGTCAAGTCCACGAACTCAAGGAAATACCTCAATGATAAAAATCTGGTCAGATCAGGCTTGGAACGATTACTGCGAATTTTTCGACAAACACCAGAAGGCCCTGATAAAAAGCACGCACGAATTATTGAAAGACATTGAGCGGAACGGATTCGACAAAGGCAAAGGTCAGCCAGAAGCACTAAAGCATGAACTTTCAGGTTACTGGAGCAGGCGAATTGATTTGGCAAACCGGCTTGTTTACAAGGTCGAAGATGACAAAATTTACATTGTCCAATGCGGAACACTCTACCGGCAGTAAAGGCAGAGACAAAATGCTTTTTTTAAACTGATTCTCCTTGTCACGGCAATTTCATTCATCTCATATTTTCTGACAACAACGATTGTTGATGTCGCGCTGGCGGGACGGATTGATTTTTATTTCAGCGCAAAAGCAAGGGCAAAAGAATTTCTTATCACAAAGGCGAACCGGATTGATTTTCAGGACGGATTCAAATGCTCAGGATTTTCATCCGCATTCGTGATGAGGCACTGGAACATCAGCGCGGACGGGAATTCAGCCTACGAAAAAATGCCGAACAAAATGCGCGGCGGCTACGTTTAACCGAAAGGAATCTTCAATTTTCTTTCTAAAAACGGATTCAAGGTAAAATACTGCCGTGGAAACCTGAACTCGCTGAAAAATGCGGTCGCCACCGGAAATCCTGTAATCGCAAGGGAGTTATTTAAACAAAATATATGAAGAAAGCGATTTTCGGATAACAATGTAAAAATTACATAGAGAGAATAAATGCCGATTCGAAAAGCTGAAAAAAGGGATTTGTCCCGGATTGTGGAAATTTTCGTCTTCAACAACAGGATTAATTATTTTCCGATATTCAAGGACGCAGGTTATTCATTCGGAACAATGCAAGTTGTTTCAGTAATCGACAATTACTTCGGAAAGAAAGATACGTTCACAATTGTTTGTGGGGAAGACAACAGCATCATAAAAGGATTCATCGAAATCCGAAAAACTGAAATTGTGAAGCTGTACGTTGAGCCGCTTTTTCAGAACTGCGGAACAGGAAGCGCGCTAGTTGAATTTGCACTTCAGAATTTTCAAGCGGACTTTCTAATGGGCACTGGAAAAAAAACGCAAGGGCTATTTCTTTTTACAGTCGGCATGGATTTTTCCCGACTGGCGCAAGAAAACACGAGGAAAGCACAACGGAATATATTATTGAACTGCGGCGGAAATAAATGTTGTCCGAAAGGCTGCAAAAATAAAAACAGAAACTTCCGGTTGCCGTTTTTGCAAAGTCCGGCTGGTGGATTTTCGGAAAATTCTAGGTTACAATTTTTGAACTGGCTCGTGCAGTCAGGAATTTTTTAGCTATGTCTGGGAGGTGCGGATATGTCTTTGGCGGAAAAAATCGCGTATTTGAGAAAGAGGAATTCTCTGTCGCAGGAGGAACTTTCGGAGCGGCTGGACGTTTCGCGGCAGGCAGTGTCCAAGTGGGAGGCGGCGGAATCCGTGCCCGACATCGCAAACCTTGTGCGGATTTCAGCTCTGTTCGGTGTTTCGGTGGATTTTATGGTGAAGGACGGTTGCGGAACATCGGAAACTGAAATGATGGGCGGAACGGCTTTTTCTGATTCCGCAGAAATAAGAGAATTTCTTTGCCGGGCAAAGCGCGCCACCTACGCTGGAAAAGGAAGCGAGATTCAGCCGTGCCGAAAGAATTCGCACGACCTTTTTTATTCGGAGGACTTGGGCGCAGATTTTGGCAGGCTTGAGTATTACGACACGTACTTAGGCGGAAAGAATTTCAGCGGCGAGGAGGCTCTGTGGAAGGACGGAATTCCGTTCTGGGCAATGAACTACTGCGGACGCGTGCTCGACGAGTCGTTTTCAGGCGACTTTCTGAAAAGCGCGCTCCATGCGGTTGAGCCTAAGCTGCCTTTCCGCGGGCCGGAATTTTTCCGTGACGGAGACAGAACATACATCTGCAAGGTTTGTGGCGGCTTTGAATGGTTCAGCGGAAGCGAGGCGATTTTTCACGGAGAAAATAAGGTGTATGAGTGTGTTTTTCACGGCGGATTCGTGCGATAGCTTAGGGCTTTGCATACCTGACGGTATGCTTAGAGTTTTCTTCGAAAACTCTTTTATTTTACGTGTGCGCTCACGCGCACGTCCTAAGCTAAAGCTTAGGGTATGGAGCACTGGCGAAGGTTGTTTTAACAACCGAAGCCAAAGACCGCAGCCGTGCGATTTGCACGGCGAGGACTTAGAGCGTGAGCGAAGTGCGGAACGCCCGACCCGAGCGGTTGTTGAAACCGTTGACGAAGTTTCCCCTCCAACGCTTGTCGAAACAGAGCGAGGGAAAGCCTCGGAAAAATAAAAATTGGAGGAAATGAAAAATGAGACTTGACGGATTTGGAATTCTAGTGGACGACATGGCGAAAATGATCCGCTTTTACCGCAATGTGCTCGGCTTTGAAATCAGGGAGAGCGAGGACGCGAACAACGTCTATCTTGTAAAGGACGGCACGCTTTTTCTGCTTTACGGACGCGGAGACTTTGAGCAAATGACCGGGCGCAGATACGAATACGTGAAAGGTCTGAACGGACATTTTGAAATCGCGCTTTACGTTGACACATTCGATGAGGTTGACGCGGAATTCAGGAAGGCTGTGGAAAAAGGAGCGGTTCCGGTGCTTGAGCCTGAAACCGAGCCGTGGGGACAGAGAACCTGCTACATCGCCGACCCGGAAGGAAACCTTGTCGAAATCGGCTCGTTCAACAGACCTTTCAGACAGCAGGAAAAATAAAAATAACGGGGCGAAAAAATGACTTTGAGCGGCTGACTCGGTTCTACAGGCACGCGGTTGCGGAAACTAAAAACATGGAGTTTTATGCGCACTGGATTTACGGACTTCATCCGTCGGACGAGATGATACTCGGCTACATAAGCCCTGGAAATATGTTTTTTTCTGAGTTGGACGGAAAAATTCGGCGGTCGCTATCGTGCCTCGTCAGGAAAAGGAATATCACGATGTGCCGTGGAAGATGAATCCTGCTGACGATGCCGCCCGGACAATGAGAGCCATAATTGAGATGAGCCGCGAATCCGGGAAAAAAGCGGTTCACCTTGACGCATTGAAATGCAACACGCCCGCCCGCCTTTACGAATCGCTCGGCTTTTCCCCGGCCGCAGAAAGAAACTGGCATACAGAAAACGCTGGTCAGACAGATTTTGTCCTGTACGAACTGGAAGTATAGCCGAAGGGGAAAATTGTGCGAAGATTTCATAGCACGCTCAACACGTTTTTTGACTATAAAATTTTTGCATTGCCCGGAAAAATATGATTTTCGGTTATGAGATAATTTCACGGCTCGCCCAGTTCATTTTCCGAGAATAAAAAAAACAGCAAGGAAAGTCGAGAGAATAATTTTCCGCTGCGCAAAACAAAAAGTCAGTGTATAATAAAAAAATGAACAGTTTGAAAATCGCCCTTTTGCAGATAATGCCGGGCAATAATATTGAAGAAAACAGACGGATTGGCGAGGAGGCTTGCCGAAAGGCGAAACTTTTCGATGCGGACATCGCGCTTTTTCCTGAGATGTGGAGTTGCGGCTACAGTTTTCCGGAAAATCCAGCTGAACTTGAAGAGCTTGCGGTAAATGCGGACGGAGAATTTGTTTCGTTCTTCGGAAATCTTGCCGCGGAACTTGATATGGCGGTGGGAATCACTTTTCTGGAAAAACACAGCCTGCAGCCGCGGAACACGCTCCGGTTTTTTGACCGGCATGGAAAATCCGTCCTCACTTACGCTAAAGTCCACACCTGCGACTTCGGCGATGAAAAGGCTCTTTGCCCCGGCGATGATTTTTACGTCTGCGACCTTGACACTAAAAAAGGCGTCGTGAAAACCGGTGCGATGATTTGCTACGACCGCGAATTCCCTGAAAGCGCGCGGATTTTAATGCTCAAAGGCGCGGAAGTGATTCTTGTTCCGAACGCCTGCCCCATGGAAATCAACCGCCTTTCCCAGCTGCGCGCAAGAGCCTACGAAAATATGTGCGCTGTTGCGACCGCAAACTACCCCGGCGGAAAACCCGACTGCAACGGGCATTCTTCCGCATTCGACGGAATCGCATACCGCCCCAAGGATTCAAGTTCACGCGACACGCTCGTTGTGGAAGCCGGCGAAGGCGAAGGAATCTACATCGCGAATATCAACCTTGACGAACTTCGGGACTACAGAAACCGCGAAGTTCACGGAAATGCCTACCGCCACCCGAAAAAATATTCGCTTCTCACAAAAGAAGAAATCCGAAAACCGTTTATAAGAAAGGATTACAGGGAATAAAAAATTGTACATTTCTTTACAAGACGACGAAAAAAGCAATTATTACCAAAGTTAACATAATTAGTTTAATGTGTAAAAAACATTTGGGAGAAATTAAAATGAAAATTCTTGTAATAAACTGCAGCCCGGTAAAAAACGGAGCGACTGCACAAATCGTGAGGCTGGTTTCTGAGTTTTGCGGAAAAGGCAATGAAGTCCGCTCGGTCTGCATCGACGACTACGAGATAAAATTGTGCCGTGGCTGCCGGAAATGCCACGAGACCGCGGAGTGCTCAATTTCGGACGACACAAAAAAGCTGATGGCGGAATACGAATGGGCGGACAAGATTGTTTCCGTTTCGCCGTCGTATTGGGCGGACATTCCGGGACAGTTCAAGGTTTTTATTGACAGATGCACGCCCTGGTGCAACACCCACGAACCGCACGCGAAAATCTCAGGCGGAAAAAAAGGCTACACAATCGCGCTCAGAACCGGTCCTTCAATGCCGGAATGCGAAAAAATAATCGGCAGCATAGAGCATTTCTACGGACATCTTGAAATCAAAGCGAGCGGAAAACTCGGACTTTGCAAAGTTGAACACAAGGAAGATGTTGCACCACGCACGGAAGAAATCCGGAAATTTTGCCAAAGAATTTTGACAAGCGAATAAACCTGAAACAACCACAAACGAGGCATTATGAAAATTGAACACGTTGCACTTTATGTAAAAGATTTGGAAGGCGCACGGAAGTTTTTTGAAAAATATTTTTGTGCAAAATCGGGCGGACTTTATCACAACAGGACTTCCGACTTCAAGTCGTATTTTCTGACCTTTGACGGCGGAGCAAGCAGATACAATCCGGTCATGCTCCTGAAAGTAATGATTTACTGCTACATGACAGGAATATATTCTTCAAGACAGATTGCAAAACAGTG
>OQWI01000750.1_pt1 | contig 14727 bp, 4 predicted proteins | sample 1691551 | NCBI WGS metagenome assembly OQWI01 (sample SAMN03418259, study PRJEB22391) | human gut metagenome | biome: human-gut; feature: organic feature; material: feces | host: Homo sapiens | place: Tanzania | collected 2013-01
TTTTGTTTTATTGTCTGCCGTGCGCGGAAGATGTTCACCTTCACGAGGTCCTCGCCAGCCTTGTCTTTCCATTCTTTGCCGAGCACCACTGTGGCTTTCACAATCATGCCTCGTATGTCGTCTGGCACACCTGTGATGGCGCATTCCACCACGGCAGGGTGTGTCATGAGTGCGCTCTCCACCTCGAAAGGGCCGATGCGGTAGCCCGACGACTTGATCACATCGTCGGCTCTGCCCACATACCAATAGTAGCCATCCTCGTCCTTGTAGGCAATGTCGCCTGTGAAGTAATATCCTTCATGCCACGACTTTCTGGTGGCTTCTTCGTTGCGGAAATATTCGCAGAAGAGGCCCACCTGCTTCCTGCCGTCAACACGGAGAGCTATCTCGCCGTGCTCGCCTGTGGCAGCCTCGGTGCCGTCGGGCTTGATCAGGTGAATGTCGTATTGAGGCATTGGAAGGCCCATAGAGCCTGGCTTTGTCTTTATCCATGGCGTGGTGGCTATGAGGCATGTGGTCTCAGTCTGTCCGAAGCCTTCCTTTATCTCAAGTCCTGTGACTTGAAGGAATTTGTCATAAACGGCAGAGTTGAGGGCCTCTCCGGCTGTGGTCACATGCTCCAGCGAACTGAGGTCAAACTTGCTCAGGTCTTCCCTTATCATGAAACGGTATATTGTGGGAGGCGCGCAGAAACTTGTGATGCGGTATTGCCCAATCTTGGCAAGGATGTCTGCAGGTGTGAATTTCTCGTGGTCGTAGACGAAGAGCGTCGCGCCAGCTATCCATTGTCCGTAAAGCTTGCCCCATGTGGCTTTGGCCCATCCTGTGTCTGCCACCGTGAGGTGCAGGCTGCCTATGTGGAGGTTGTGCCAGAATGCAGCGGTGCCTATGTGGCCTATGGGGTATGTGTAGTCGTGTATGACCATCTTGGGCTGTCCTGTAGTGCCTGATGTGAAATACATCAGCATGTAGTCTTTTGCTGTGGTCACTCTTTCGCCTTCATATTCATCTGCGGCTTCCACGCCTGCGTTGAAGTCTTCCCATCCTTCTGGCACCACAGGGCCTATGCTGATGCGATGCTTCAATGACGGGCAATCAGGGTAAGCATCGTTCACATGGCGGAGTATCTCGTCATCGCCGCATGTGATGATGGCCTTGATGTCTGCGCAGTTCATGCGGTACACAATGTCTTTCCTCGTGAGAAGGAATGATGCAGGTATGGCTATGGCTCCTATCTTGTGGAGGGCCAGCATGGTGGTCCAGAACTGGTGGCGGCGTTTCATGATGAGCATCACGAAGTCGCCCTTGCCAATGCCCAACGATTTCAGGTAGCTCGCTGTCTTGTCCGATTCGCGCTTTATGTCTTCAAAGGTGAAGCGCAGCTCTTCTCCCTTGTCGTTGCACCACAGGAGCGCAAGGCGGTCGGGTGTTTCCTCTGCCCATTGGTCCATCACGTCGTAGGCGAAGTTGAAATCGTCCGGTATGATGAATTCGAAGTTGTTCTCAAAGTCCTCTTGCGATGTGAATGCCGACTGCTTGAGAAACCTGTCCATTATGATATTGCCCATATTATTGATGTCTTGTTTATTCGTCGTGAATTATGTGTGAAAGGTGATACTTGTCTTATTGCACAGTATATGCACAGTGTGTGCTAAATGTCTGTGCCTGTTATGATGTGCAATATGCACACATGTGCATTTGTCCCCTTTTTTTGGCTTCAAAATTACCAACAAAATAGAAAATGGACAAATAAAAAACATGTAATTATGAGCATTTTACACAAACATCTTTTGAGTGTGTAAAAATGTGACTTGTAAACTGCACACCACGAAAAAAGATGTGTAAAAATGCTTTTCCTCGACACTGCACACTATGTTTTTTCTCGTTAGCTTTCCTTGTATCTGCAAAAATGTTTATCTTTGCAATGCTTGCTTCATGGCAGGAGACCAGATGAGGCGATAAGAACGCATGAGACTATGAGGATATATATAGAAGACAATATAAAAGATGTGAAGGGCGAAGAGCTCGACAGGCTTGTGGCTTCCCTGCCAGAGTGGAGGCGTGAAAGAGCTATGGCCTACCGCCATGAGCAGGGCAGGAAAGAATGCACAGTGGCATATGTGCTTTTGTGCCGTGCTTTGCGTGAGGAGTATGGAATATTTGAGCAGCCATCGTTTGTGATAGGCGAACATGGCAAGCCTGCATTGGCCTTCGATGCTTCATCGCCTTTGCAGCCTTGCCTGCCTCATCAGTCTTTCTCATCTTATTCTCCTTCATCTCATTCTCCTGAATCGTATTCTCCCGAATCGCATTCTCCTGCAACGGACGCTTCCTCTTCATGTGTTTCTGGCCATTCCTTTCGCATGCCGCATTTCAACATCAGCCATTGCAAGGTGGCTGTGGCGTGTGTGGTCGCTGATGTGGAGGTAGGCGTGGATGTGGAGAGGATAGGGCGATACAATGATGCGCTGGCTCGTCATGTGCTCAATGATGAAGAGTATGGCCATGTGGTGGCTTCTGACAATCCTGACCTCGACTTTACTATATTATGGACACAAAAAGAGGCCATCGTCAAGCTCACGGGGCGTGGCATTGACGATGACCTGAAAAATCTCCTTATTAAATATAATAATGTGTCGTTGACCACTGAGGTGCATGCCGACAAGGGGTATGTGCTCTCTGTGGCGCGCTACCTTTAGCGCATGCCGCTTTCCTCTTTGTGCTTCTTTTCTCTCAGCTTAATCCTTCTATAAGCCCGTCGACGATGGTGATTCGTTCTGCTTGCGGCGATCTGTTCAAGCCTGGCATGCGCATGATGTTGCCAGCTATGGCCACAATCATTTCGGAGCCAGTGTTGATGACAAGGTCGCGTATGTTGATGGTGAAGCCTGTGGGACATCCATACTTTGTAGGGTCGGCTGAGAATGAATACTGTGTCTTGGCTATGCAGACAGGGTAGTCTTCGAGGCCAAGCTTCTCTATGCGCATGAGCATCTTCTCCGCTGTCTTGCTGAAGGTGACGCCGTCAGCGCCATAAATCTTTCTTGCCACTTTCTCAATCTTTGTCTTTATGTCGTCGTTGTCGTCATAAGTGAGCGTAAGCGGTCCTGAAGGTTTCTTCTCTATAGTGTCGATGACAAGCTGTGCCAGTTCTTTGGCGCCTTCGCCGCCTTCCATGAAAGCGTTGTTGGCAGCGAAGCCCACACCCATCTTCTCGCAATGGCTGCGAAGCATCTCCACCTCTTCGTCAGTGTCTGTGGCATAGCGGTTGAATGCCACCATCACGGTCTGGCCGAAGCTTTGCATGTTGGCTATGTGGCGGTCCAGATTCTTGCATCCCTCCATCAGGCCATCAGCGTTAGGCTCTTTGATGTGTTCGATAGGCACGCCGCCATGCATTTTCAGTCCCTGTGTCGTTGCCACGATGATGGTGAGCTTGGGGGTCAGTCCGCTCTTGCGGCATTTGATGTTGAAGAACTTCTCTGCTCCGAGGTCTGCTCCAAAGCCTGCCTCTGTCACCACATAGTCGGCGAATGTCATTGCCATGCGTGTGGCTATGATGGTGTTGCATCCATGCGCTATGTTGGCGAAAGGACCTCCATGCACAAACGCAGGAGTCTGCTCTGTGGTCTGCACGAGGTTGGGATGAATGGCATCCATGAGCAATACGGTGATGGCTCCGTCCACGCCCATGTCTTTCACGCGGAATGGCGTGTCGTCCACCTTGATGCCAACAATGATGTTGCCTATGCGCCGGCGCAAGTCGTCGAGATTCTTTGAAAGGCAGAGCACAGCCATAATCTCTGATGCTGGTGTAATGTCGAATCCGCTTTCTGCTGGTATTCCGTCAGTCTTTGCCCCAAGTCCTGTCACCACGGTGCGCAGGTTGCGGTCGTTGATGTCGAGCACTCGCTTCCACAGCACTTCCTTCAGGGCAAAGCCTTCCTCGCGGTGCTGATAAATATAATTGTCGAGCAAGGCTGCAATCATGTTGTGAGCGGAAGTGATTGCGTGGAAGTCGCCTGTGAAATGGAGGTTGATTTTTTCCATAGGCAGCACCTGTGCGTGTCCACCGCCTGCCGCTCCTCCTTTCACGCCGAAGCAAGGTCCGAGTGATGGCTCTCTCAGAGCGCACACAGTCTTCTTGCCAAGCTTGCTAAGGCCAAGAGCAAGGCCTATGCTCACTGTGGTTTTGCCTATGCCAGCTTTTGTTGGCGTTATGGCTGTGACCAGAATAAGATTGCTTTTTTCCACCTTCTTCTCGTCGATGAGTGTTTCAGGCACTTTGGCGATGTATTTGCCGTACATCTCAAGTTTGTCAAGTGGAATGTCAATCTTGCTTGCTATCTCCTGAATGTTGCTCAGTTTGCATTCACGAGCTATCTCAATATCTGTCTTCATGAATAAGTTTGATTATATCATCAATGAAATATAGAACTTGTGGGATTGCAAAGTTAGCGTTTTATCTGTTCATCTGCAAGGAAAAAGTTTCTATTTGTCAAAACGGGCATGAAAAAAGGACGCAAGGCCGTGTGGTCTTGCGTCCAATCATATCATTTGTAAAGTGTGTTATTCTTATTTGAGGATAACCTTCTTTGTTGTGCCGTTCTTGTAAGTGATGATGTTCACACCCTTGACAAGAGCATTGACCTTAGCTCCTGCAGCGTTGTAGATAGCTGCTATTTCGGCGTCAGCCGACTCTTCGATGCCATCAACGCCTGTAGTCTCCTTCTGGCTGTTTGCGCCGAAGTACTGGAGGCGGAAGTTGTCAGCCTTGAACCAAGTGTTGCTCTGTACCATGATTGTGATGTCTTCACCTTCCTTCACCTGGAAGATGACAGTCACATCCTCACCAATATTCTTGTCGTTTGCTGTCTCGATAGCGTATCCATAAGCTTCTGCGCCTTCTGCGTTGCTCTGTGCGCTCACGTTGATGGTGTTGCCCTTGTCTGATGCTACGAGAACAGTCATTTCGTATGTTCCTGCAGGAAGAGCCTTGAGCGACTGTGACACGTAGAGGCCGCCCTCTGGGATATTGTCAGTCCATGTGTTGAACACCTTGTTGTTGCTTGCGTTTTCAACATGGTATGTGTCATTGCTGTTGTCTGCAGCCTGGGTGTCCTTTCCCTTGTTGTAAGACCAGCCCTTCAGGCCGTCCTCTTCATTCTCGAAGTCAGGGTTTACGATGACGCAAGTCATGTCGATAGCATTATTGTCAGCAGCGCCTGTAGTGTCAGGTATTCTGAAGAGAGCTGCTGCTGTCTTCATCTCTTCTATGAGAGCGATGATGTCTTTTGTAGCATACTCGTCAATGTTGCCGGCCTTTGCTTGAGCTGCTTCATAAGCTGCCAAAGCCTTGGCTGTGAGGATTGCTCCTTCCTCTTCTGGCGCTTTGTCGAGTGCATCTTTAGCTGCGTTGAATGCAGTCATTGCTTCGATGTTGGCCTTCATGTCAGCGATAGAGTTAACTGCTGTGTTGATAGCTGCATCGATTACCTCAGTGTCAGAGCTGCTTGCAGCTTCCTTGGCTGTCTCTATGGCTGTCTCGGCATTTGTCTTGCCTGCAGCATTCATGTTGTCGATGTTGTCATTCATATAAGCCTCAGCCTCTGCTACTGCTTCGTTGAGGCCTGCCTTCAGCACATCGTTGTCGATTGCGCCGTTGTACTTGACCTCAAAGCTGTACCAAAGCACCCAGCTGTTGCCGTTCATCTGGCTTGCCTTAACACCGAATGTGAGGTCGCCTGCTTCTGTGAGCACAGTCTGCACCGACTTCTGAACAGCGTCTGTGTATTCATCGTTGTTGAAGATGTCGTATCCTGCCTTCTGGTTGTTTGGAACGTAAACGCCGTCAACGTTTTCCCATCCCTCAATCTCTGTATTTGAGACAAGGTCTGCTATATTGACAAGAGCTGTCTTGTTTAAGCCGGCAAACACTGATGCCTCTGGCTTGTAATCTGGGGCGGCAGCGTTTGCGAGGTTCTCAGCGTTGCCTGCGTTGCGGAAGAAGCCCTTTGTGGTGATTGTGTATGTGCCTGCAGGCATTTCCTTAAGCGTGCGGCTTACCTGGAATGGACTCTGGTTCCATACCTCAGCTGTGCCATACTGTGTCTTGAAATTGCTTGCATTGCCGTAAGACCATTCCTTGTCTGGAACATTTCCACCTGCCAAAGCACTGGTATTGTATGTGTAGGCGAGCTGGCTGTAAAGAACGGAGATGTCGAGACCGCCTTCTGGCACCTCACCGCTTTCAACAGCTGCGTCGAATGCTTCCTGAACGCCTGTCTTGATAATGCCAGGGAGAGAAGCTATTGTCTCATTGATTTTCTCTGTGTTCCATGTTTTTTCGTTGTATGCCTCTTCTGCTGCGTCGATGAGGTCTGTCAGCTTGCCAGACACCTGTGCCACTGCCGCATACTTCTCATCAGCGGCTGCAAGAGTCTCGTCCTTGAATGTGGCGAGGTCTTCATACGCTTTGACGTTGGCCTTCACGATAGGGAGAAGGTCGTTGATAGCCTGTGCGGTAGCTGTGTTTTCCTCTGCGTCTGAACTGTTGTCAGCAATGAGGTCATCGCCTTTGCTGATAAGCTCGTTGAGCTGCGATTGCAATTCTGTGTTGAAGTATTCAGACTCATACTCCTTTGCAGAATTCACTGATGCCTGGAGCGCAAAGAGTGATGGGTCGATGTCCATCTCGCCTGAGTAGTAGAGGGAAATACCGTCAATGAAGAGGTGAGGCTGGGCAGCGGAACCTTTTCCTGCAGCTTGGTAGCCCATGGAGAAATTGCCTGCAGTCTCTTCTGTGAGCTCAAACTGGATGGTCTCTGTTGTCCACTTGCCTCCTGGGAATGAGACGGTCTTGCCGTAATGCTCAACACCTTCGTTTGACACGAAGCCCATGAGGTTCTTTGCTATGTCTACCTCTTCTTCCGAATTCTCTGAATTGTAATAAGAGATCTCAAGAGTGTATTTGCCCTTAGGAAGGCTCACGCTCTGTGTGTAGCTTGCAACGCCGCCCCAGCATGAGACAAAGCCGAGCACCTTGCCCTCTGTCTCTCCGTTAGAGAGGTCTTTAGGACCGACGAAACCCTTGCCGCCGAGGAAAGAGTTGCTGCCTACAGAGAAAATGCCTGCAGCGCGTCCGTTCTCACCTGGGTTGCTTGCTACCCATGACGAGACTTCCTGCATGCCACTATAGTTAACATTGTTTTTCTCCTTGTCATAATCGTATGTGCAGATGCCATTGTCTTCAGGAATGGCCTCGTCCTCATCAAAGTGCGCATTGCGGAAGAAGAATGCGGAGAGATCCTTTCTGTCGTTCTTGATGCTTGCTTTAAGGGCGTCGATGGCGTTCTGCACGTCTTCGAGAGTGGCGTTCTCGTCGTTGTAGACGTCTGTGGCCTCTTTTGTGCTCACACCGTAGAATTCAGCCTGTTCAATAACCTCAGCGAGCGTTTCCTTCAGTTTGTCAACCTCTGCCTTGTTAAGTGGTGCTGGGTCAATCTCTTCCAGCGTGATTTTGTCGTAGAAGATGTGCGGGCATTTTGCTGAACCTGCATCGCCTGCCACGTAGCCTATGGAAACCTTGCCGTTGACAGCCTTGTCGATTTTGAATATGACTACGTCTTCAATCCATTGGTCAGCGCCAGCAGGATAGTTCTTTGTAGTTGACATGTACGACTCTGTGTCGGATGCGATGAATCCGAAACGATTGGTGATGTCTGCACCGCCTGCTGTGTTTTGCAATATGGCTGTAAGCTTGTATGCTCCAGGCGTGAGTGACACGTCCTGAGTGTAGTAAGCCTCACTGCTCCAAACACTGACAAGGCCCAAGCCTTGTGTTGAGCCTTCTGGAGCGTAGGGAGCATAGAATTTGCCGCCGAGACCTACGCCGGTAAGCTCGCCTGAGTTTTCATCATTGTAAGTGAAGATGCCTGCAGCTTTGGCATTGGCTCCGTCTGTTCTGTCTGGGGTCTTGATGTTGTCAGATGGTATGTTGGCTGTCCATCCTGTGATAGGCTGAAGGCCAAAACGACCAACGCCATCAGCGCCAGCGCCTGCATCTGGCATGTCTCTGTCGTAAGTGTAGATTCTCTCAATGCCGCTCAATGGAGCGTCTGCAGTGAAGTCAGCGTTCGTCAGCGGAATGTTCCTTATCACTGTGTATTCTGTCTGAGCAGATACAGTGCTGACACCCAACATGAACGAAGCTGTAAACGCGAACGTAAATAGATTCTTCATACAGTTAGTTGTTAATTCAAAGTTAATAGTTAATTTAAATAAAATTAGTTTTTATGCTTCTTGTTTTATACTTCTTGCTATGATACTTTGTTATATTGGTTGCGGGCGTCTTGCTTATGATATGTTTTTTCTGATAATTATATTTCAATCCTATGATGCCCTCCTAAACAATCTTTATTATATCAGTTGCAAAGAAACGAAAAAGGAGCGAAACTTCAAACATTTCACTCCTTTTTTAACAATGTTTTAAGGTAATTTTACATTATAATAGTTGGGATTGTTTTTATCACAACATCTTTTCCAACTTTATTTCAACATCTTGATTGTTTTAGTCTTGCCGTCAGCGGTCTTTACGTTGAGCATGTAGATGCCGTCGACAAGTGTCGAATGCTTTGCAGTAGACATCACGCTTCCCATTGGGCAGGTATAGGTCATCACGCTGACACCGTTCATGTTTGTCACAGTGACGTCGACCACTTCGTCGGCATCGATGCCGTTAATGCCTGTGATGAACTCCTGATACTTCTCTGCGTCGCACTTCACATAGAGAATGCCTTTTGCGATGTCGCTTGTGTCCCAGTAGTTGTATGAAGGAAGTTGTGGAAGGTCGAAGTTGAGCGTGCCAGTGATGTTCACTGTCTTGGCATCAGTCCACACATAGAATATGTCTGGAGTGTTCTCGTCCTTAGTGAGGTTGTCCATGTTTGCCTCACTGATGAATGGTGCCACGGTAGCTCCGGCTGTGAGTTTCAGAGTGCCGATGTTGGTCAGGTAGCTGTTGCCTGGAGCAGATGTGCTGGCAGCAGATTTTCTGAGGCCGACAACGATTCTTGATGCAGCGCCGAAGGTGACGTTCTTGCCATTGAAGTTGATGCTGCCTGTGACAGCAGTGGCGTATGATCCAGGCTGAATCTCACCGTTGATGGTGAATGAGCTGTTGGTCATAGGCTTGCCTGCCTTTGTGGTGCCTGAAAGCTTTGCGCCTGCATTGACTGTCAGTGAACCGCTGCCCAAGGTGGAACCCGACTTTATGAAGAGTTCGCCACCGCTCACTTTCACTGTGCCTGAGTTGGTCCATTCGCCTGATACGGTCATCTTGCACGAGCCGATCTTATCGAAGTTGCACTTGTTGCTGCCTCCCTCATCGTGCATTACGCCATCGAAGGTGAAGTCGCCTCCTATCTCCTTGGAGTTGCCCACTTGCCATGTGTTGCTTCCGTTGACGGCGGAAGAGTTTTGGAAGTTGGCTATAGGATGCAGGAGAGAGCCTTTTCCTGTCAGTTTGCCTATCTTGAATGTCTTGCACACGTTGCTGACCGAGCAGCCGTCGGCAATGTCGAGAGTGCCATTGGCCAAGCCCGTGGTGGCGTCGAGAGGCAGGCAGATGTTCTTTGTCACGTGCTTGATGGTTCCTGTGAATGCGGACCAGTTGCCTTGCAAGCGCACTCGCTGCACGGTGTTGCGTGGCACGATGGTCAATGTGCCGCCGCCTGTGAGCTTGTTCTTGTAAGCTGTATAGTATACGCCTGTCAACTGCCATGTGCCGCTCTTTCCGCTTGGAACGTTTATTTCATGCGTGGTGGCTTGTGCATCATCCCATAGAGTGCCATTTTGCATTTCAACAACCTTGGCAGGATCGCCAGCCTGAGCTGCAACAGACCCTCCGTTGATGACCAGTCGGCTGAGGCCAGTGTTTGCCTTCTGTGTCTTCAGGCATCCGCTGCCTTTCTTTGTGAGAGTGGTGCCGCTGATGAGAGCGTCCATCACGAAATCGGCTGAGGCATTGATGACACCGCCATCCTCGCCCACCATCTTCATGAGCGAGCCCATCTCCACAGCTGCAGAAGTCTGTAGCACAGCTCCGTTCTCCATGGTGAACTTGTCGGCTGTCTTTGTGATGCCTCCAAGGTTGCCTGTCTCGTTATACTGGTTTGAGAGTTGTGACACTTTGGTGACGCCGCCTTTCAGGTGGTTGCCGCCAGTGTAGCTGTTGCTGTTGTTTATAGTGACCATGCCTGTGCCTTCCTTGGTGAAGGAGGCTGCGCCACCGATGTAGCCATTGCCGTTGAAGACGTAGCCTGCAGTGTTGCTCACGGTGAAGGAGTTAGGTATGACCTCTTCGTCGATGTTGACGGTCTTTTGTGCTGCTTCGTCATTAAAAAGCACATCGTCGGAATACACGAAGGTGGTGGCTTCGGCCACATCATTGTTCATGATTGTGAAGTTCTCGTCTCCTGCGAAGTTCCACACATTGCCCACGTTGCCTGTCCATGTCACCTGTGCCGCATTGCGCAATCCGTAGATTTCGAGCACGAGTTTGCCATCTTCCACATAAAGGGCTTTCTTTGTGGTTGCGAGTCCTTCGATGATGATGTCGTTGACATCTCCTTCTATTTTGTCCACATCTCCAAGCACATACTTGCCTGAAGCCATAGTGTTTTCGCCATCTGCTTTGTGGCCTGTGAGCTCAATGACAGGAGCCAGATATTTAGGTCCGGCTGTTGTCCAGGCTGTGCCTGTCTTCTTTTCCACTTTCAGATACTTGGTGTTGATCTTGTCGGCATTCAAGCCATCGCTGTATAAATCTATGGCAATGCGCGAGCCGAATCCAAGATAAAGGGAGTCGGTGGTGATGTTGCCCATGGAATCCTCGCCTCCTGGACGGATTACGGACGCGTAGTCGGCCTTGATGCTGCGGAAGGTGCCACCGTTGGAGTTGAGTTCAGCAAAGCGGTTGAGCCATAGTGGCGAATTGGTCATTGTGCCGTCGAAGTTGAGTGTGCCGGCCCAGATGTTTGTCTCGCCAGTGTGTTTGAAGTTGGCCTTTGGCAGGTTGAGCACGCCGTCGCCTTGCTTGATGAGTCGTGCTTCGCCGTCGAGTCCGCCTCCTGTGACGTTGCAAGTATAAGTGGTGTGTGATATCTTATAGCTGCTTGCTGTGGCTTCGCTTGGAGCGGAGCCTTGCACCCATGTGGGCACGTTGAATGTGACGATGTATGGCTTTGCTCCGTCCTCGATGCTTATGTTGGTGTTGTCATTGTCAAAGACAAGCACATGCTTGCTGTCGAGGCTCTTGCTTATGGTGCCGCCATTTGCCACTTCTGTGCGTCCGCTTGTGGTGAGAGGTGGAGGGGCTATGGTGATGTTTTCAAGTTGTCCGAGGAAGTAGCTTGTGTGCGGGGTTTGGTTGTATCCGCACATCTGCCATACCATAGAGTTGCGGTACTGGTGGTCGTGCCACAATGTGTAGTTGCGGTATTTTGTCTGTGTGGGAGTGGAGTATATGCGTATGTTGTTGTCGGCTGTTCGCATGATGATTTCCTCGCGCCAGTCGCCGAGGATGTCTCCCTGATAGCAAGGAGTGCCCTTGGTGTCGTTGTTGGTCAGAGACCCGGCACATGTGTATATAGGTGTCCAGCTTCCATATTTGATGACAGCGCCTTCGGTGTTCTTGCCATTAACGTAGTTGAATGTCTCAGAACATAGGTCACCGTCCCAGTATATGCGGAAGTTGGTGCATACGCCTGTGGCATCCATGCCTGGCACGGCATTGTTGGTCACGGTGCTTATGGCTCCTTCTTTGGCAGAGCATCCGAGCGAGCCTGGAAAACTGTTGGTGAAGTTGCCGCAGATGGCGCGTCCGTCATCGCTGCTTGATTTGAATCGGTGGTAAATCTTGCTTGTTGTGGCATCACGGTAGTTGTTGCCAGGGTCGTCTTCGTTGCATGCGTAGATTTCAAGTCCATGAATGTAGGGGTTGAAGTCGCTGCAGTGTTGCGAATCGCCGTGGCCCAATCCTGTGGTGGACAGTCCTTTGCCGTTGTCGTCTATGACCATTGAGCCGTATACTATCTCATCTCGTCCGTCGAGGTCAACGTCAGCTATGCAGAAGTTGTGGTAGCCCTGTCCTTTCCATGGACCGTTGGAGTTGTTGTTCCATCTCCATCTTTCCACCAATGTGTGTGTGGCAGGGTCAACATCAAGCGCTATCATCTTGTGGCGCGTGTAGATGCCTCTGGCCAGGAATATGCTTGGCTTCTTGCCATCGAGATAGGGCGCGCCAAAGAAGTGCTTGGAGCCGCGGTGACCGTTGTCGTATTTGCTGACGCCCCATGCCTTGTTGTAGTCGGTTTCTCCTTCTTCAAGCAATGGAAGCGGATATTTGATGCACTGGTATGGCTTGCCTGTCTTGCCGTCGAGGTAAACAAGGTATTCGGAGTTGGTCACCACAAACCAGTTTATGCCGCCGTTAGTGGCGTTGCGCACATTCACAGAAGGGTTGCCTACGGTATAGGTCGTGCCGTCGGCCATGTGTATTACAGTGCCGTCTGTGGCGCGCATCACAGCTTCGGCGCATCCGTCACCATCCCAGTCGTAAGCAACGATGTTTTGTTCGTTGTTCTGGAAGTCGCCCATGTTAGGGCCGCAATTCACCCACCACAGGCGAGTGCCGTCTTGCTTGAGGCATTCGAAGATGCTGTACTCGCCGTTGTATCCTTCGCGTGGGTATCCTGCATTTGCCTCGCTGGCATTGTCAAACTTCATAAGAATCTCGATCTCTCCGTCGCCATCCACATCTGCGCAGCAGGCATCGTTGGGTATCAGTGTGCTTTTGATGCCCTCATGCTTAAGCTTGATTTCTTTGTAGCTTGATTCCCATGGGGTGGCTGACTTGGATGCAGCCTGTTCCTGACCGCGCACTACAGCCTTCACAGTATAGGTGCTTGTGGCTGATCCTGCTGCGTCTTTGAAGTTTGACACTGAAAGCGGCGTGTCGTTGATTTGCACTCCATCGCGATACACATTATATTTAACGTCGTAATATTCTTCACCGAGGATGCGCCAACTGAGGTAAACGCCTCCGCTCACCTTCATTGCCACCAATCCACGGTCTAACTTGTCTGTCTGTCTTTGCGCAAAAGAGCTTGAGGCAGCTAACAAGAGCATTACTGATAAGAATACTTTCTTCATGATGTAATACTGGTTGATAGTTAAGTTATAAGTTAGTTGTTGATCAAATAAGTTAGTTGTTAATCCCAAATCGGTCATTAGATTTCAAATCTTGTTAGTGTTTGTTTCGAGCAGGTTGCGACAGTTGCGTTGAAGGCATAGCGGGCTATGTCGAAACGCAAATGGAAGCAAGATGCCGAAAGAAACGCTGACAAGAGTTGAAAAGAAGCAATAATGTCCTGATAATTTCCCTGTTTCGGTCTAATGACCGATTTGGGTTAATCAAAGTTTTGTACAAAGATATGCAAAATAAAATAAAAATGAGGCGAAATGTGAAAACATTCCGCCTCATGTGAGATGATTTATTGCAAATGGCATGAAAAACAATGCCGTTGCATGGCAATTTACTTAAATAAAAATAATTATGAGCACCTACTTATTGTAATATTTCTTGCCGTTCTTGATTATTATGCCTTTGGCTGTAGCGTCGTTGCCTGCCTTGACGCCTGAGATTGTGTAGGCATCCGTTGTCTTTGCAATAGCAGGCTCGACAGCATCCACGCCTGTCATGATAGAACTGCTGGTGCCCTTGTATTCGAGGCGGAATTCGTCTGCCATAGCCCACATCTCGCCTTCAGCGGTGTTGCGGATGCCTATCTTCAGTGTGCCTTCATCACCAATGATGACATCGATAGTATAGACATGCATGTAGTTGTATGCTGCATCTTGGCCTGTTGCAATCTTTAGGCTATTGTCGTTAGCATACACCTCAAGGCCATCTTTGTCGGCATAAGCGCCAAAGGTGAGAGTGTAGGCTCCTGCAGGAAGGTTGTTGACAACCTGGTAGCAGTCGGCTGCGGAATCGTTCCAGAGGTTGAGGTAGTAGCCATCCTCTTTTGCGCTTGATGCTCCATCTTCATTGCCAAAGTCTGACCATTTGGTGTTGTTGGCAAATGTGTTCCAACCATCATTGGTCCAACCGTCGGTGCCGACAAATCCGTTGTTGAAGATGCGTGCAGTATAGTCGACAGGATTGTCATCGCTTGCTTCCTCATCCTTGAGAGACAGATTGAACTCTATTTTGTATAGCTCGTTTATGAGAGCCTGCACCTCATCGGCCTTCAAGTCTTTTTCCTTGAGTGAACTGTTGGCCGCAACAAAGTCTTTGTATGCTGTCTTTGCGTCTTCTGTGGCAGTGTCTTCATACTCAGCGTAGATGCCAGCGGCTGTCTCCAGTTCGCTGTTGAGCTTCTCCACGTTCCATATATACTGCATGGCCTCTTCGCAGAGAGTTTTGAGTTCTTTGGTATCTTCGTTCACTTTGTCGGCTGAGAGAGTGTGTGTCTCGTATACATTTCCCTTCTCGTCCTTCATGTCGCTGAGTTTGTCTCCGTAGTAGGTGTTGCACAACTCGTTGGTGATGATGTTGTCTGCCTCCTTCATGGCATCGCTGAGATTTGTGTAAGCGTCGATGCTTATAGAAATCTTGTCGAGCACAGCTTCATATTCCTTGATGACAGCGAGTATTTCATCGTC
>OQWI01000757.1_pt1 | contig 14670 bp, 14 predicted proteins | sample 1691551 | NCBI WGS metagenome assembly OQWI01 (sample SAMN03418259, study PRJEB22391) | human gut metagenome | biome: human-gut; feature: organic feature; material: feces | host: Homo sapiens | place: Tanzania | collected 2013-01
CAGCAGAACAGCGTCATTTCTAACATCGCTTATTTTTTTGAATACATCTAGCAGGAATTCATGGTTCTTCGCAAATGTAAATCTTCCGATATGTCCAATTACAAACTTATCATTCAATCCAAGTTGTTTTTTTAATTTTTCAATTATTTCTTCATCTGCTCTAAATCTTTCAAAGTCCGTTGCGTTTTTGATTACCACAACTTTGCCTGCGTCGTAATTTCTATTCCCAAACATCCAACGTCCAGCTTTTTCTGAGCAAGCAAAATAATCTGTTGGGAAAACTCGTCCAAATATACGGAGAAAATATTTCAGCGCATCTCTTTTCAGTTCCTTTCCACTTGGGACACTATGATTATGAGCCACCCTCACTGGAACACGACACATCCACGCTACGAATAGTGGAAATACACTCAGTGTGTTTAAATGCGAATGAACTATTAGATACTGGTTTTCTTTAAGATGTTTTTTTAATTCTCGAATATACTGAGGGAGTTTCTGATAAGGAGGAATTTTATAAAACCTTGCGCCCATATCTATTAGGTCCTGTGGAGGTTCTACTGTAGAATCAGCATCATAATAAAAATCAAATTGTATTTTGCTTTTATCTATCGCACGGTAGTAGTTGAAAACCACCATTTCAACTCCACCTGCCCACAGCTTACCCATAATTTGAGCAACTCTAATGGGTTCATCTTTTTGTTTCATCCACATTTCTCTGCTATCCTTGCAACTCATCAAACTCTATAACCCTTACTGTCAATCACATTCACTACCTCATCAACATACTTCTGGCAGGTATCGTGGTCAGGAGCTTCTACCATCACACGCACCAGAGGCTCCGTACCAGACTCACGCACCAGAATACGGCCGGTATCGCCCAGCGCTTCTGCAACTGCCTTGACTGCCTCCTGTACCGCTGGGTCGTTCTGTGCAGCCTTCTTATCGGTCACACGGACATTCTCCAGAACCTGCGGATAGATCTTCAGCGGCTCAGCCAGCTTGCTCATGGGCATCTTCTTGGCCAGCATGACTTCCATCATCTTGAGACTGGTCAGGATACCGTCACCGGTGCTTGCGTACTTGGAGAAGATGATATGACCACTCTGTTCACCACCGATGCAGCAGCCGTTCTTAGCCATGTACTCGTAGACGTACTTGTCGCCTACGGCGGTCTTTGCGTAGTCGATTCCCTGCTCATCAAAAGCCTTGTACAGACCAAAGTTGGACATGACAGTAGTGACCGCGGTGTTTTTCGTCAGCTCGCCGTGCTCCTGCATGTAGCAACCGTAGCAATACAAGAGACTTAGGCTTCACTAACTTCATTACTTCCGTATCCAAATATGACTTTTCCAATATGCTCGGCAACCTTTAAATCCTCTTCCGTATTTATGTCAACAGCTTCGAACTTACTAACATAGTGCATATAGGGCTTTCTGCCAATGCGGCACCGATACCTTATCAAGCTATCTTTAGAGATGCCATACAACCCTGTAGTTTCTTCAATTACCGGGAGCATATCCTGACTCCTTGGTAAAATACCCGGTCTGTAATTGATTGGCGTGTTGGCGAACCAATAGAAACTATGATTTGCTAATGCCGTAAAGCAAGAATCAAACTCTTCGCTACTAATCAGCGTATTATAGCATTCTTTTATTGTTTCAGGCTGCATATAAGGTGCAGTAGCAAAAAGCTGAAAATAATAATCATACTCTGGAAATCTTTCGCAATGATACACTAGCAAATCATTACCGTTTGCTGTGTTCATTGCAAGTTCTGGTTTTCTTTCGATGACATGAAAGCCCATTTTTACTGCATACTCTGATATTTCCTGACTGTTGGTATCAATATAAACATCATCAAACACATTTGCCTCTTTTACATGTTCGCATATGTATTCGTACAGCTTTTTCCCATTCAGTACGCGTAAGTTTTTACCCGGAACTCTTTCCGAATTCGCTTTAATCGGTATGAAACATGCTGTTTTCATGCTGCCGCCTCCTTTTCAGTTTCAGAATACTCCACTTGGCCCAGATAGAAGCAGTTCATGCATCCTTCTACCATATTTTCCACAATCCGTTCCCTTTCATTGTAGAAATCAATTGGTTCATCAATTTCAATATTCCTATCTATTGATTCGTGCATTTCTTGACTAATTAAAAGCGCTATCGTTTCCATATCCTTCTCCTTTACAATTGTACAATTTCTTTATTCAATACATCACAACAAACCAATAATTCTTTCGAACTCATGCATATCATGTGGAATCTTGTAATGTAATGTATCCTTATCAAAATAGGCTCTTTTCATGTAACTGTAGAGTTCATGATTTTTACTATCATAATTCGGATCCAGTTCCCCTAACGAAACAACCGTTTCCTTAGTTCCCATCAGAATATCCGGCATAATAACACTTTGTGAATACATCGTCATCAGGACTTTTCCTCTCAAATTCATATTAATCGCAATAATTTCCCATGGTACGGAAGATTCACTATTAGTTTTAAATCCAGCACTTTCGAATCGATTTGAGGTATCTCGCGGGTGTGTCCTCACAATAATGTTTTCTTTTCCAATAATATTTGCAATTTTATTGAGGAGCATTATATCCGATCCTTGTTCCCAATCTTGCATTCCATCCTCGAAAAAGATATATTTTTCTTCGTAACTGTCTGTACATTCAGAATAACTAAATATTTTTCCTAGTTTCTCAGCCAGATTCTTATCAATTGCTGCTATTTCCTTTATAGCAGCAATTGGTTTCCACTCCATTTTACTGGGTTTGAAAACATAAAAGTTATCAATAAACGATGTAAGATTGTATACTCCAAACCAAGCCTTTTTAATTTTTCCTCTAAGTATCTTGTACTTTGATGGAAAGTAAACTCTGTCAAGACTATAGGCTGAGAGTCCGTCTTCGAACCAGTTCAAAGTGGCATACTTATTCATTTGCTTCACATAATTGGCCACTCTATCAGTGAAAGGATCCGCATTAGCGCAGAAAAAAGCATCATATTTTTTATCAATGGCAACCATCGAAGGGACTGTATCTTTATCTCGGATAAGTTTATACCTTTGAACTCTTGTTATTTTTTCGTCATACGCATATAAATACTTGGTTTCTACATAAAATGCTCTATCAAAAATATATTTAGATTCATTGATTTTTTTACATACTTTTTCGTTTGCTGTTGAATGATCTGACAAAATTATATCAGCTTTTGCATCAGGAAACATTTTTCTGATAGCAGATGCTACTATTATTTGATACAATGTATTACATACAAATAGTAACTTCATATTTTTTCCTCACACGTATCATAATAATTATCAATTTCTATTTTCTCTACGCAGCATTTCAAGTATGTATATAAAGGACTCATTCTTGGTCAAGAGAGAAAGCCCTATATATATTACTATCCCAGAAAACACTTGCACGACTAGACTCAAAAGTGCATTCGAAATAAATGCACCAATTCCGTACACCAAAAAGAGCATTATCAACGACATGACCAATGGTGCAATTGCATCGGACAGATATATCTTAAAATCAAAGCCTATATATTTTCTTACAGGGCACACATTAAAGCAAAATGCTAATATTTCATCTATGACCAGTGTCCATGCTATCGCCATTACACCGAATTTCATGGCTATAATTGCAATTCCAAGAAATATTGGTTTCTTAATCAGCTCCATTTTAAGAGTAATATCACTTCGCCCGATGGCTTTAACTTCTTGAATCAAAGTTGTTCCCAATATTCCGACTATTGCAGACAAACACGCAATTCTAACATACGGAACCGCAAACCTCCACTTTTCGGTCATTAAAACCAAAACCATATTGTCTGCAACTGCAATAAGGCCAAACATCAGTGGAAACATTACATACTCTATCATTTTTAGGCTTTTCCGCCGAATTTTCCTAATTTCCTCTTTATCATTGCTTAACGACATTGCCGGAAACAAAACAGCACATAATGTTGATCCTATATTATTATTAATTAGATCAGGCACCCTCTTACCTTGTGTATAGTATGCAAGATCCTCTGATGTATATTTTTTACCAATTATGATTGCATTAAGCTGATTAAATATAACTCCAAACAAATCGGTTGCCAAAACTTTCCAGCCATAACTTATCAAGGGCTGGGCTCTTTTTAGCGAGAATGTAAGCTTCGGCCGCCAATTCACAGTCGCAAACAGTGCTATAGTATCAATCGTTGAATTTGTTAGGTACTGAGTCACCAATGCCCACACGCCAAATCCCTTATACGCCATCACAATCCCAACAATCGCTGAAATTATTGTACCAATCAACGTTGCAAAAAAGAATTTCTTAAAGTCCATCTTTCTTGATACATAGGCGTTTTGAATTGAGTTAATTGCCGATATGGGCAGTCTCAAACCGAACACACGCAATACTGCTGTCAGCGATGGAATGTTATAAAATGATGCAATAAGCGGTGACAGTAAAAAAACAATGCCGTAAAGACCTACTGACAGCGCCATATTGCACCAAAATACGGTTGAAAAGTCGGTTTCATCAGCATCTTTTTTTTGAATCAGTGCCGTTCCCAATCCACTGGTAACAAATACTTCCGCAATAGATATAAATATATTTACGATAGCAACAACTCCATAGTCGCTAGGAAGCAACAACCGCGCCAAAATTATCGATACCACGAAGGACACCATTTGCGCCGTTATTTTTTCTCCAAATCGCCAAAGAACGCCTGTTACAATTTTACTGCCTCTGTTCGTCTCACTCATCGTTTTCCTTTTCAGCCTTTTTGTTATAGTTATACTTTTTTCATTGCAAGTTTTAATTTCACAAGGTACTTGTATGCAGAATAATCCGTACTGGTACACTTCATTTCATGCTCATAAAAATACTCTTCGTCATGCGGATTAATCTCAAAGTAGACATCACCTTTGGAACGTTTCATAGCATATTCTTTATAAGATTTCGTGAAGTAATGGTTAATCTGAATTGGAAAATCAGCTACATCTGCAATATTTCTATTTCCAACACATATATGGTTAAATATATTAACCGGGGGAATATTTTTTCCTTTGTAATTAGCCCAGAATTTATGATGAAGTTGCTTTGCATACTTGGATTCAAAATCAAATCCAAATGCTGTATTATAAAAACACTTTCCTATATCGCAGTATTTTGGCCAACAGACGGTAAAATCCTCACACACGAGACCTGATAAGTCTCTGCCCATTCGGCCAGAGGTACCAAATAACTTCCAATACAGATTAACAGCTCCAGCCTTATTTTCAAATGCCTTTAAAAACTCATAGATGGAATCTGTAGATTTTGGCACAATGAATTCATCAATATCTATAAAACCAAGCCACTTCGTTTCTCCTGAGAAATCTTTAATACAGGTCTGATAGCACTCCATTTGCTTCTGATTTTGCGGCCAATCAATTAAAGTCACCAGGCCACTCTTAATATAAGGTTTTAAAACAGCTTCATAATCATCTTCAGAATTATTGTTATACATGTAGAAATGATCAACACCCACGATATTATTAAACTCAATCCATTCCTTCAAATATGGTGCCTCATTTTTGAATATCGCACATATTGAAACATTATACTTTTTTTCTTTGGTGCTATTTTTATATAAATATTGATGACACTTATAGTAAAAAGATTCTACAAATGAAATACATCTTTTCGCTATATATTTTATTGTAGATGTGGATTGAATATCATTTATAAAGTATTTGTTTCGCTTTATCATCATCTCACCTTATTTTTCAGCTTATTCAAAACCACTTTTAGTAAAGCAGCCATTAATTCATGTTTTCTATAAAAGACACAGTACATATCCCCCAAACCACTCAAATCATATGAGCAGTATTCTTTTTTTATAAAATACTTAAAATACAACTCTGCAACAAAAGCAAGATTATCTCGTGATACTTTTTGATATGTTTTTGCTGTGATACTACTATTTCTATACAACTCAAGTATAATCGATGGATATTCTACTCCAAATGCATAAAATAAATCATAGGAGCCCTTTGGCTTTTTACCTTGCGGAATCTCATCAAATATAATAGTGTCATTGATTACATAACCACTTCTATTTTTTTCTGAAAACAATACATCTGTGTGTGGAAAGAGTTCATTAAAACCACTTACATCATTAGGAAGTTTTTTGAAGTCTTCTTTCCAGATAGTCATGCCAGTTGACCACGATGACCAGTATGAAAGGCTCGAAATAAACTCGTCGAATGTTCCACAATTTTTTTCTTTTTCTTCTAGCTTTAATCCTCCGTTTGAAAAATATGTGATAGGCTTATTGCATGCATTTTTTCTCGCATATTCGATTAGTAATTTTAGGGCGCCTGGCAAAAGCTTCGTTCTGTGATTAACAAACTTAATTAGGATTCCATTTGCTCTTTTATATGATTCAATTTCATTTAAGAATGGCAGTGCTGTTGTCTCAAAGTACTGTATATTCTGATGTTTCTGAATATATGCTTTTATGTATTGTTTAAATTCTTCATTATTCCCATTATCAGTAATAACAACTTCGAAGTCATCATTCTTACACCCTTGGCTGTATATACTATCCAATACCGGGAATACCCATTCTGATACGCCATTAGTTGGCATACATAGTGATAAAATCGGATTACTCATGGCACTCACTTTCTTTCATTATTGATATATACTCATCATAATCGCGAATATATTCTTTACCGTCATAATGCGTACTTGCAAGTACCAGAAGAACAGAATCGGAGGAGAAGTCATACATATCTTTCCAAATCATCTTAGGGAGATAAACGCCCATCATGGGCTTATTCAGTTCAACAACATATTCATCCATTCCATCCGTAATTCGCACTTTACTCCTTCCTGCAACATTAATCAAAACAAATTCTGATTCTTTATTGGCATGCTGCCCACGAACTACGGTGCTGTCCGAATCATAAATGTAAAAAACACGTTTAATATCAAACGGAATTGCCTGGCCTCCTTCGATAACAACAAGTTTTCCCCTTTCATCTCCAAGATCGGCAAATTGCAAAATCGGACATCTTTCTTTCAAATTCATAGTTCTTCCTCCCTCATTTTTATAGAATAAACATTTTAATATTCTTATTCAAACTCGTTCATCGCATTAATCACATACGTCTGCTCTTCCTCTGTCATTCCGTTGTACATAGGAATCGACAGCACTGTTTTAGCTAAATGTTCCGTAACCGGCAGAAAACCTTCTTTATGTCCTAAATACTGATATGCTTCTGCAAGGTGCGGAGGGATAGGATAGTGAATAATCGTTCCGATCTCCTTCGCATTGAGAAAATCAATCAAGCGATCACGTTCTTCACAACGAACAACATATTGATGCCATACGCATGTTGCTCCTTCTGCTAAAGTAGGTAGCTGAATCTTCGGATTTTTAATCTCACGAGAGTATCTTTCTGCAATTTTCACCTTTTCATCGGTAAGTTCCTGCATATGGGACAGTCTTACTCTAAGAAGACCGGCCTGCAGTTCATCCAGACGCGAATTTGCACCAACAACCTTGTTGTAATATCTCTTTTCACTACCATAGTTTCTGAACACTTTGAAATCTTTTGCAAGATTCTCATCATTTACAACGACAGCACCAGCATCACCAAAAGCACCAAGGTTTTTAGAAGGATAGAAAGAGAAGCAGCCGACATCACCAAACGTACCCGTCATTTTACCATTGAAGCAAGCACCATGTGACTGAGCACAGTCTTCAACAAGACGGAGATCATGCTTCTTGCAAATTTCTACGATCTTATCCATTCGTGCTGCCATACCATACAAGTGCGTAACAAGGACAGCCTTAGTCTTGTCTGTAATTTTATCCTCGATCTCATCCGGATTCATACCAAAATGCTCGTCAGGTTCGACAAATACCGGAGTGGCACCATTGATCGTAATGCCCATTACAGAAGCAATGTATGTATTACCCTGAACAATAACTTCATCGCCCTCCCCAATGTTGAGGAGTCGAAAAGCAATCCACAATGCGTCCAAACCACTTGCCAAACCTACACAATACTTTGCACCCGTGTACGCAGCAAATTCCTCTTCAAATGAAGATACTTCTTTCCCTAGCACATACCAGCCAGAGCGGAGAACCTCCACCGCTTTATTTTCAAATTCCTCCTGATACTTAAAGAATCCGCGATCCATTCTGTTAGGCATAATTTTCATATAAATTAGCACTCCTTCCTTGACTCATCGACATTAGAGCAGTTTCGTCTAATGTCACATTCTATCTTGCATTTTTCATAACATGTAACTGCTATCAGTATTACTAGTGTCATCTGATAAACAAAATATCGTAAAGTATTATCAGTTGTATAGGTTACGAACGTAAAAATAATATATGTAAAGCAGCGAACTGCACAATCAATTCCAGACCATTTCCTTATCTTTTTCGGGATATAAATCAACTGATACCCAACCCAAGCAATGAATCCTATCATTCCAATTTCCAAATACAAAGAGAACAAATCATTATGCAGTCCTTGTTTTAAAGCGACCATTGCACCAACATCTTCCCAGGTAAGGTAATTAAACTGTCTTGAAACAAAGCCAATTCCGCGCCCTGGATAAGCAATTGAAAAATCACAGAATTTACGAAAATAGGAGTAGATTACATCTCTTCCCATCATATTGATACCATACTCATGAAGTAGTGTTGATAATTCATCTGACGCAGACATCCAGACATATAGTATTGACAGTATGCAAGCCATTACGCCGCAAGCAACAACGTTGAATTTTTTACCGCTCTTATTAATATGTCTTAACAGCGCATAAAATAAGAATGCAATTGCTAAGGCTAGTATTCCTATGCGTTTCCATGCAAAGAAAAAAATGATAAAAACGGAAATTAGCCATCCTTTATTCAACCTGTAATCCTTTTTATGGAAATAATATAATAGTAAAAGCCCCGCAATATATGAGATTTCATGTAGTTCTTTGTACACAAGAAATGTACCTTCTTCACAGTTAATATTAAATAACTGCCCTACAAAAGATGGTCCATTAACAATCGTTCCCATCGTATAATTTGTAAACGCCATCATACATATTGCTATTACTACTAGTTTAACAGTTCTCTCCCTGTAGATCGAAGCCAAAGCTATTCCTAATAGAATTGGAATCACATTTGCTATAAAATTTGAAATTCCTCTAGTGATATAAGGGGTTGCAGTATTCTGTGCTCCCCAAACAATGCATGAATAAAGTAGCATAAGAAACCAAGGTGTAAGAAGTAACTGGCGCGTTCTTTTACATGTGCTTCTTAGCCCTACATCTCGCTTACTAACGTAAAATGCTGCATATAATATAGTTGCAATCGCAAGGATAAATTTTGTCCAATAAAAGAAATTCAACGCTGAACCACCATCTGAAAACGGAAAGGATGAATCCATTAACATATAATAAATAATCAGCACTCCTATTATTGATGATTTTCTAAATTTAAGACTGACGCAATTCTGCATTGTTTCCTCCTTTCCTCAAATAATTCATTATTCTTTATTAATTCTAGAATTCACAACTAGTCTCTTAATACCGTCCAATGTCGCATCTTCATATAAGACTGTCAAATTGTCTTGGATCATTCTATCTGTCAAATTACTAAATTTAATTTTTTCCAATTCATCTATGCATTCGTTGCAAAATCGAAACCTAATGACCTTTGCAGGCACACCACCAACAATTGCATATGCGGGAACGTCTTTCGTTACAACTGCTCCAGCAGCTATTACAGCTCCTTGAGCAACGTGTACTCCGGACATAATAGTTGCACCATATCCAATCCAAACATCATCATCGATTACAATGTCTCCTTTGGAAAATGTTTCTGGTGTACTTTCTCCTAACATTTTCACCTTCCATGGGAAAGTAGACAAATGATCAATATAGTGTTCAACATCTAAAAGAAATACAACCTGCTGGGCAATAGAAACAAAACTACCAATTCTTAGCTTCGTTCTAGAATCAAATGTGACAACATTTAGCTCTCCGTATGAATATCGTCCTACCTCAACAACACCGCTTGGAAAACAATTCATAGGGATCAGTTCTGACTCTGGATGTTGGCGCACCCATTTTCTTTTGAACGCATTAAGTTTTATATGCTTTCGCAAATCATTCAGTATGCTATATTTTAGGATTGCCTTTATTTTCATTTTAGTGCACCACATTTGGCTCTCTTTAACGCTTCCAGATAGGTGAACTGGTGAATCTGATCAGGTTCAAGATGAGCACCCTCGCCCCATTCGTTCCATGCCGTTAAAAAGATAAATGGCTTTTTCTTTTTCTCGCAAACATTTAGCAACTGCTTTAGATACTTTTCAAATAAATCTGGATTTCCTCCTATGATTGCCTTTCCTTTTTTCCCTCGACGCGGAGAATCATCATAATTTACAAAGGCACCATAGTACATTCGATCATCATGACAATTCTTAGCATTCCGTATAAGTTTTTCCCAAACATTACTATAGGAAAACAACTTTATATCCGTCTGCACTGCATTACGGAATACCAAGCGCTTCGCTCTATCCCAAAAGCCACCCCACCCTGAATAAAGGGGCTCATATCTAAATTTGTATGCGGTCTTTGGAATACCGTGCATCGGATTGTAACTAAAGACACATTCCATTCCGGAAAATCCATTTTCTTTAGCCAACTTATCCCAATACTCAACCATCTTCTGGATTTCACCACTATAGTTATAAATTAGAAAAAGTATTCTATTGTCATGCTTAATATACCTAGAGTCCTTAAAATATGGAAGCAGATAATCAAAATGAATTTTCCAATCTTTTTCTGTTCCCACTCTATACTCTATCAAAACCTCCGGACCTTTTCTTTCAGCTTTTTCATCTGCATTCGGTGCCCAGTCATTTCCTTGTATTTTGCTCCAAGTTCTTTTCCAGCTGGCATTGTCCCATGCAAAAAAGAACGGCATGTCTACGTCCTTATTCTCCAACAAAATTTCTGCAGGTTTTGTTAGAGTTCTATCATTACTGTTAAACCAATAATGATAGATTCCCCATCCATCTACGCCGTATTTTTTTGCAATCTCAGCTTGCCATTTAATGCTCTCAACTTTACTTAGGTCGTAATAATTATTATTCATCGGAACTTGAGGCTGTTCATGTCCCGCAAAAAGAGGAGTTGCCTTTTTTACAGAAACCCAGTCTGTGAACCCTTTCCCCCAGAACTTATTGTTAACTTCTGTTTCATGGTATTGCGGTAAATACATCGCAAACACTTTAACTTTACTCATTAAACCATCCTACTTTCAAAATATACCCATAAGTTTCTTTTCCATCACACTATACAAATGTGTCTTGTAAAAGAATCGATTTTTGCTTCTTATATTTTCAAAAACCGTTATTATCAAGTAAAAAGCTGCAATAATAATCAAAGACTTCAATACACTATAAGTACCCCCTGCTATACAGCTTTCATTTAGAATCCATGTCCATAAAATTGGATAAAATACTTTTGTTTGATGGACAATGTATACGGGAAAGCTACCCTTTGCCAAATCATTCACAATTTCACTTTTAAAATCAATTGCGTTAAAAAAGGAAAAGATTAGTAATGCACAAATAAAATTGGGTATGGATTTAAAGTTAACCAAGTAGTCATTTGCAAGATTTGCTACTGTATTAATGATTCGTCCATCCGATATCTCGGCTCCATACTTGGATAGCACTAGCATCAAATATAGAATTACCCCAAGTAGCCCATCTGTAATATAGTATTTTCCAATACTACTCAAGTAATATGTCTTGATGTATCCAACAAAAAGGAAAACAAATATAAACCACAATACATTATCCGCAAATGTTTCGTTAAAATCCGTAATTGTCGGTATCAAACTACAAAAAAGGAAAAGAATGCACAGAAATGTCCTAAGTTGTTTTCTATCCCATTTTAAAATCATATTTAAAAAGGGAGCGCACAGGTACAGTATCATATATGCTGATGCAAACCATAATGGGCGACCCAGTATCGGGAGAAAGCACTGAAAAATCGCCTTGATTCCAAGTTCTGCACCGCAAAGACCTGCGACAAATGTCGATACTCCCTCCCATAAAAATACGGTTACCCAAGTCTTTATCAATCGTTCTGCTTTAAAATCTCTCCCTACCATGAACCAAACAGCAACGATTAAAAAAAGATTTACAGATACTCTCGAAGCATTTCCCAATATTGCAACTATTACAGCCGTAGCACTATGTGGCTCAATAAATCTCATCACATCACTTTGACCGTAAAAATGACCAAACACAATCAAAAGCATTGCAATAATTCTTAATAATTCCAGTCCACTTTTTCTCTTTTCCTTACCGGCAATCCCCACGCTTTTTTGCATCTCCTTACTTGTCAAACACTTTTTCAAAGTCCCTGCTTAGATTCTTCCAATCATATTTCTTTAAATGTCTCTTTACATCTTCATCATGACTCCTATCAGTATTTTCCATGCTTTCAACAACAGCATCTGCCACAGCATCCAAATTCAAAGGATCCACTGTAATTCCAACGTTGCCAACAACCTCAGGCAAGGAAGAAGAATTCGACACTACAACATTTGCTCCACAAGCCAACGCCTCAAGTGGTGGAATGCCAAACCCCTCATAAAGGCTGAGGAAGCAGAACACTTTGCATTTCGAATACAGCGCAATTAATTCCTCATCTGTTACAAAGCCAGTAAATGCAATTTCCTTGCACCAATTTGACTTTTTCACATAGTCTTCTACAATATCGTATCCCGATCCAGGCATTCCGGCTAATATAAGACTTCCAGAATACTTATTCTCATCCTTTAGCTTCTCAAATGCTTTTATAACACCCATTGCATTTTTACCAGGATGATCAATCGTCCCTGCATACAGCAAGAAGTCCTGCGGCCAACCTCTTTTTTCAAGTATTGTCTCTGCCTTCTCTGAATTCATCTTACAAAATTTATTTTGATCTACTCCATTGTATATAACTGTTAATTTCTTTTCCGGGACTTTTAAAAACTTGACTATATCACGTTTTGAGTTTTCCGATACCGTAATGATATGATCAGCCCTCTTTGCCGTGATTGGATCAGCAAGCTTTGTTCTGTAGAACATCTTCTTGGGTGAAAATTTATCTGGAACGTTAAACTCAATAAGATCATGCATAATAACAATCGTTGGACGAAACTTCAACAAAAGGAGCGTAAAATTAGGGATCAAAGCTTTATCAGCTTTTTCTTTTAACACCACAAAAGGAAATACAAACGTCGTCCATAGCAGATTTCCAAGTGAATCTGTTTTGCTCACCTTATATGTTTTTACTGTCACATTTGGATTATTAAATTTGAAGTCATCCTTCATATCTTCATTCGTGTAAATAATATATTTATTATCGCTACTTACATTATCCAGAAGGCACATTAGATTACGTCCAATTCCTGTAATCTTTTTTCCAACATATCCGCTTACAACAATTTTCATCTTTTACTCCTTCATCTGCTGTGCGATATCAGCATCCACGATTTCCTCGCCGGTCTTATGCTTCAGTTGCTCCTTAGAAGCTTCGCTCAGACCGTTGTTGATCACACAGTTCATATCGCAGGTACTGCACTTGTCCAGATCCTCTTTGGTGACTTTGCCATCACGGTAGTCACGGCAAATCTTCAGCTCATACATGCTGTACGGATGCTTGGTGAACAGAGCCTTGAACTTGTGAACCAGAACCCAAGTGGCGGGCTTCCAGATATACTTGTGCATAGCCGGGCTGACAGAACCAATCATCCAGCAGTCACGGTCGCAGCAACGAACCTTTGCACGAACCTTCTCGGCCTCCGGACTGTTCCACAGCTCGTCCCAAGTCTGATTGTTCAGGTTACCCATAACTTCCTTATCCTTGGTACCATTGCAAGGCATAACATCACCATACGGATCGATGAAGAAGGTATCAAAGCTCATGTCGCAAGGCAGCAGACGCTTCTGTCCGTAGATGTAGTTGATCAGACCATGGTTAAAGTATGCACGGAACCATTTCTTCGGGCTGTTGCTGCGGAGCAGTTCATTGACCAGATTCTCGAAATTCTTAGCAACCATAGGACGGTCGTGGATGATGTTCTTAGCCTCAACAAAGTAGAAGCTGTTGTGCAGAGAAGCAGTTGCAAACTCCATGCCCATCTCATCGGAAATCTTGTACAGCGGAACCAGGTCAGGAGCGTTCTTGTCCTGAACGGTCATACCGAAGCCAACGTCCTTCATGCCCATTTCACGCAGCTTCTTCAGCGTGCCATAACCACGCTGATAACCGTTCTGCAGACCACGGATCTCGTTGTTGGTCTGCTCCAGACCCTCGATAGAGATACGAATACCAATCTGTGGGAACTCCTTGCACAGGTCAACGATACGGTCAGTGAAGAAACCGTTCGTGGAAATAACGATACGGTCAGACTTCTTGTACAATTCACGCACGATATCCTTCAGGTCAGTGCGGATGAACGGCTCGCCGCCGGTAATATTGGTAAAATACATCTTCGGCAGTTTCTTGATGGTCTCGATACTGATTTCCTCTTCCGGCTTGGAAGGTGCTTTATAACGGTTGCACATGGAGCAACGAGCGTTGCAGCGATAAGT
>OQWI01000759.1_pt1 | contig 14663 bp, 12 predicted proteins | sample 1691551 | NCBI WGS metagenome assembly OQWI01 (sample SAMN03418259, study PRJEB22391) | human gut metagenome | biome: human-gut; feature: organic feature; material: feces | host: Homo sapiens | place: Tanzania | collected 2013-01
GGCCACATCCTTGTCAAACCAGTATTCCCGCCACGCGGAAGACAGATTGGTGCTGCGGTTGACGCAGTTTAAGTATTCCGAGAGGTCACGCATGACCTGTTTCTGATAGCTGTTCAGTTCCATGCCTTGCCCTCCTCACAGTTTCGTAATGTCCCGGGGGATTTTCTTGAATGTAATGTGGTATTTTTCCAGTTCGGTCTCACTAAGGGTGCAAAGGTCTGCATAAAATACATAGGCCCCTGCCTTTGTTTTGACACTGTGGAGAAACTGACGGTTCAGCGTTGTGACAGACTGCTTTTCATAGTAGAAATAGTAGGCACTGTTCACATGAACACCCATCAGATACGGTTCTTCCGGGCTAGACTCCGGCAATGGGGTCTTGGTGTCTGTGAAATACACATATTCCCGGATTTTATCAACACGCCCCAATCTGTCTTCCGCGTGGCGGGAATACTGGTTTGACAAGGATGTGGCCGTTGGGGCAGGCGGTGTGCCGCCTTATAATGATTCCATTGCGCTGGTACCCCACGTCTGCATGAAAGTCCCCACCGGCGGCGGAAAAACCTATATGGCCTGCGCTTCTATCAAGCGGATTTTTGATGCCATGACTACCGGCAAGCCCCAGGTGGTGGTCTGGCTGGTACCCAGCGATTCTATTCTGACTCAGACTGTCCGCAATCTTTCTGATGTAAACCACCCCTACCGCCAGCGGCTGGACCAGGATTTTGCCGGACGGGTCGGCGTATACACAAAAGAAATGCTGCTGACCGGGCAGAATTTCTCCCCGGACACCGTGCGGGAAATGCTGACGGTCTGCATTATGAGCTATAGTTCCCTGCGCATTGACAGTCGGAACCGGGATGTACGCAAAGTGTATCAGGAAAACGGAAATCTATTCCGTTTTGCGGAGTTCTTCAAGGATACAGCCGCTCTGCTTGCCGACACGCCGGACACTGCGCTGATTCAAGTGCTGCGGCATTTGGAACCGGTGGTCGTGGTGGATGAAAGCCACAATGCGGAATCGAAACTCAGCGTGGAAATGCTGGACAATCTGAACCCATCCATGGTGCTGGATTTGACAGCGACACCACGAAAAAACAGCAACATCATTTCCTATGTAGATGCACGGGAACTGAAAAAGGAACATATGGTCAAGCTCCCTGTGGTCGTTTATAACCGCACCACCCGGCAGAGTGTGATTCAAGATGCAGTCCAGCTTCAGGACAATCTTGAAAAAGAGGCCATTGCAGCAGAAGCAGTTACCGGCAATTACATACGTCCTATCGTGCTTTTTCAGGCACAGCCAAGGAGCAACGATGATAACACTACCTTTGATAAAATAAAAAATCTGCTTTTGGAAATTGGCATTCCGGAAGAAGAGATAGCTATCAAAACCGGTGAGAAAAATGATTTGAAAAATGTAGATTTGCTGAGCAAAGCTTGTGCAGTACGCTATATTATTACGGTTAATGCGCTGAAAGAGGGTTGGGACTGTCCGTTTGCGTATATTTTGGCTTCACTGGCAAACAAAACATCTGCTGTTGATGTAGAACAGATTTTAGGCCGTGTGCTGCGGCAGCCTTATACAAGACATCATCAACATTTTTTGCTGAACTCTTCTTACGTTTTGAGCTGTTCTAATGACTTCCGTAATACCTTGGACAGTATCGTCAAGGGTTTGAACGGTGCCGGTTTCAGCCGAAAGGATTACCGTGTAGGCGGGGATGAAGAGGTTCCTGCACAAGAGCAGCAGCCCCAGCCTCAACCTCAGCAGGAGGAACTGTTCAACAACAATGAGAATGCTGTTGAGAACAACAATGATGATTTCACGGATATCACGCCGGAAAATATTAAGGAACAAATCGATAATACTGATGAGCAAAGTCAGTCGTTGACAGATATGGAAAACCAGGCAGAGCAGCAGACGCATAAGTATACTGAAGAAACTTCCGGGGAAAATTTTATGGGAGGAACTGAAGCACAGATGCAGCACAGATTTACAATCAGAACAGAAAATATTGAATCAGCTAAAGCTTTACGATTGCCTAAATTCTGTATCAAGGCAGATTTTGGTTTGTTTGATGATGGTGCGTTTAACTATCTTGAACCGGAAAATTTACTGGAAGGTTTTCGCTTAACCGGACAAGATGCAAATGTTAATTTCAAATTAGCTTCCGGCGAAATGTATTCTGTTGATATTGCGCAAAGCGGTGAAGCGGTACCGCAATATCGCATGGTTACAGACAGCGATAAGAAAAAATTGCGTGAATATCTGGATAGCCTGCCGCAGGAAAGACAGATAGCAACCTGTATAGATGCAATCTGTGCCGTAATTAATCGCAAAAACGCTTATCGCAGCACGGATATCAGAGATTACGTGAAACGTGTAATAGATGGGTTGCATAGCGATGATTTGTTGGCAATGCTTACCGCCAAAGAAACATATGCGAAAAAGATTCAGGAAAAAATTGATAAGCTGGCAGCGGTTTATAAGCAGAAGCGATTTATGCAGCTTTTGGATGAAGGCGAAATTGAATGCTGTGAGCGTTACGAAGTGCCTGATTATATAACACCGCTTGATTTTACGGATGCTTTGCCTAAATCGCTTTATGAAGCAGAGAAAAATGACATGAATGAGTACGAGCATAAGGTACTGGATGTTATTATCGGTCAAAGCAATATTGCATGGTGGCATAGGATTATAGAACGCCAAGGGTTCTGTATTAATGGTTTTATAAATCATTATCCGGATTTTCTTGTGTTGACAAAAAATGGCAAAGTGCTTTTGATTGAAGCAAAAGGAGATAACTTAGCGAATGATGATAGTGAAAATAAGCTGATTTTAGGCCGAAAATGGCAGGAAGCTGCCGGTCGCGATTATCGTTATATGATGGTTTTCGAGAAAAAGGAATTCCAGCATGATGGTGCTTACACGCTAGACGAATTTGCAGAAGTAATTAAAAAGTTGTAGTTCATTGCAACCTGAGCGCAGCAAGCGAAAGCGTGCTGCGCTTTTTGCTGTTGGGAGGCGCTGGAGCAGCGTACAAAATTAAATAAACAAAAATTCTTTTCCCATGAGCACGTAAAGTGTGATAAAATAGAATAGATATACTATGACTACGAGGTGAAGCGAATTGGTAAAGGTAATTGCTATTGCCAACCAGAAGGGTGGTGTTGGCAAGACTACTACGGCGGTAAATCTGGCTGCGTGTCTGGCGGCGCTGGAACGCAAGGTGCTTTTAATTGACAGTGATCCGCAGGGAAATGCTACCAGCGGCTTTGGCTTTGATAAACGTGATATTAAGCAATGTATTTATGATGCGATTATCAGTGACGTACCCATGCAGGATGTAATTAAGCACACAGCCTATAAAGGACTGGACCTGGTGCCTGCTACTATCCAGCTTGCCGGTGCGGAAATAGAGCTTGTTTCGCTGATGAACCGTGAAGGACGTTTAAAGAACTCTCTGGAAAGAGTAAAGCATAATTATGATTACGTTATTATTGATTGCCCGCCGTCTTTAGGCCTGCTGACAATCAACGGCCTGACTGCTGCCAGCTCGGTAATGATTCCTATTCAGTGCGAATTTTATGCGCTGGAGGGCGTTACTATGCTGATGAACACGATTCAGCTGGTACAGCGTAACCTGAACCCGGCATTGAAGCTGGAGGGTGTGCTGATGACTATGTATGACAGCAGAACGAACCTGTCGCAGGATGTTGTGAACGAGGTACAGAAGTACTTCAAAACAAAAATGTATCAGACGATTATTCCGCGTAACGTGCGCTTGAGTGAAGCACCCAGCCACGGACAGCCGGTTATTGATTATGACAGCAAATCTAAGGGTGCGCAGGTGTATATGGACTTTGCGCGTGAGGTGATTGAGGATGAGTAAGAAAGGCGGCTTAGGCAAGGGTCTGGGCGCAATTTTCGGCGAAAATACCAGTCCTGCTGTAGAAAAGGCGCAGGAGCCTGCAAGTGCTGCACAGGAGCTGCTTATTAAAAATATCACAGCGAATCCGTATCAGCCGCGCTGTAACTTTGATGAAGAAAAGCTGCAGGAGCTGGCTGCTTCCATCAAGGAGTTTGGCGTCGTTCAGCCGGTAGTGGTGCGCAAAAAGGGCAGAAACTACGAGCTGGTGGCGGGCGAACGTCGCCTGCGTGCAGCAGGCTTGGCCGGACTTACTAAGGTGCCTGCTATCGTTAAGGATTATGACGATGCCAAGATGATGGAAATTGCGCTGATTGAAAATATTCAGCGTCATGATCTGAATCCGATTGAAGAGGCGCAGGGCTTGCGCCGCCTGATGCAGGAATTTAAGCTGACGCAGGAGCAGACTGCTGAAAAGGTTGGCCGTAGCCGCAGTGCAGTGACTAATATTTTGCGCCTTCTGAACCTGCCGGAGCAGGTTCAGGCGCATATTATCAATGGCGTGCTGACCATGGGACAGGCCAAGCAGCTTTTGGGCTTGCCGAAGCAGGAGCAGATGTGCGAGGTAGCGGAGGCGATTATTGCCAACGGCTGGAGCTCACGTATGACGGAAGAGGTTGTGCGTAAGCTGAAGGAAGGCAAGAAGCTGAAAATTGTGCGTGAGCTTGTCGAAGAAGAAGCTAAAAATAAGGAAAAGAAGCCTAAACGCGAGCCTACCGAAAATGACATTTTCTGCCATGACTTTGAACAGCGTCTGGTAGAGTTTTTGGGTACTAAGGTTAAGGTTGTTCCTAAGCTGGACGAGCAGGGACGCCAGGGCGGTACTATTCATATTGAATATTATTCTGCTGAAGATTTGGAGCGCATCTATGAGGTGCTCCAGCAGGGACGTCAGGATGATAAGCCGAATAATGGTGAACCGCAGCGTTTGCATGTATAAGGTATTTAGAAGAATTTAGGATAAGCTTTTGGTATGAGGGGGCTTTTGTTGATGGAGCAGGCAAATCTTTTTGTCAATACACATTCAGCAGCGATAATTATTGTGCTGCTGGGTGTTATCTTAGTTGCGTTGGGTATGTGCTTTGGTCTGCACAGCAGACTGAATAAGCTGCAAACAAAATACGACTTCTTTACTCAGGGTAAGGAAGCCAATATAGACGTTGTGCTGACAGATACGCTGCAGGAGTTGCATGCGGTGCAGGCAGAGCTGGCGGCTTTGCAGGACAAGCACCAGAAGCTGCATACACAGGTACAGAACTGTCTGCAGAATGTTAAGATTGTGCGTTATGATGCTTTTGACGCTATGGGCGGTGAAATGAGCTACTCTCTGCTGCTTACGGATGCGAATAATAAGGGTATTATTTTGACCAGCATTTACGGCAGAGAGGAAAGCCGTTGCTTTGCTAAGGATATCGATAACGGCAAGTCCAGCTATCCGCTGGCAGAGGAAGAGCAAAGACTCTTATAATTTAAATAATGTGAGAAAAATCCCGGCAGTATATTACATATTGCCGGGATTTTTGTGGCTTAAATTATTATGCGTTAAGAGCCCTCAAACAGCCTCAGCAGAATAAACATGCTCTCGCCAAAGCAGAGGTAGCGCAGCCAGGTGCGGGGATAGACAAAGCCTTCCTCGTCCTCGTCATAGGCACCGCTGATGCGGGCGTGAATAGCGAAGGATTCCAAAGCTGCAATTACGAGCAGCAGAAAACCCGGTGTCCAGGTAGTATCGTGCAGCATCAGCCAGATGCAGTATAACAGAAAGAAAACATCCAACAGGAAGTAGATGATAAAGGTGGTGGCGCTGCCGTCGATAATAATGACCTGCTTGCGGCCGGGGTTGGCGCGGCGCTCGTCTAAAATTCGGGAAAAGCGCTGCAGCAGATAGGCGATTTTGTGGGAATGAATAAAATGAAACATGCGCACACACAAGAAAAATAAAGCAATAAAATTCATAAATACCTCTCGTTCTATAAATAGTTTGGCCTGCATTTGTAAAGCCAAGTAAATCTTCTGCATTATATTATACACTATATGCAGGCGGAGCGCTATAAAGGCGCCAAGAAGACACAAAAGCTACAAAGTTTATTCAGAAAATACAAAAATACTGAAATAGTAAACGCAAAAATAGAAAACATAAAAAATGTATCAGTTTATGTGTAAAATACTCATGTATACAATGAACATGAAAAAATTCGTTGACAAAAGTGTAATACAACAGCTATAATTGGTTACATAAAGTTGCTGGGATAGTGGTTGAATCCGAGAACACTCCCGGTACTGTGTTTTATATTTTATTTTTAAAGGGAAAGAAGGACTCAAAATGAAAAAATGGAAGAAATTCGCATCTGCAGCGATGGCTGCTATGATGTGCGCCGCATTGCTCACAGGCTGTGGCGGAGAAAAGAAACAAGCTGATACCGGAGATACTATTAAGGTTGGCGCAGCATTCGAATTAACTGGTAATGTTGCTAACTACGGTAAATCCATCAACGAAGGCTTCAAGCTGGCTGTAGACGAACTTAACAAAAACGGCGGCGTGAACGGTAAAAAAATCAGCGTAGTTGAAAGCGATAACAAATCTGAGCCGGCTGAATCCGGTAACGCTGTAACCAAGCTGATTACTCAGGATAAGGTAGTTGCTGTTGTCGGACCTGCAACCAGCGGTTGCGTAAATGCTGCAACTCCTATTACTACTGCCAATAAGATTCCTCAAATTGCTCCGGCTGCTACCGCACCGAGCATTACCGTGGAAAACGGCAAGGTAAAGGATTTCGTATTCCGTGCTTGCTTCATCGACCCGTTCCAAGGTCAGGTAATGGCAGTATTTGCCGATAAAACTCTGAAGGTTAAAAACGTAGCTATTTTCTACGATTCCTCCAGTGACTATTCCAAAGGCTTAGCAGAAGTATTCCAAAAAACCTTGGAAAGCAAGGGCGGCAAGATTGTTGCTAAAGAAGCTTTCCTGGGCAAGGACGTTGACTTCAAATCTGCTCTGACTAAACTCAAAGCTTCTAAGCCGGAAGCAATCTATGTTCCTGGTTACTATGAAGAAGTTTCCAAGATTATCAAACAAGCTCGCGAAATCGGCATTACCTGCCCGATGCTGGGCTCCGATGGCTGGGAAAGCCCGAAACTTGCTGAAATCGCTGGTAAAGATGCTCTGAAGGGTTGCTACTATGTAAGTGCTTTCAATGCTAAAGACGAAGACAAATCCGTTCAGGACTTCATTAAGAAATTTAAAGAAAAATATCAAAAAGATCCTGATATCTTCGCAATGCAAGGCTACAATGCAGGCCTGATCCTGGCAGATGCTCTGAAACGTGCGGGCACTACTGATGGTACTAAACTGGCTAAAGCAATTGCTGAAACCAAAGACCTGCCGGTTGCAAGCGGCAAGCTCACCTTTGATGCTAACCACAACCCGGTAATGCCTGCTCTGATTATCGGTTTGGAAACCGGTACTCCGACTTTGGTTGAAAAAATCAGCCTGTAATTGCTAACAAAAAATAAATATAAAAATTCTACAAGTAAATATCAGAAAGTACAACAAGACTTCTATTCCATGGGTTATTTATTAAGTTAGACCGGGCGCGTCTACTGGATGCGCCCTCTATAAAAAATATATTTTATTTATTTCTGAGGGGGAATAAACCATGAAAAGAGTAACCAAATTGTTATCTGTACTAGCAGCCGGCGCTATGTTTATGAGCGCGCTGACCGGTTGCGGAGGTGGCTCTAAAGGAGCTGACGGCGATACCATAAAGGTAGGCGGCTTGCTGGAAATGACCGGCGGCAGCGCATCCTTCGGTATTTCCAGTAAAAACGGTATCGACCTGGCACTGAAAAAAATAAATGAAAAAGGTGTGCTGGGCGGCAAAAAACTTTCTTTAGTTGTTGCTGATACCAAATCTGAAGCCTCCGAAGCAACCAACGGTATGCAAAAGCTGATTTCTCAGGATAAGGTTGTAGCAGTAATCGGTCCTAACCAATCCTCTGCTGTAATCGCATCCGGTGCAATCAACAATGGTGCTAAGGTTGTAGATATTACACCGATGGGCACTAACCCGGACGTTACCTTTGATCCGAAAACTAAACAGGTTAAACCCTACAGCTTCCGTACCTGCTTTATTGATCCGTTCCAGGGTACTGTAATGGCAAGCTTTGCTTCCAATGAACTGAAAGTGAAGAAGGCTGCTATCTATATCGATAATACCAGTGACTATGCTAAAGGCCTGGCACAGTTCTTCAAAGAGAACTTTGTTAAAAATGGCGGTCAGGTTGTAATTGAAGAAGCTTATCTGCAAAAGGATACCGACTTCAAATCTACTTTGACCAAAATCAAAGCTGCACAACCTGATTTCATCTACATTCCCGGTTATTACCAGGAGGTTGGCCTGATTGTTAAACAAGCTCGTGAGATGGGCATCACCGTTCCTATGGCAGGCGGCGACGGCTGGGATAGCGCTAAGCTTCCTGAAATTGCCGGCAAAGCTGCTCTGGAAAACACCTTCTTCTCCAGCCTGTATTCTCCGGACGATACCTCTGATCTGAACAAAAACTTCGTAGCTGAATACAAAAAAGCTTACAACACCAACCCGGATGTATTCGCAGCATTGGCATATGATTCCGCTCTGCTGGTTGCCAAAGCAATCGAAGATGCAGGCAGTGCTGATCCGGCTAAAATTGCTGAAGCAATGGCTAAGATTAAAGGCTTCAAGGGTGTATCCGGTGAAGTAACCTTTAACGAACAGCATAACCCGATTAAGAGTGCTGTAATTATCGAACATAAAGATGGCAAACAAACCTTTAAAACTAAAGTTAATCCCTGATAGTTTACATTAGTAGTTAATCTGATTAAATCAACGAGGCTGTTGTTTTGCGTAGCAACAGCCTCTTCCTTTAAGTAAGCGTGTCTCGCTTACACAAATTTTTGAAATCTCTAGGGAGGTAAATTATGGAGACTTTTATCCATCAGTTCTTTCAGCAGCTGATAAATGGTGTATCTCTCGGCAGTATCTACGCATTGATCGCCTTGGGTTATACCATGATTTACGGCATTATTAAGCTGATAAACTTTGCTCATGGCGATATTTATATGTTGGGTGCCTATTTTGGCTTCTTCGCTACTACCCAATTAGGCTTGCCGTTTATCCCGGCAATTATTTTCTCGATGGCAGGCGCTGCTATCGCAGGTATTATTATTGAACGTGTTGCATACCGCCCCATGCGTAATGCACCGCGTATCGCAATTTTGATTACTGCTATCGGCGTATCCTTCTTCCTGGAATACAGCATGATTCTGCTGGTTTCTCCGCAGCCGAGAACCTTCCCCGCTGTATTCGGCGCTACAGTATATCACCTTGGACCACTGGTTGCTAACAGTCAGCAGCTGGTTATCCTGTTGAGTGCCATTATCCTGATGGCAGTTCTTACCTACATCGTAAATAAAACAAAAGCCGGCAAGGCTATGCGTGCTGTATCCTATGATGCTGATGCTGCAAGGCTGATGGGCATCAACATTGACCGTGTAATTTCCACTACCTTTGCGCTTGGCAGTGCTTTGGCAGCAGCAGGCGGCGTGCTGGTAGGTGTTTACTATAACTCTATTGACCCGCTGATGGGCATGATGCCCGGTCTTAAAGCCTTCGTTGCCGCAGTTCTCGGCGGTATCGGCATTATCCCCGGTGCTATGATCGGCGGTATTATCCTGGGCGTTGTAGAAGCAATGGTCAGCGGCTTTATTTCCTCTACCTTCCGTGATGCGGCAGCATTCGGTATTTTGATTATCATCTTACTTTATAAACCTTCCGGCTTATTAGGCAAGAACGTTCGTGAGAAAGTCTGAGGTGACATGGTATGAATGCAATTAGAAAATTTGATTTAAAAGCCATAGTTGCCTGCGTTATCGTTTTTGGTATCGTACAAGGCCTGCTCTTTGGCGAAATCATAGGTCCCTTCTGGGAGCTGAACATTATCCTTATCTGCATCAACATTATTCTTGCAGTCAGCCTGAACTTGATTAATGGTTATACCGGTCAGTTCTCTATCGGCCATGCCGGCTTTATGGCAGTCGGTGCTTATACCAGTGCTATTATGACGGTTAAGCTGGGTATGCCTTTTGAGACAGGTCTTGTTGTAGCAACTCTGGCTGCAGGCCTGTTGGGCTTTTTGATTGGCTTGCCGACGCTGCGTCTTGATGGTGACTATCTGGCCATCGCCACCTTGGGCTTAGGCGAAATTATCCGTATCTGCATCCTGAACATTGATTATGTCGGCGGTGCTTCCGGTTTGATGGGCATTCCCCGTATGACCAATTTCGCGTATACCTTCTGGATTATGATAGCGATCATCTTCTTCATCAAGAACTTTAAAAACTCTTCCTATGGCCGTTGCTGCCTGGCAATCCGCGAAAACGAAATTGCTGCAGATACCATGGGTATTAACACTACCAAATATAAAGTAATGGCGTTCACCTTCGGTGCTGCTTTTGCCGGTACTGCAGGCGCACTCTTCAGCCACTACTTCTTCCTGGCGCATCCTGCGTCCTTCACCTTCATGCGTTCCTTCGATATTCTGACCATGGTTGTTTTGGGCGGTCTTGGTTCTATGACCGGTGCGATTACCGGTGCAACCTTGCTCGACATTTCCCACTCCATTTACCCTTTGCAAAAAGGGCTTTAACTTCTCATCAATGCTTCGCATAAGCTCCAAACTATCGCCGTTTTTGCTTTGCAAAAAAAGGCTTATGCTCGCACCGCTGTCTGATGGCACTTTTTCGATTTTAGGCTTTACGGGCAGGCTTAAAGCGCCGATTTTATCGCGCACATCATTTGCCGCCACTTCTAAATTTTTACTCAACTCAAATTCGATAAAAGTAACGCTAAAATTGTCAAAAGAGCTTGAATTTATACTCTTTATGCCGTCAATCTCACTGAGCGCGTTTTCGATTTCTTTGGTGATTTTACTTTCCACAAAGCTCAAATCCCCATTGACAGCCGCCGTTACCTTAACAAGCGGTATGCTTACGCTAGGAAATAAATTCACAGGCATAGTAAAAACTGAGATAAAACCAAAAACGATAAGCCCCATAAAAAACATCAGCGTGGTTATAGGGCGGTTGATAGCGAGTTTATACATAAATTTTCCTTTTTAAAACATAGCTAAATAACTCATAATCATACTATAAACTCACTAAATTCGAGCTGAAATTTGCATTTTTTTGAATTTTTGTCAAATTTTTTTGAAATTTTTTGAATTTCTTAAAAATTTGACATAAAAATTCAAAATTTATGCCAAAAACGGCAAAGCAAAAAGATTTGCCGTTTTTGCGCCTTTGAGCTACTAGCGTTTCAAACTCTCCCCAGCTGTGCGCTCGTTAAACCACTTTATGCGTTGTGGGTCTTGATGGTCTAGCATAGGTTTGTTTGTTTCAAGTTTAGCGATTTGCGCCATATCCGCCGCACTAAGCGTAAAGTCAAAAATCGCCAAATTTTCGCGCATTCTCTCAGGTCTGCTTGTCTTTACTATGCCGACAATCCCCCTTTGATACACCCAGCGCAAAATCACTTGCGCCACGCTTTTCTTGTGTGTGCGGGCGATTTTCACAAGCGTTTTGTCTTGCAAAATGTTATCACGCGTTTGTTTGAGTGGGCTAAATGCTTCCATTTGTATGCCAAGTGCCTTTAAATTCTCTTGTGCGGCGACATTTTGAAAGTAAGGGTGGCATTCGATTTGATTGACAGCGGGCTTGATTTCGTTATTTTGCACAAAATCCATAATCCGCGCTGGGTTAAAGTTGCTCACGCCGATAGCCCGCACAGCCTTGTCTTTGTAAAGCTTGCTCATCGCTCGCCACGCTCCATAAGTGTCATTTACGGGCTGATGAATGAGATACAAGTCCGCATAGTCAATGCGTAGCTTTTTTAGGCTTTCAAAATAAGCCTTGCCCGCCAAAGATTCGTTTGCATAAGGGCGGAAAAGTTTGCAAGTGATGAAAAGCTCTTCTCGCTTTACGCCTGTGGCTTTAAGTGCTAGCCCAACGCCTTCTTCATTAGCATAGCTTTGAGCGGTGTCAATAAGCCTATAACCTGCTTCAAGTGCTTGCTCTACGGCTTTTTGCGTGGCGGCTGTGTCGCCAAGTTTGAGCGTGCCAAAGCCAGCTGCTGGCATCAAAACGCCGTTGTTAAGCGTGAAAGTAGGCACTGAATTTGCGCCCAAATTTGCGGCATTTGCCTTGCTTGAAAAAAGCGTTGCGCCCCCAAAAAGCGCAAGGGCTGCGCCTATCTTTGCGGAATCTGCTATAAATTCGCGCCTTGATTGAGCTTTGCCCTTTGTAGTGGCAAAGTCTGCTTCATTTGATGAAGTTTGAGCGAGTAAATCGCCCTTAAAATGCGTGTTTTGCATTGTTTGTCCTTTGTGTTGAATTGAGAATTTTTGCAAATTCTTTGAAAGCATTATAAAGCATTACACCAAGTGTTTGTCAAGGGGGAAATTTAAAAATTTGTAAAAAAATTTAAAATTTTTAAATTTGTGTGAAATTTTTTGATTTTTTGAGTGTTTGCTAAAAAATTGATGAATTTTTAAATGCCAAGAATTGAACCAAATTTGTTTTTTGCGCCTTGCCTTGTGGCTTTCATATTATTTTGCAAAGTTTGCGTGAAATGCCGTCTTTGTGAGTAGTTTTTGCAAAAACGGCGTGGCGAATTCAGCATTTACCCTTGAATTTTGGAAGTTTTTTGTAGTAAAATTTGCTGTTTTTATCGAAAATATCCTCGCCCAAAGCCTCCATTTCCTCGTAAAGTTCGATTTTGAATTTCATCTTTTCAAGCGAATTTTGCAGAGTTTTTAGGTGTTGTTCGATTTTGCTGTGCTGGCGTTGCAAAAGCCTTTTGCGCTCGCTAGCCGTGTCCTTGCCTAATGAAAAAAGATAAAGATAGCGGCGAATGTCCTCTATACTCATATCCAAACTCCGCAAACACTCTATCCACTGCGCCCACTCGACATCACTTTGCGCAAAATAGCGCGTGCCGTGTTCGCTTAGCTGGGTGAATGGGAAAAGCCCCTTGCTCGCCCAAAAGCGCAGCGTGCGCGATGAAATGCCCGTTTGCCTTTCTACATCGATGATAGTGTAACTCATTTGTGTCCTTTCTGTCGCCTTTTGCGCGTAAATTTACACGCAAAAGGTATTTGGTTTTGTCCTGCTAAGCCTTAAAATTTCGACTTTTTTATGTCGATGACATAGCGGAATTTCGCCTTGCCTGTGGTGAGTTTTTCATAGGCTTCATCTATCTTGTCCGCTGTGATGATTTCAGTTTCTGGGTAAATGCCGTGAGCTAGCGAAAAGTCAAGCATTTCTTGCGTTTCTTTCATACCGCCGATGATAGAGCCATACACGCGGCGGTGTCCTGCAAAAACAAGCGAGTTTATCGCAATTTGTGGCATCACCTCAGCAGGCGGAAGCCCCACTACGCAAAACTCTCCGCCATAACCAAGCAGCCGCACATAGTCCATAGGCTCATAGGCGGTTGGGATTGTGGAGATGATTAAGTCAAAGCGTTCTTTTATTTCGCTCAGCTTGTCTGTGGTGTAAAGTGCCTTGACGCCAAGCTTTAAAGCGTAGCTTTCTTTATTTTTGTTGCGCGCAAAAACGAAAACCTCAGCGCCCATTTTCAGCGCGTATTTTACCGCCATCACCCCAAGCCCGCCAAAGCCCGCAACGCCTACCTTTTTGCCCACACTCACCTTGCTAAATTTTAGCGGCGAATAAGTCGTAATGCCCGCGCATAAAAGCGGCGCTACCTTGTCAAGCGGAGCGTTTTGCGGCACGGTTACGGCAAAGTCCTCACTTACGACAAGGTTGTCGCTGTAACCGCCGTAAGTTGGCTCGTCCCCGTGGAAGCAGTCCTTGCAGTTGTAGGTGTAAATGGTGTTTTGGCAAAACTGCTCGTTGCTTGCCTTGCACGCTTCGCACTCGCCGCACGAATTTACCATACAACCAACGCCCGCGTAATCGCCCACTTTAAATTTGCTGACTTTACTCCCTACGGCGATGACGCGCCCTGCGATTTCGTGTCCTGGCACCATAGGGTAAATCCCCTCGCCCCACTCGCTTCTTGCGTTGTGAATGTCGCTGTGGCAAATGCCAGCAAACAAAATCTCCATCAAAATATCACGCTCGCCAAGTGCGTGGCGTGTGAATTTGTATGGCATAAATTTGGCGTTTTTATCCGCCACCGCGTAGCCTTTTGCGGCGATTTTCGCACCGCTTTTTGCTTGTGAAATATACTCTTGCATAAATGCTCCTTTGTGTGAATTTAAGGCTATTTTGGCTTGCAAATCGTTGATATTTAACGCTTTTTTGCATTTCTTTGCATTTTGCGCCCACATAAAAACGGTTTTACTCCAAAATTTCGCCTTGTTTTTGTTTTGTTATTATAAAGCATTACACCTAGTGTTTGTCAAGGGGAAAATTTAAAAATTTGCAAATTTTTTGGAAAATTTGCTGGAATTTGTGAATTTTTAGTAAGATATCTGTGTTTTAAGTTTTTATTTAGAATTTTGTGTTATCATAGCGGGCAGATTTGCTGAGATGGGTAAGTTGAATTTTCTCATCGAATTAAGGACATAAATGAAAAAATTAAGCATTATAACAATCTGTTATAACGAGCCGAATTTAGAAAAAACTTGCGAGAGTATCGTCAATCAATCGTGGCAGGATTTTGAGTGGAT
>OQWI01000765.1_pt1 | contig 14595 bp, 10 predicted proteins | sample 1691551 | NCBI WGS metagenome assembly OQWI01 (sample SAMN03418259, study PRJEB22391) | human gut metagenome | biome: human-gut; feature: organic feature; material: feces | host: Homo sapiens | place: Tanzania | collected 2013-01
AGGCAGTGGCAAGGCGGAAGGGCCATCTTGTCATCCTCTCCGCCCCGATGTGAAGTCCATCTTCGATTTCAGGTACGAGGACTTCACCCTGGAAGGCTACGACCCCTGGCCCGCCATCAAGGCCCCCGTCGCGGTCTGATCGTCCGCCTTTGCATAAGTGCCTCCATAAGCTCTGATTTAAGGCACACGACAAGACAGTGCACCGGAGTATTGGAGACCTTCCCGTCTTTGCCCTTCTTCACGCGGACAAGGACGTCTTCAGGCCAGGCTCTTTCGTCGACGCCCAAGGCCTTGCGCGAGCTGAAAAGAGAGTATACGACTGCAGCGCGCACTGCGGCATCTTCGAGCACTGGGTGCCGGCGCTCCCAAGGTGTTCTTCCGTTACTACTTCGTGAACAGCGCCACTGGCGAGAAGTCCGGCATCATGCTGGCTTCCGTCATCTGAACCGCGGGTGAGTAGCCAAAGAGCAGGGCAGAAGCCTTGCTTACCCTAATCCGAACCCTCTGCAGTCATTTGATTACAGAGGTTTTTTTATGCAGGTAACTGCCCTATTTGTTATGGTAGACGAAGTGAATCACACCCACATTCTAATCAAAATTTGAAGAGAATAGTCGTAAGATTCGCTTCATTTGCTTATTTTTGCAGAAAAATGAGCGAGATATGAGACCGTACTACATATGGCAATACCCCGGTTGGCCCAGATTCCGTTGGGAGTCCGACAAAATACTGAACCTGCTTTCCGAAGTGCGTCTTTTGGAAGGTCGAATCGCCGGTATGATGGGCGGCCTGGGGTTTGATATTCAATCCAAGACGTCTCTGGACGTAATGACTGAAGACGTTATCAGATCCAATGAGATAGAAGGAATTCTGTTGAATGCAGACAGGGTGCGTTCATCGGTAGCGAGGCATCTCGGTATTCCCACGGAAGGTCTCCCGGAGCCGGATCACTATACCGAAGGTGTAGTTCAGGTAATGATTGACGCCGTCCGCAATTACTCCGAGGAGCTGACCGAACAGCGTCTGTTCAATTGGCATGCCGCTTTGTTCCCCACGGGGCGTAGCGGTATTCATCCGATAACGGTGGCAGGTTGGAGGGTTGGAGAAGAACCCATGCAAGTTGTCTCCGGGGCATTTGGAAAGGAAAAGGTTCACTACGAAGCCCCGGCTTCAGCGGATATTCCCAAGGAAATGTCCCTGTTCTTGGATTGGGTCAATAATGAGAACAATACCGATCCTGTCCTGAAAGCAGCCATCGCTCACCTGTGGTTCGTTGCCATCCATCCGTTTGATGACGGAAATGGCCGTCTGACAAGGACCATCACCGATATGCTGCTGACCAGGGCTGACGGGATGCCTCATCGCTACTATAGTATGTCAGCTGAAATTCTTAGGAATAAGAATGGCTACTACGATGCACTGGAAAGCACCACGATAGGAGACGTTGATGTTACCCTGTGGCTCGAGTGGTTCCTTCAGACACTGAAGGATGCAATGGAACTCAGCGTAGACATCGTCAGTCGCGTAGTGAAGAAGTCCATGTTCTGGCAGGAGCATCGTGACGTGGCGATGAATGAGCGCCAAGTCAAGGTCGTGAACCGCTTATGGGATGGATTCGACGGCAAACTCACAACCGTGAAGTGGGCAAAAATCTGCAAGACCTCGCAAGCCACCGCCCTTCGTGACATCAATGATTTGATTGAGAAGGGAATCTTGGTGAAAGGAGAGGAAGGTAGCAAGAATACCAGTTACATTCTGGCCGGGGATCAATAGATCTTTCTACACACAATTAGGAATGATTCACGTATTTTAAGTATTTGTTGTAATCTATTTGTAATTTTTGATGTATTTCATTTGTAGTTTTTGTGGCATTTCATCATGTGTTTTTGTAACAATCCATCGGGTGTGACAATCCATCGGGTGTGACCGGAACCAGAAAGTCCATTCTCATAACAATGGTCACCTCCTACGGCGTGAAGGAGAATATGTACTCCGATGCAGTGCAGTCCCATGTGGTGATGGACGATCTCTTTGCGTAGAGAATATTTTACGCTAAAAGTCTCCCAAAAAGCGGGATTCAGCAAAGTATTTGCTTTGATTCTTCCTTTAGTTCGGACACCGAATTTCAACGGGAGCATATTCTCCATAAAATGCTTCTTTCGTAGAGTAATGTAACCTTGACAGGAGCAATAGTCCTTGTATTTGCTTCTGTCAAGGTTTTGCGATCTAATAGATCTCACCGGCCCAAAGCATCTTAAAGAAGTCACACACGTAGATGAGTTCGATATTCCCGGATTGTCGTGTGAGCCGGTCGGTGGACACCAGAATCAGCCTTGCTTCCGGATGCTCTTCGGAAAAGCGGTTGAGTCCGGTCTTGTGCTTGGTTTGAACATCATCGGTGGATTTTATCTCAATCGCCACTTTGGCGTCACCAAGGATGGCATCTACCTCAATGTCTGAATATGTGTGCCAATATGAAAGATCCTTTTTCTTGTCGTTGTAACCCAAGTATGCGATAAGTTCCTGCATCACAAGATGTTCAAATGCGTGGCCATATTCAGGAGTGCCTGCTCTCAGATTATTCCTTCCCATCAGATAATTGACTATTCCTACATCGAAATAGTAAAACTTCGGGGCTTGCGTCAACTTTCTTTTGATCACTTTCCGGTAGGCTGGAATCTCATATCCTATGAGCGTGTCATAGAGGATTTGGAAATATGCCTTGACGGTGTTCGCGGCCACGCCACAATCTGACGCGATGTTTTCATAGTTGATGATCTCGCCGTCGCTTATCGCCGCCACCTCCATAAATCTTTCGAATATACCGATGTCTTTGACGGCTGCCTCCTCAAGAATCTCTTCTTTGAGGTACACTTCGACATATCCTTTCAATCGCCTTTCTGCATTGTTTACCATATAATGCCTTGGAATCATTCCGTTTTGTATGGCTCGGGAAAGGTCATAATCCGGAATTTCGGCACTTACAAGAGGAAACAAGGTTTCTGGGATGGCGCGTCCACCAAGTGTGTTCGCTCCTCTCTTTTTCAGTTTTCTGGCACTTGAACCGCTCAGTATGAAATAGAGGCCTTTCTCGACCATCAAACTATGAACCGTGTCCAAAAGATCCGGCACTTTTTGAATCTCATCAACTATCACAAGTGTCTTTTCGGGGTATTTGTCAAGGGCCTCTTTGAATAGTTCCGGTTTGCGTTGAAGGCGCTTTCGCAGATCCGAATCAAGCAAATCAAAATACACCGCATCCTTAAACTTCTCTTTGAGAAGCGTGGATTTCCCTACCTGACGAGCGCCGAAAAGGAACATTCCTTCATCAAGACGGCTATCTATATCAAATATTCTATTATACATAGCATTAATTGTTTTCGTTCTGTAGGGTTGCGGATTTTTTAATAATAACCGCAACTATGTTGCGAATATAATAATAGTATTGCAAAAATCAAGTGGTTGACACCTTTTATGTGCCCCAATCCTGTTTTTGCTATGGTGCAGGTTGCTGGTAAGATGAACCTAAGAATGTCATTCCGCGCGGATGGCGTCGGCTGGGTTGGAATGGGCGGCGTGGAGGGTCTGGAAGAAGATCGAGACGACCGCGATGAGGAGCGAGACGGTTCCGGAGGCGATGAATATCCACGGGCTCAGACCGATCCGGTACGAGAAGCCTTCCAGCCACTTGTCCATAATGAACCAGGAGAGCGGCACGGCGAATATGAACGACACCAGAAGCGGGGCGCAGAACTTCGTCAGGAGCAGGGACAGGACCTCGTTCGTGGTGCTGCCCATAATGCGGCGCACACCGATCTCCTTTTTCCGCTGCCTGATGAAGAACAGCGACATCCCGATGAAGCCGAGAATGGAGATGAGGACGGCGACACCTGTGAATATGCTCACGATCCTCATCGTATTCTTTTCCTCATTCAACGAGGCCTTGATGTTGTCATCAACACTTTGCAGTTTCCAGTCAAGATCCTCGGTGGTTCCGTCAACCTCTTTGATCAGGTCACAGAGCTTCTTCCTGGCATCAGGGGAGCCGTCAGTCTTGACCATAAAATTAGGATCCTCGATCTCATCCGTGTCCTTGACCGTGATCATGAACGGCTGATAAGGGTCAAGGATGTTTGTCATGTGAAAGTTGGAGAACACGCCGGCGACCTGCGTCACGCTTCCGTCGCCCCATCGCACTTCGGAATCCCCGTCCTTGAGGGCCATTTTCCCCGCGAGCTCCTCGTTGATGTATTCCACATCTCCGGAGAGGTGGTTGTCCTTCAGAAGCTTGATACCCATAATGTCGATGAAGCTTTGGTCCCAGGTAGACAGGTAGGTTAAGATGTTATTGTTGTCCCTGTCCTTGCGAGGTCTCATTGAACAGTAGTTCCCGTCCAGGGATGTGCCTGAGAATGAGCCTATTTCCTGGACGAAAGGCTGACTTTTCAAGGCGTTCCGCATAACCTCGGGGTTGTCGGAACTGACGCGGAAGATGTTTTCCGTGTTGTAGCCCAGCGGAGCTTTGACCAGATGGCTCATCTGGAGCAGGATGGTGAGCGTCGCGGCCATCATCGTCATCGTGATGACGTTCTGAAGGATTATGAATATCCTGCTGAGCACCATCTTGGAATGGTAGCGGAACGATCCTTTCACGACATCTATCGGCTTGTACCTGGAGAGCGAGACGGTAGGCATTATTCCCGAGATCACTCCTGTCAGGATGATGAAGACGAGGCTGACCGAGACTGTAGCGAGGTTGATGTCCTTGAGGATGTCTATCTTCCCTTTGAAGAGCACGGCCATCTTGTCCTCAAGCAACAGGGCCAACGCCCCGCCGATGATGAACGAGATGAACACCATCAATGTGGATTCCCCGATCAGCTCCAAGGATATTCCCAAACCATCACTCCCGAGAAGCCTTCTGGTGGCCATTTCCTTCGCCCGGAAGCCGGTGTTGGCGACCGTGAGGTTGATGTAGTTCGTGACCGCGAACATCAGTATGGCCAGCACGACGGCCAGTAATATTCCTAAAAGACTCTTGTCGCCGGTCTGAAGACCCGCGCCAGTATTTTGTGGCGCGAACATCAGGTCGTCAAGCGGGATGAGCGCGGCTCTTGTCTTGCCGTAGAAGTTGAACATAGGAATGCTCTCGGTACAGTAGTCGGTCAGGTCATCGATCTTGTCGTCGAGGTTGGCTCCCGGCCTCATCATCAGGAAGGACAATGTCGAACCCAACGGCCCGCTGGCCATCAGGTCGTTGCGGAGTCTGTAGCCGAGGACCTGCGGTGCGCGTTCGAAATTGGCGATGACCGCTGTCTCGTTCAGCAGCACGGTCTTATCCAGATCCTTGATGACCCCTGACACGGTGTAGACAAGTGAGCTGTCGTATGGATCGCCATTGTCATCACTCACGAAGACATATCGTTTCCCCTCGATTTGAAGCGGCTGGCCAAGAGCATTGCCGTCAGGGAACAATGCCTTGGCAAGAGACTCTGTGACAACACATTTCTCAGGGCTGTCCAAGGCGGTCTCACGGTCTCCTTCTATCATCTTAAAATCAAAGAATCTGAAGAAATTGGAGTCCACGAGCATTATGTTGCCGGCGTTGTCCCCTTGTGCTTCCTCATAGACTCTGTCCTCGTGCTTTATCTTTCCGTTTTGCATATAGACGCAGCAGACATCTTCCACCTCCGGGTACCTGCCCTTGAGTGAACGGGAGCAGTCCGGCCATGACATGAGTGTGTTCCTGTTCTCTGTGCCCAGCACGTAGATTCTCTCATGGTTCCTGTGCCATTTGTCGATGCTGAACTGCCGGTAGGTGTAGTCCCCGATCAGTATCACGAACATCAGCGAGAGCGCCAGTCCCACCATATTGATCACCGCATAGAGCGGATTGTTCTTCAGAAACCTAAAGAAATATTTCATTGCCTCAAATTCTTTACCAACCTATTTTTAAACGCTTACTAATAACGGTTTTCGCTGACCTTCACCGAAAGTCGTTTCGACAGGCTCAGCGGCCCTTGTCCGGCTGGTTCACCAATCGTGGTTAAACGATCTCACCAACAACCAACAAATTCAACGTGCAATGTGTGCAATGTGTTGGTCACGATAACTGTCACCTGCTTGTCTTCCAGGTGATCGTTGAGTTTGTCGAACCGACCATCCGCAAAAACCGTCAGTTGGCCAATCCATTACCATGCCAAAAGATTCAAGTGATTGTCATTCAGGGATATTCTTATTTTATGAATATGCAAAAGTGTAAAGAATCCTTACACCCACTGTAAAGAAACTTTACACTTTCCACCGGTCGCTTCAAGTCATATAAAGGACTGATCCTGTTGAAGTGACCAACGCTTCGACAAACTCAGCGACCGGAAAGTCAAGTTCAGCGATCAATTGATTGCCTTCCCTTAGAATGGTTTTCCGTGCGTGAAAGCGTCCTTCCGACGCACCGGCTGTCATATTCATCGGTCTCGTGAGCAAAAGTGACTTTCTGGCGCACGGGAGGGCCTGTCGATGTCGCCTCGTGAGCAGGAAGGCCAGTTCTGCGCACGGGAGAGCCTGTCGAGGTTGTCTCGGGAGCGAAGATCGGATTTCCGCGCACGAGGGTTTCGGATTCCGGGGCTTATAAATTAAAGTCTCATAGAGTGTCAGTGTTATGCGCTTTGACCGCAACTTGTTCATTTTCTGTTTTGCGGATATGGTAAAAAACTGTAACTTTACGGCCGGAAACAGTTTTGGTTTATGGAAAAATGTATCATAGCGGCGGTAGCGGACAACGGGGCGATAGGGAAAGACAACGACCTGCTCTGGCATATTGCCGAAGACATGAAATATTTCAGGCGCACGACCACCGGCAATCCGGTGGTTATGGGCTACAGGACATTCCTTTCGATAGGAAGGCCACTCCCTAAAAGGGATAACATTGTGATTTCCACACGGTCTTGGGATGATGTTCCGGAAGGTGTGAAGGTGGCCGGAAGCCTTGAGGAGGCATATTCATTGGTGGAAAAGGCTGCCAAATCGAAGGTAAACGATGCTGCCGTAGATGTCGAAGTGTCAGAAAAAAAGGTGGCTGGCTCTGCTGATGGTGGTCGGGAAACAGAGCCAGGGCGCATCTTCATCATGGGCGGCGGTGAAACCTACCGCAAGGCTCTTCCTACGGCGGACAAGCTCTACATTACGCACGTTCACACAGAGATTGAGGACGCGGACACGTTCTTCCCGGTGATCGATCCGGAGATTTGGATGGTGGAATCGGAAACGCCGTCCGCCACGGATCCGGAAACCGGTTACACTTACGAATTCAAAGTTTACAAAAGACGCTTTCAGGTCACTTCGACAGGCTCGGCGACCATTTGATCGGTCACAGAGCCTGTCGAAGCACCGAAGCGTCAATAGCACATAAATAAAACGACAACCCGGCATCCCCCGCAGGCCGGACGCAAAAAACGAACTTAACGAATATGTCAGACAGAGAGAACTTCGGCAGCCGCGCTGCCGTGATAATGGCCTTCGCCGGCTCAGCCATCGGACTTGGCAACATCTGGAGATTCCCTTACATGGTCGGAGAATATGGAGGAGCTGCCTTCATACTCATATACATAGTGTGTTCCTTCGTCCTTTCCCTGCCGATCCTGTTTTCCGAATCGGTGATCGGCCGGAAGACCCATCTCAGCACATTCGGCGCGATGAACGCCCTCGCTCCGCATTCCAAATGGAAGTGGCTGGGGCTTCTTACGGTCATCACCCCGCTGATTATCCTTTCCTACTACAGCGTGGTGGGAGGATGGGCCATTGAATATCTTGTCAAATCCGCTACTTTCAGCTTCACGCCTGACAAGACCGAGGCCGTCACCGGGATGTTCGGCGAGTTCGCATCTTCGGTCTGGGGTCCGATAATCTGCTTGTTCATATTCCTGTCGCTGACGGCTTTGATTGTCTTTCTGGGAGTCAAAAAGGGCATCGAGAAGTTCAGCAATGTTTCGATTCCCATCCTGTTCGTGCTGATTGTGGCCATTGCCATCTACTCGGTAACGCTTCCGGGAGCTGGAGACGGAGTCAGGTACCTTGTCAAGCCGGACTTCTCCAAATTGACTCCAGGGGCATTCTCCGCGGCCTTGGGTCAGAGCTTCTTCTCGCTGTCTCTGGGCGTGGGGACTATGCTGACATATTCATCCTACGTCAGTGAGAAAGAGAATCTTATCGCTTCCGGAGCGGGTACAGCTGTCTCTGACCTGCTGTTCGCGATGCTTGCGGGGGTTGCCATCATGCCGGCAGTGTTCGCAGCCGGAATCGCGCCGTCCGCCGGACCGGGGCTCGTGTTCGAGACCCTTCCTTACATATTCGCGAAGATGGGTGCGGGAGGGCAGATCGTGAGTAGCCTTGTGGCGATTCTGTTTTTCCTGACCATCCTTGTCGCCGCGCTTACATCGTCCATCTCCATTCTTGAGGTTGGGGTTGCCTATCTCGTTGAGGAGAAGGGTGTTTCGAGGCACAAGGCTACTGTTGCGCTGTTCTTCGCCACTTTTGTGGTCGGGATACTCTGCTCGCTATCGTTCGGCCCCCTCTCCGATGTAAGGATTCTGGGAGAAAGCATTTTCAATTTCTGTGACAAGATGTGCTCCAATTACCTGATGACGCTCGGAGCCTTCCTGTTCTCTGTCTTTGTGGGCTGGAAGATGGACAAGAAAACCGTCCGTGACGAGCTCACGAACGGTGGTTCCCTCAAGTTAAACAACAAGTTGTTTCCTGTTGTCTATTTCCTCATCAGGTATGTCGCTCCGGTGACCATCGCTGTGATTTTCATCACCGGCCTGGTCGGTTAGTACCCTAAGCGCACACTCCTATTTGATCCTGAACCTGTAGATCTGCCCGTCGCGTGGCTGTCTGCTGACGTGCATCACCATGTAAAGCCATTTCCCTTTGACGGCCACGCCCTCCGGCTCATGATGCAAATCGTTCAGATTGACTGTTTTAACCAAAGTCTTTGTGTTCATGTCCACAACGTGAAGCAATCTGTCGTGAGGCGGGTAGCCGTCTCCAAGGTAGGCATAATGCCCGCCAAGGACACTGCCCTGATATATTTTTATGCCATGGACATAGAACTCATCCAGCACATCGTCCTGTGTAAGAAGAACCTCACCGTTTTCATCAGAGTCCTTCAAAGTTGGAAGCCTGAATTTCTTGACCAGTTTCCGCATCTCGCCGCTGGATCCGTAGGTGTAGATGATCTTGTTCTTCCTGTCTATGAACCAGTCGAACGATCCTGTGTAGCCTTCTCCGGTGTGAAAAAGTTTCTGCACGATCCTGCTGCCATCCAATGTGATGTCCGTGACGTAACAGCAATGATCTCCCTTGCATCCGGAGATGTAAAGCAACGGGAATTCCGATCCTTTTTCCACTCCGAAGGATGCGTTGTTGCAGTGCGACTTGTTTCCTTCCAACATGAAAGTGGAGACGAACTTGTTCTTTTTCATGTCAATGACGACACACTGCCCCTTGTCGTGAAACACAAACCCGTATTTTCCCCAGATAGCAAACCCTTGTGTAGCTCCCTTGACCTTGACGTTATCCGGAGTCAATTTCCCAAGGTCGCACACAAATTCCGGTGTCAGTTCCGGCCCCTTGTAATCCTGTGCCGAAGTCACCAATCCAAAAGTCAGCGCCACCGTCAGCGCCGTGAAAAAATTCCTTAACATATTCTGAATCTCATTAATGAATATTGTAAGCAGCTGAATTGTTTGTTTGAAGTTTGTTCACCTCAAAGAACATTTCAGACAATCCAGAACAGCTTCTAAAGTTACATCATTCTTTTCTGACCGCAAATAGGCATCGCAAATATTTCTGACCATTCGTCACGTTCGAAGACTTCGCCCGATTCGAGATCTGTCGTAAGTTCATAGGCGATGCTCGTTGAGGCCGACAGAATTATCCGGTTCCGCATGTCGGACTGATTGCAAAAACAACTATCTTTGTAGAATTAAGTAAGCGTTAAAAAATAAGTTGGTAAAGATTTGGCAGTATTTTCGAGGATGGATGTCTTTGTGAGGAAGGAGGAGTGTGCCGGTGGCACAAGACTGATGAGGAAAGACATATAGACCGAAAAGACAATCAAAGATCACCAAGTTATTTTTTAAGGATTACTAAGAGACTCAATGGCATGATGAAACGGGTTCTGATAATCACATACTATTGGCCGCCGTCCGGGGGACCCGGGGAGCAACGATGGGTCAAATTCGCGAAATATCTTCCGGCTGTGGGATGGCAACCGGTCATTTATACACCTGAGAATCCTGAACTGACGACGATTGACAAGACTCTGGCGGCGGAGATTCCGCCTGAGGCCGAGGTTGTCAAAAGCCATATATTCGAGCCTTATGGTATTTACCGTAAGCTGATGGGGAAAGGGAGTTCCACTGATCTCAAGACCTTGACGGCGGCCAACGCAGGAAATGATGAGGTCAATCCGATCAACGGGCAGAGAAAGTCGTGGAAACAGAAACTTTCCTTGTTCATCAGAGGAAACTTCTTCATTCCGGATCCAAGGGTGATGTGGGTGCGTCCGTCCGTCCGTTTCCTGAAGAAATATCTTGAGGATCATCCGGTTGATGCTATTGTCACGACAGGTCCGCCACAGTCAATGCACCTCATCGGACTTCGGCTTTCCAAGGCGACGGGACTTCCATGGGTGGCGGATTTCCGTGATCCGTGGACCAGGATGTTTTATTTCAAGCATCTTGGACTGACTTCATGGTCGGAGAGAAAGCATCATCGTCTGGAGCGGGCGGTTCTGGACGGAGCTACAAAAGTGATCGCAGTCTCCCCATTGGTTCAGGACGAGTTCAAGGCGATGACAAAGACTCCTGTCGAGCTGATCACCAACGGCTACGATGAGGAGGATTTCAATAAGAATGTAGAGCTTGACGAGAACTTCAACATCACCCATACCGGTTTGTTTGCTTCTGACGGCAATCCTGAGACTCTCTGGAAAGTGTTGGCCCAGAAGTGTGAGGAGGATGGTGAATTCAGAAGATCGCTGAGAATCAGGTTGGTGGGGAAGACCGACAAGGAGATCACCGATTCGATCGAGGAGGCCGGGCTTGGGGGCAATCTGAAAGATTTCGGCTATCAGGATCACGAAACGGCTGTCAGGGAGCAACTGAATGCTTCAATCCTGATTCTGCCATTGAGGAAGGAACCTGAATATCGCGCCGTGCTGCCCGGAAAACTTTTTGAATATCTCGCTTCGCGCCGTCCGATTCTGGGAATAGGTCAGACTGACGGTGCGATGGCACGTATTGTCGGCGAGACCGGCTCGGGTGTGGTCTATGACTGGGATGATGAGAAGAAGATCAAGGCATGGGTTGATTTCTGTTGGGAGGAGTTCCGGAATGATGAGCTCAAGGACAATGCTTCTGACATCTCACGATTCACCCGCCGCAACCTGACGGTGAAGCTGGCGGAGCTGCTGAATCAGATAACCGAGAAACAATAATTTGCTTACATATTCAAAGATTATGGACAAGACTTTGATGAAGAAGATTGGAATATATGCCGGGATTGTGCTGTTGTTTTTGGTTCTCGCCTATGGCTTTGTGCCTGAGGTGCTGACCGGCAAGATTGTCAACCAGAGCGACATCACCGGCTACCGAAGCATGTCGCAGGAGGCTGTGGCATGGAACAACGCTCATCCTGACGACCCTACTTACTGGACGGACTCCATGTTCGGCGGGATGCCGACCACTTCGTTCGTTCCTTCCAGCGATGGGGACTGGACACAATCGTTGTACAGTCTTCTGATGAAAGGAAAGAGGCCGGCTAACTGGCTGTTCATCTCTTTGTTGGGAGCCTTTCTGTTGATGCTCTCGTTGGGTGTGGACAAGGTTCTTGCTATTGGAGGGGCTGTCGCCATCACGTATTGCTCGTACAACTTCCAGATTATCCAGGTCGGGCACAACACCAAGATGCAGGCGATCGCGTTCCTGCCTTGGGCGCTTGCGGCTGTGATTTTCACATACCGCTCGGCGCTTAGGCCATGGCTTTGTCCGGCCATTAGGCAGACTCAAGGACCGGACAGCGCGGTCGCCGATCCTGTCGAAGCGACAAAAGGTTGGAAATCCTGGCTTCCGAAAACCCTGCTCGGAGCCGTCCTGTTCGGTTTCGCCCTGAGTTTCCAGATCAAGGCCAATCACCAGCAGATCACCTACTATCTGGCGATAATGATCGTGATCTATGCGTTGTACGTGTTTTTGAGAATATGTTTGGAAAAAGTCGGCCGCTTCGGCAAGCTCGGTGACCGGCGCGGTGCTTTCGGCCGTTTCTTTGCAGCCAGCGTGTTGCTTCTGGCAATAGGCCTCGCCGGGATCGGCACCAACACCATCAAACTCGCCCCGCTTTATGAATATACGAAATACACCATGCGTGGCGGTTCCGAGCTCTCTCATCCTGAGGGTGGCGAGATCAACAACACCGGCCTCCAGCTGGACTACGCCACGGCCTGGTCCTATGGCTGGGAGGAACTTCCTAACCTGATGATACCGAACTTCAACGGAGGATCGTCAGCAGGTTCAGTCAATCCGGACAAATCCGAAGTCGTGAGACTGTTCCGTCAGGCCGGACAGGGCAATGCCAACGAAATCGCCAAGTCTCTGCCACTTTACTGGGGACCTCAGCCGTTCACGGCCGGACCTATGTATATGGGTGCGATCACAGTCTTCTTGTTCGTCCTCGGCCTGTTCCTTTACAAAGGAAAGGAGAAATGGTGGCTGCTGGCCGCCACCATTCTGGCCGTGTTCCTCAGTCTCGGCAACCACATGATGTGGTTCACGAAGCTGTTCTTCGACTACGCTCCGATGTACAGCAAGTTCAGGACGGTGTCCATGGCTTTGATAGTGTTGCAGTTCACCCTGCCGATGCTTGGCTTCATCACCCTTGACCGAATTCTTAAGCAGGAATATTCAAAGAAAGAGTTCCTGAAGGCAGGTTGGATAGCCCTTGCCTTGACGGCAGGATTCTGTCTGCTCTGCGCCATGATTCCAGGCATCGCCGGTTCGTTCTCCGGCAGGGCCGACACCCAGATGCAGGACATCATCGTGGATGCTCTCAAGGCGGACAGAAGGCACATCCTTTCGGTGGACGCATGGTGGTCGATGATTCTGATCGTGGTCACGTTCGGCCTGATCCTCTGGGCCTACAGCATTCCGAAGAACGCTCCGAAGTCCTACGAGAGTGACCCTCACATCGGCAACGCCCGCAGGATGCAGGCGATGGTGGGAATATGTCTTCTCGTGTTTGTGAATATGTTCGCGGTCGGCAAGCGCTACCTCGATTCGGACAGTTTCACGACCCCTCGCCAATTCAACAACCAGTTCACGGCCAGACAGGTGGACAAGCTGATCCTTGAGGACAAGTCTCCATCCTACAGAGTCGTGGATTTGAGCGCTGACATATTCAATGACTCCTTCAACCCTTATTGGCACAAGTGCGTCGGGGGCTACAGTCCGGCGAAACTGCAACGCTATCAGGATCTGATCGACAGGCACATCGTCAAGGAACTTCAGTCGGTGTCGCTCAGCACACGCGGTGCCAAGACCTTAGAGGAATTCCAAGGCGGACTCAGGAATATTCCTGTGCTTTCGGCGCTGAACACCAAGTACTTCATCCTTGGTGCGGAGATGCCGCCTGTTGAAAACCTTGAGGCTTTCGGTCCCGCATGGTTTGTGGATTCGTTCGTTCCCGCTGAGACACCGGACGAGGAGATCGCCTTGATTGATTCCGTGGATCTCAGGCGCACCGCCGTCATCGGAGCGGACTTCGCCGCTGCCAGCGCTGGTTTTGCCAAGACAGCCGCAGCTAATGCCATAGGCAGTTCCGTCAAGGAGTCTGCTGAAGAGCCTGTTGAGGGTTTTGCGGAGAACTTTATTGAAGGTTCTGCTGAGTTGCCTGCCGATGGCCTGGCCACAGACTTCATCCGGATGACCTCCTACGCCCCGAACGAACTCCATTATCATTACAGCGCGTCCGCGGCCCGAACGGCCATATTCAGTGAGATTTATTACCCGGACGGCTGGATCGCCACTGTTGACGGCGCTCCTCTGGACCTGTTCCGTGCCGACTGGATCTTCCGTGCCGCCAACCTCCCGGCCGGAGAGCACGACATCGTGATGCGTTTTGAGCCGAAGGCCTATTCCATCGGTGCAAAAGCCTCCAGAGCCTCGTCCCTGACTTTGTTCATCCTTCTGGCTCTCTCCCTTGCCGGTCTCATCATTTCCCGCAGGATCAACTGATTTTGCCGTGGTGTTTTAGATGTTCGGGTGTAAGAATGGAATCATGCCAGAGATGTCAAGAAGACTTTTTCTTAAAAGGGTATGACAGGATTGGCCGCGGTAGCGGTCGCTCCGGAACTTGTCTCATGTATGGGGCAGGATGGTAAAACTGCTAAAATTTAACAGCTGGCTCCATTGGCCGGTAAATATGATGTTGTTGTCGCTGGTGGAGGTCCCGCCGGTTTCATCGCCGCGGAGACTGCGGCCAACAGACGGGTGATTGATCATGTTAAGGTGGAGGTCCCGCCGGTTTCATCGCCGCGGAGACTG
>OQWI01000766.1_pt1 | contig 14586 bp, 12 predicted proteins | sample 1691551 | NCBI WGS metagenome assembly OQWI01 (sample SAMN03418259, study PRJEB22391) | human gut metagenome | biome: human-gut; feature: organic feature; material: feces | host: Homo sapiens | place: Tanzania | collected 2013-01
ATCAGGTTGGCTGGAATCTACGGGCAGCATACAACTGGTCAGCAAATCTTCCATATGTGAATTATTCGAATGATCCGTCACCAGGAAGTAAAAATTTTGCGATTCATGGATTTAAGACCAAAACAGGAGATTGTTATGTTATGGCCGGGACTTTCTATTATATGGCAAAACTATTAGGATATGATGCACACCAGATTGCGGGATATGTTCCACTCCGGAGTGGAAACATGGGAGTACATTCTTGGGTTGAGATTGATATAAATGGAAGTACATATGTTTTTGATCCTGATTTTACACATGAGACAGGAAGAAATGGTTATCAGATCTCTTATGGAATGTCTGGAACTTGGAGATATTCGAATTATTATAGAATGAATTAATAATAGAAAGGAAAAGTAAGAATGAAAAGGAAGGTACTTGTTACTCTTTGCTTATGCATGATTGGTCTGGCTGGAATGGTTACAGGATGCGGAAGTCAAAAAGAAGAGACACCGGTAGTTGAAGAAGAAAAAAAAGAACCTGAACTGAAAACAATTGGTCAGGAAGATAAAGAGGCATTTAAAGTAGAAGTAAAGAATGCAACTGGAAAAAATATTAAAGGCGTTGCAATTAAGTTGACAGATGAGGAAGCTTATCCAGAGAATATGCTGGAAGAAGGAGAGATTTTTGCTGATCAGGAAAGCAGAAATCTTTATTACAAAGCTCTGGAAAAAAACGAAAATGAAGATGTGACGGAAGAATCTGAAACAACAGAAAATGATGGAACAGAGGATGAGAAAGTTTTAGAGCAGGGATATGACGTCCAACTGACATTTGAGGATGACAGCACAGCAGAATTGCATGCATTCCCATTTGGAGATATAGAAAAAGGGGATCTTTGTTATGCAGATGATGTGGCTTATCTCACCTATACAAGTATTGAATCTAAAGAGCAGATTGATACGAAAGAAGCGGAACTGGCAGTGAAGCAGGCGGCAGAGCAGAAAGCCGCAGAAGAAGCAGCAGCACAGGCAGCGGCAGAGCAGAAAGCCGCAGAAGAAGCAGCAGCACAGGCCGCAGCAGAACAGGCAGCCGCAGAGCAGAAAGCTGCAGAGGAGGCAGCGGCTAGAAAAAAAGAAGCGGAACAGGCAGCAGCGGCATCCAAACAGCAGAAGAGTTCTGGAAATTCTACAAGTAGCAATAACAATAGCAATCCAGCCCCATCTGAATCCTATAGTAATTCAGGAGATACAGGGAATTCTGAGTCATCAGGAGATGATGGATGTCTGGATGATGGATTATTATATTAGAAGTATATGAAAAGGAGATGGGGATGGATCGTATTCCCATCCCTTTTTAGGGTAAAAGAGGAAAATATGTCATTAGTATCAAATATTTTTATTTTGTTTGTGGCAGGGAGGGTAGCGATTTATTATATACTGCCACAGAAGGTTCAATGGTGTGGTCTTCTGGTGATGAGCTACATATATTATCTTGCGGCAGGTCCAAAATATATTTTGTTTCTTTTGTTTTCAAATCTATTTTTTATTCCTGCCTTTATTATAAGGTTCACACGTAGGTGTATATTTTATTATTATACATTTTCACTTCAATCTTATAACTCAAACGAGTATAAAAAAAGCGGAACTCCTTTTGGAATTCCGCTCTTGAATATTTCTTGTTTCTTATTATTCTGCTGTAGCTTTTGTGCCCTTTTCGATGGCATCCTTAGCATATTTGTTTTCAGGATCCAACTGGAGCAACTTCTCCCAGTATGGTTTGGCCTTTTCAAAGTCCTGCTTGTCGTAGTTGTAGATGAAGCCCATGTACTGATAAGCCTGCTTCAAGTAGCCGACTTCGTCAGCGTCACACTGCTTTGCCTCAAGTTCCTTGATTACTTCATCATAAGCAGGGATAGCCATATCGTCCAACTCGCTTTGGAATGCAGTGTTACCTTCCTGTAGTTTGGCGAATGCCTTCAATGAAGGATATTTCTCAGCAAGTTTGTCGTAAACACTAATGGCTTTTTCTATGTTCTGAACTTTAGTTTCTGCATTCTTCTTAGCCTTGTTGACATAGATTTCTGCCAACTTCATGAAGTCTGTAGGAGCTGCATCTGGGTTTTTGTCCATATACTGCTGGCTGTATTCCAGCGCTTTGTCCTCATCACCCTTTTGCTTGTATGCCTCAGAGATGTACTGCAATGGCTTAGGATCGTCGGCCTTGAGCTGCAAAGCCTTCTCATACTGAGCGATACCTTCATCGTACTGTTTGTTGCCTACCAATGCCATACCATAGTAAGTATAGTCTCTTGATGTCTTCTTGATAGAGTCTGTACCCATGATGACCTGTGCATGCTGGAGAGCTACATCGAATTTCTCGATATCTACAGCAGACCATACAGCAACTCTGTGGAAGGTAGCATCCTTAGGGAACTTCTGCAATCCACTCTCAGAGAGTGTCAATGCCTCATCCTTCTTGTTGACCATATAGTCGGTGATAGCGTAAGCTACATAGATATATTCCTCCAACTTGTTAGGATCGGTCTGCTTGAAGAGATCGTAAGCCTTGTCGTACTTACCATTGCTGTAGAATGTGTAACCTGCCATAGCCTCGTAAGGATATTCTGGGTTCACTTCCTTCAGCTTCTTCAGTGTCTCTGCGCTTCTTACAGGGTCAATCTTTTGATATACATTGGCATAGCTGATGTATCCTTGAGGATTCTTAGGATCCATTGTCATACACTGACCATACCATGTAGCAGCCTCACCACCATTGTCCTGCATTGCATAGATGTCGCCTTTCAGAATGTAAGCGTCACCATAGTTCTTGAACTTAGCGATGACAGCATCAGCAACGGCATTAGCTTGATCATAGCTCTTGTTCATTGCAAGAAGGTTACCCAAAGCTACCAATGCCTTAGGATCCTTTTTGAACTCCTTCTGGTATTCCTTGATTTCCTTGGCAAAAGCCTTAGGATCTGCATTACCAGCCTTCAATGTAGTCTCTATAGGTTTCAGCATGTCCTTATAGTTGACATCCTGTGCCATTGCAGGTGCTGCCAAACCCATGACGAGCAAACCTGCTACTAAATATTTAATTGCTTTCATAATTCTACTTTTTTTATATGCGTCTCTTTCTTCGCGTTTTCTTTAGCGTTTTACATTAACGGTCTTTATAGTGATGTCACCTCTGTATGGAAGTAAACCGGTCTTGAACAGGATAAGCTGTCCTCTTGGACCTGAAATGTAGTTTGCGAAGCTCCAAGGCAATGCCTTGTGTGGGTCAACTACAATTGCATATAATGTTCTGACGAACGGATATCTTCCATCCAGCAAGTATGCCTGATATGGTTGCCAACTGTTAGATGGTGTTGCCACATCTTTGATAGATACTCGCATGACATGAATATTCTTCTTAAATGTAGTGTTGGTTGAATCACGGCGGTCGTTGAGCCAGTTAGATCCAATTACACCGATAGAGCCTGGGTTCTGATCCACATAGTCGATAACCTCTTTACTTGTTTTTGCGGCCATGATTTTTGCACCCATTTTAGCTCCGTGCAGCACAGAGTCTACTACATAATTGGTTGTTGCAGAGCGGGTATTATCGAAAATAACTTCGATGTCACCTCTCTTTGAACCTTTCACAATATCACTCCATTTTGTTGCCTTACCTGTAAGGATACGTTTGATATCTTTTACCGTAATACAAGTATCATTGTTTTGCTTGTTTACAATAAAGGCCAATCCATCGTAACCGATAGGGAAAACAGAAGGAATTACATTGCTTTTAGACTTCAAGTAGGCGATTTCACTATCTTTCAAATTACGTGTAGTGAACAAGAGCGCTGTTTTGAAATCTTTAATCATCTGAAGTCCGGTGACTTCATCTGTATACTTCGGCTTGAGTTTAGCTTTCGGGAACTCATACTCAAACTGACTTCTTTCTTCGTCAATGATAGGACTCAAACTCTCGTCAGCCACAAATTCAATTGTGCCTGAAGTAGGAGTATCAGTTCTACCATCTTTGGCTTTCTTCTCGCCACATGACGAGAAGAAAGCCATTGATAGTACTGTTAATCCTATACCTAAAAAAATATAAGATGTTTTTTTCATTCTATTACTGCAATCTAAATACAACTGGTACAGTATATTTTACACGTACAGCAGAACCGTTTTGCTTACCTGGTTTCCACTTAGGCATGCTCTTAACGACACGCTGTGCTTCACGGTCAAGTGAAGGGTCTACGGAACGAGCTACCTTAACATCAGAGATAGAACCATCACGCTCTACCACGAATGATACGATAACACGACCCTGTACACCATTTTCCTGTGCAACGACAGGATACTTGATGTTGCTTGCAAGGTAAGACATCAAGGCGCCTTGTCCACCAGGGAATGAAGGCATCTCCTCTACAACATCGAAGACCTTAGTAGAAACTTCAGGTTTTGGTGCTGGTGGTGGAGGTGGAACTGCAACTGCAATATCATTTCTTACAGCTTCAACTGTACGGTCCTTCACACCTTCCTTGTCTTCAGCACCTACAGCTACCTTTTCGTCCAGTTTATCCATCTGCTTAACCTGATTTTCCTCTTTTACGAGTTCATCCTTCTTGATAACAGGTGCAGTAAACTTCTGAGTTTCGCGAGCCACAGGTATCTCCTTCTTTGGTTCAATCTTTGGCTTCACTGGCTCTTTCTTCTTTTCTTCCTTCTTAGCCTGCTGCTGGAGTTTAGCCAACTCCATAGCTTCCATATATGCCTGCTGTTCTTCGGCCTGTTTCTGTTCGATGACTTTCCAAGCCAAGAATCCACCCACGAGAGCTGCAGCAATGACCAAGATCAGAAGAGCCTTGATGTTTCGACCAGAAGTACCCTTACGGAGCTGGTATGCACCATACTCCTTGTTCTTTCCGGCGAAAACCATATCGACCCATTTAGGATCGTAAAGATCTATTTTTGCCATTTCTTTCTTGTTTAAAATTGTTTGTTACTCATCTTACATCTTAACGTTTCTTGACTTGAGAAGTTTCTCGTCGTCTGCGTTAATCTTATCGATGACGTAAGTACCAATGTTTGAAATCTGCATTTCGTCGAGAGCGTCAACCATATTCTTGTAAGAAGCGTTGTCGGTAGGCTTGATGACGATGGTAAGAGTAGGAATCTTTCCGTCCTTCAAGTTACCAGCCTTCAAATCGCTCAACTTCTTCTGATAGATGCTATCAGGATACTGCTTAGGATTCTTCTGACGGTCCATGTTCAACTCCTTGACAGCAAGTGCGATTCTTTCTACAGGGCGTGTGCCGTTTTCTGTAGCGTGCTCTCTCAAGACCTTACGGATGCCCTGGCTTCCCCATGTAGTCTCCTTGATCCATGTTGGATCATCGTACTTAGGAATACCAGCACCATAATAAATCTTGTTGTCTGCTGTTACGTAGAGTGTCACAGTCTCAGAAGCTTTCGACTCGTTCTTCTTGTCCTCTGGTTGGTTGTCATCATTACTTGGCATAGTCAGCTCCATTGTCTGAGGTTTGCTCAATGATGTACACAGCATGAAGAACGTGATAAGCAGCATGAGCATATCCACCATAGGCGTAAAGTCTACGCGGACATTCATTTTCTTTTGTTTGCTTTCTTTCTTTGCCATTTATTCGTCCCCCTGTTGTTTTAACTGTGTAATCATATAGTAATGACTCTCGTCCATATCCTGGAGTTCGTTCATCACTCTCTTAACGGTCTTGTAAGGTGTAGAAGCATCTGCCTTCAAGGCAATCTTGATGTCCTCGTTTACGTTACGAGCTGCGTCAACCCACTGCTGGAACTCGCTCATACCGCCCTTAATACTGTCGAGAGGAATACCTTTAGTCTGGAGATACTGTGGACGCTTAGAAGCGTTCATTGTCAGATAAGTACTCAAGTCGTTCATTGGTACACCAAACGTACCTTCGCTCTTGAATGTCTCAATCTGCTTTGGATTCAATGACACACCGAAGTTACCTGTCATTGTACTCAATGTATTTCCAAGCTGATCAGTATTATCAATACTCATAAATACTTGGCCCTCGCCGGTAGGTTTACCAGCCTTGTCCTTTTCTGGACTAACCAAGATGGTCAAGACGCCGTTCTCTGGCACCTTAATCTCAGACACAGATCCTGGTGTGTTAACCTTTACAGGCTCATTCTTTACGAAAGTAGAGGTGAGCATGAAGAAGGTAAGCAGCAGGGTCATAACGTCTGACATAGGAGTCATATCGATCCAGACGTCACTCTTCTTAATTTTTACTTTACCCATAGCGATAAAATTTTAAAGGGTTAGCAAAAATTAAGCCTCTTCTGCGTGGTTAGCTTCGTATGTCTGAGCAATTGAGTAACCTACCTCGTCGAGTGCGTATGTCAACTTATCTACCTTGTTGGTGAATGTGTTGTAAGATACAACGGCACACCATGATGTCAAGATACCGAATGCGGTGTTGATCAACGCCTCAGAAATACCTACAGAAAGTGCTGCTGAGTCAGCGCCACCACCTTCACCCATGGCCTGGAATGACTTGATCATACCGGTTACAGTACCGAGAAGACCTGTCAAAGTACCAAGTGTTACGATTGTAGCGATGATAGGCAAGTTCATTGTCAAAGTTGGCATCTCCAACTGAGTTGCCTCCTCGTGAGCCTGCTGGATCTTAGCTACCTTCTGAGCCTTCTTCAAAGATGCGTTAGCACCAGACTCCATAGACTTGTAAGCGTTCAAAGAAGCCATAACAACGTTAGCTACTGTACCGCGCTGCTTGTTGCAGAGCTGCTCTGCCTTAGCGAAATCATTAGCGTTCAAAGCTGCCTTGATGTTTGCAACGAACTTAGGAAGAGCACCTGTACCTGTTGCGGTCTTAAGAGCCAACCAACGCTCGATAGTCATTGCCAACACTGTGAGCAACAATGTGTGGATAACTGGTACGATTACACCACCTTTGTAGATAGTACCCCAAATGTCTGCTGGGTGATCCTGTACACCTGGATCCTGGAAGTGCATGTCGTTACCGAACCATGTGAAGAACAATGTGAATGCGATGATAGCACATACCACGATGATCCAGAATGCGCCTCTTACTCCCTGAAAGCCCTCAGACTTCTTAGCTGGGGCTGCTTGTTTTGTAGTTGCCATAATTTTACTTTTTTTAAATTATTAGTTAATAAATTATTAATTTTTTCTTTATTTTTTCTCGCTTCGTAGACCTTGAATGTGTTGTTTGTCAATAAACACAATTAGGTTATCTATTTTGCTTTGGCAAAGATAATAAATTAATGTTTACTATCAGCCTAATTAAGAAGTTTTAACGAGATATTGGCTTATTTTATACCAATATCTCGCATTTTTCTTACATTTTTGCCCTTGAAAATGGTGTTAAAGCCATTTTTTATTTCAACTTGCCCAAAGCTTCCTTGATGCGCTTGATAGCTTCAACGATGTTTTCATCGCTTGTTGCATAGCTCATGCGGAAACAGTCTGGGTCGCCGAATGCGTCACCACCTACGGTGGCTACATGTGCCTCTTCGAGAAGGTACATGGCAAAATCGGTTGAGTTGTTGATGGTCTTCTCCCCATTACTCTTGCCAAAGTAGCTGTTGCACTTAGGGAAGAGATAGAAAGCGCCCTGTGGCATGTTTACCTCAAGACCAGGAACCTCTTTAGCCAACTTCACAATCAGGTTGCGGCGACGCTCGAAAGCTACGCGCATTTCTTCTACTGCACTCTGATCGAGTGTGTAAGCTGCTTCAGCTGCCTTCTGGCTTACAGAACATGTACCGCTGGTATACTGTCCCTGAAGTTTGTTGCAGCCCTTGATGATCCATTCCGGACCCGCCAGGAAACCGATTCTCCATCCTGTCATGGCATAAGCCTTAGATACACCATTGGCAATGATTACCTGTTCCTTCATGCCTGGTTCCTGAGCAATGCTGTGGTGCTTGCCGATATAGTTGATGTGTTCGTAGATTTCATCTGCCAACACAAATACTTCAGGATGCTTCTTGAGTACTTCTGCCAGTGCTGCCAGCTCTTCCTTAGAGTATACGCTACCGGTAGGGTTGCTTGGAGAACAGAGAATGAGCATCTTGGTCTTTTCTGTGATGGCATTCTCCAACTGCTCTGCGGTCATCTTAAAGTCCTGGTCGAAACCGGCATTCACGATGACCGGAGTACCTCCTGCCAACTTCACCATCTGTGGATAACTTACCCAATATGGTGCAGGAATGATAACCTCATCGCCTGGATTTACGAGAGCCAATACGGCGTTGCAGACGCACTGCTTGCCACCTGTACCAACGATTACTTCATTGATAGTGTACTCCAAACCGTTCTCGTTCTTTAATTTGGCTACAATTGCTTTTCGCAAGTCAGGATAACCTGGTACTGGTGAATAACGGGAATAGTTCTCGTCAATAGCCTTCTTTGCTGCCTGTTTAATATTGTCAGGAGTGTTGAAGTCTGGTTCACCTACGCTCATGTTGATTACATCAATACCTTGAGCTTTCATTTCACTACTCTTCTGTGACATCGCCAGCGTTGCTGAAGGTGCCAATCTGTTTAAACGATCAGATAATTGTGCCATAATTTTATTCTTATATTTGTTTATCGTGTGCAAAAGTAAGCAAATTATTTCTTTTTCGGAAGAAAATTGAGCATTATTTCATGTTTTATATTGAAATAATAACATAATTTTATTATCCGAGGTGCAAAGTATGCCCCATGCGGTCTCTCTTGGTCTTGAGATAACGCTCATTGTACTTGTTTGGTACAACTTCGATAGGTACATTTTCTACGATTTCCAAACCATATGCTTCGAGACCTACGCGTTTTACCGGATTGTTGGTGAGCAGACGCATTTTGTGTACACCGAGATGACGGAGCATCTGTGCGCCGCAACCATAGTCGCGTTCGTCTGGCTTGAAACCGAGATGGGTATTGGCGTCAACAGTATCGTAGCCTTCTTCCTGTAGTTTGTAGGCTGCAATCTTGTTCATCAGGCCGATACCGCGTCCTTCCTGCTGCATGTAGACAACAACTCCCTTTCCTGCCTCGTCTATCATCTGCATAGCCTTGTGGAGCTGCTGGCCGCAATCACAACGCTTGCTGCCCAGGATGTCGCCTGTAGCGCAAGAAGAGTGAACGCGAACCAGGATAGGCTCGTCTTCTTTCCATTCTCCCTTGATGAGTGCCATGTGTTCCAGACCATTGCTAGACTGGCGGAACGGAATAAGGCGGAAGTGTCCGTATTCTGTAGGCATGTCTACCTCTTCGCCCACTTCGATGAGTGATTCTTTCTTGAGTCGGTATTCTATCATGTCTTTAATAGAAATAACCTTGAGGTTCCATTCTTTTGCCATCTTCATCAGTTCTGGCAGGCGTGCCATGGTGCCGTCTTCATTCATGATTTCCATAAGTGCGCCTGCAGGATAGAGACCTGCCATCTTACAAAGGTCAATGGCTGCTTCTGTGTGGCCGCTTCTTCTTAATACTCCGTTATCTTGTGCGTAGAGCGGATTGATGTGACCCGGTCTGCCGAATGTCTGTGGAGTAGAGTTCGGGTCGGCAAGTGCTTTGATGGTTTCGGCACGGTCGTGTGCAGAAACACCGGTAGAACAGCCTTCCAGTTTGTCTACGGTTATGGTGAATGGTGTACCCAATACAGAGGTGTTCTCTGAAACCTGATGAGGCAGGTCGAGTTCATCGCATCGGCTCAGGGTGATAGGGGCGCATAGTACACCTCTTGCGTGTTTCAGCATGAAGTTTACTTTTTCTGCATCTATCTTTTCTGCGGCAATGATGAGGTCGCCTTCGTTTTCGCGGTCTTCATCATCTACAACAATGACGAACTTTCCTTCCTTGAAGTCTTTTACTGCATCTTCGATGCTATTTAATTTGATTTCTGACATGTTTGATACCTTATTATATAGTTACATTTTTCTTTTTCTGTTCTCTAATCCGCTGGATGATGTCCGTATTGGTCTGACTGATGACCTTGAGGTCACGGAACAAGCGCAGTCGGAATCGCCACATTCTCAAGTACAGCAGTGTGCCCACTGGGAAAATGATGGCTGCAATGATGTTGAGCCATTTCCGCTCGAATGGGCGTGTATGTGCCTTGACAGAAAGAACCGGATATTGGTTCATGTCGTGCAGGATATACTTGTTGGCGGTATTGGTCAAGTCTTCTATCACCTCTTCCAATTCTGCATTGATTCTTTCTATCTCATGATCTGGCTCGTATTTGAAGAATACATTGATGAAGTTTGGAAGATGAACCAGTTTGTGTACCTTATTATATAAGGTGATGTCTTGGTTGATTCTTTCCAGTTTCTCTGCATCCGTCTGATAATCCGGGTCGGTGATGATGACTTCCTTGCCGAAGTAATGGCGTTTCTGTCGTAAACCAAGCAGTTTCATGAAGAACTCTTTGTAAACATCCATATTGAATACGGAAGAGTCATTGGTTGCCTTGTAGGTTACGAAGATAGCCAAAGGCGTTAATACTGCCGGTGCAAGACCTTTACCGAACCAGATGGCCCACATTCCGCTTCTCGACATTCTGTATCCTGTATTGTCGAGGATAAAGAAGACGATGAACACAAGTACGGAGATGACGACAGGGAAACCCAGTCCTCCCTTTCGGATGATGGCTCCTAATGGTGCTCCGATAAAGAAGAAGATGAGACACGAAAGGGCTAGGGTGAACTTATTGATAGCCTCAATCTTGTGCTGCCTTATCATGTAGTCTGCATCGCTCGTTGACATCGATTTGAAATCAAGGTCAGAAAGCTCCTGTTGTACGGTAGACTGTGCTTGGTTTACCGCCATGAGCTTCTTGTCTTGTGGCAACTTATTATATAAGGTGTCGAAATTGAGCTTTTCGCCCTTCTTGATTTCTTTGAGTGAATCATTTTTGTTGATGCGCAGTATACCTCCATAGAATCTCGCGTTGGCTTCGTTCAGGTAAATTCTTCCGATAGAATCATATAATTGGTTGAGCGAATCGATGTCATTGTTGATTTTCTCCAGACTTTTACCCTTTGCATTTCCTGAAAGCGAAGCAGCATCGGTCATACTGAAGTCTCCGTCAAAGTCGAGAATGATTTTCTTGGAAACGAAAGTCTCTCGTCTGTATGGTACGGCAGCTGTATTGGCAAGTGCGCTGCTTTGCATGTTCTCAAACCATTCTCCACTATAGAGACTCAGAACAAGATGCTTCTTCTCTGCTGTACTCTGAAGCATGCCTGAGTCTGCCAATATGATGGCGGCATCTTCATAGCTGTCGGTCATGCGGTAAATCATGATGCCGTAAAGCTTTCCGGTTTTCAAATCCTTCTTCTGCACATAAAGGTTGCAGTTTGGAATACCATCATAGAAGATTCCTTCAGGAATTTCCAGTTCCGGACTTTTCTGTTTCATAGAAATCAGAAGTTGTGCCAGTTTCATGTTCGACTTAGGTCCCACATTGTTCTGGAAATAAAAAGAGCCAAACATGATGATGACGGTGATGACGATAAGTGAGCGGAAAGCCTGCATCAGTGAAATGCCGGCAGCCTTGATGGCTGTAAGTTCCGAACTCTCGCCGAGATTACCGAACGTCATGAGTGAAGACAGGAGAATAGCCAATGGCAGAGCCTGCGGTACGAGCATCAGGCCCATGTACCAGAAGAATTGAGCCATCACATCCATCGTGAGTCCCTTACCGATGAGATCATCAATATATCTCCACAAGAACTGCATCATCAGCACAAACTGGCAGATGAAGAAAGTTCCCATGAAAAGGAGACCAAACTGTTTGGCAATAAATATGTCTAATTTCTTAATTCTAAGCATTTCAATATTCAGTTGTTTCAGACCTTTTTCTTATTTGAAATATTCGCAGGTCCATTATTCAGCGTGCAAAGGTAATACAAAAAAATAAGAAAACCTTTATTTTTCGTTTTTTTTATATATATAATTAGGTGGGATAGGGGCTGAAATGCGAGAAAAATGAGAAAATAAAACTTTTTTTGAAAATTTCTGCCGAAAAATTTGTTCAATTCAAATAAATGTATTACCTTTGCACCCGCAAATGAGAAATCAATTGCTTGGATGGCGGGATAGCTCAGCTGGTTAGAGCGTCGGATTCATAATCCGGAGGTCGAGGGATCGTGGCCCCCTCCCGCTACAAGATGTGAGGCATCAACTTTTTAGTTGATGTCTTTTTTATGCTCTAAACTTTTCCACACTTATTCACTTCTCATAGAAAAGTTATCCACATATGTGTTGATAACTATGTTATTCCGTTGGTTATCAGATATTTTTCCTGTTAGTAACTGGTGTGGAAAAGATAAGGATGAAAGAATTTCCTGTATTTTTCTTGGTGTTTTCGGAATAAAATTATATTTTTGCACCATAAAAGACAACTATTATGAAGCAGCAGCAAGTATATAACTTAAAAGAGTTTGCCGCTAAATACCAACTGAAGGACATATTTGGAGCCTATGCAGCTCATATTCATACAGATGTTTTAAATGGAAGTGTCCTGAGGGATATGGCGAGTGAACGAACACTTTTTTATAAGATATTATTGGTAAAAAGCGGAAGTGTGAAGTTTGAAGTCATCCTGGGAACTGAAAGTGCTGAGGATGAGAAACATCAGCTTACGACAAGTGATTTGCTTGTCGTATCGCCTAAGCATGTTTATAAGTTTACCGAAATATCGGAAGATTTCGAGGCTGAATGTGTTTTTGTTGATGAAGAGATTTCTAATGATCTGGTTTATCATCTTTCTGACGATAAACTCAAGGCGGCTCTTGATATCATTCATATGATTCGGGATATTGTGCGCCATCAGCATATTTATAAGGTAGAGATGATTCAGTCTATGGTGAATGTCTTGAAACTTCTGGTGTCAGAGTTGCCTTATGACAGCCTTTTGTTGACCCGAGACTTGCGCCATAAAAAGAATGTGTACGAAATCTTTCTGCATTTGCTGTATCGCAATTTCAAGAGTGAGCGACAAATCCGGTTTTATGCAGATAAACTGAATGTTTCTTCTGCTTATCTCTCCAGAATGGTAAAGGAAATATCGGGTACGACGGTCAATGATCATATTACCTCTCTTCTTTACAAAGAAATCTGTAATCTGCTGAAGCAGTCGGATATGACAATGGGAGAAATAGCTGATTATCTTCACTTTAACGACCAGAGTGCATTGACCAATTTCTTCAAAACAAGGGCTGGAATGACACCACTTGCTTATCGTAACCAATGCAACTGATATGATTTCCGTCATAGGTCCATCTTTTTATGGATAACAGAATATCCGCTTGCCTATCTTGAGGAATAGGCAAGCGGAACAGTCAAATGTTAATATGAAATTCAGATTAGTATTATTCTGTATCTTATTCTAAAGTTCTTTTATGTCAGCAGTTACATCTTTTTATTTCAGGGTAAACTTGTGTGACTGCAGCATCTCTTTTGGATCGAGTGCCTTGTCCAATTCTTCCTTACTCATGATACCTTGCTCAATAACGATATCGTATACAGAGCGGCCAGTAGCATGGGCTTCCTTAGCTACTTTAGTACTCTTCTTGTAACCGATGATTGGGTTCAGGGCGGTAACGATACCGATACTGTTCTTTACCATTTCGTAGCAACGCTCTTTGTTTACGGTGATGCCGAGGATGCACTCAGAAGTCAGGGTTTCGATGGCGTTCTTCAACCATGTCAGACTCTCGAAGAGACTTTCTGTGATGATTGGTTCCATTACGTTCAACTCCAACTGACCTGCCTCTGCTGCAAAGCTGACAGTAGCATCGTTACCGATTACCTTGAAGCAAACCTGATTGGTTACTTCTGGAATAACTGGGTTAACCTTACCTGGCATGATAGAAGAACCTGGAGCCTTAGGAGGAAGGTTGATTTCGTTCAAGCCGCAACGAGGACCTGAAGCCATCAGACGGAGGTCGTTACAGATCTTAGACAACTTGATAGCCAGACGTTTCAAAGCTGAAGAGTAGCTTACGTAAGCACCTGTATCAGGTGTAGCCTCTACCAGGTCGGTAGCTGTTTCGAAGTTCTCGCCTGTCAGTTTGCTGAGGTTAGCAGCACAGAGCTTAGCGAAGCCAGGAACGGCATTCAGTCCTGTACCGATGGCTGTACCACCCATGTTAATCTCATGTAAGAGCTTCACGTTACGCTCCAGGTTGAGGATTTCCTCTTCCAGGTTGTTGGCGTATGCGTTGAACTCCTGACCGAAAGACATAGGAACAGCGTCCTGCAACTGGGTACGTCCCATCTTGATGACATCGGCATATTCGTCTGCCTTATAGCGGAATGCGCTGATCAGGCCTGTCAGAGCACCTACCAGATGAGCATTCATGCGAATCAAAGCCAAGCGGATAGAAGTAGGGTATACGTCGTTTGTACTCTGGCCGCAGTTGCAATGATCATTAGGAGAACAGAACTGATAATCAGCCTTTTCATGTCCCATGATTTCGAGTGCACGGTTGGCGATTACCTCGTTGGCATTCATGTTGACAGATGTACCTGCACCACCCTGTACCATGTCGATAGGGAAGTTCTCATGCCATT
>OQWI01000767.1_pt1 | contig 14538 bp, 13 predicted proteins | sample 1691551 | NCBI WGS metagenome assembly OQWI01 (sample SAMN03418259, study PRJEB22391) | human gut metagenome | biome: human-gut; feature: organic feature; material: feces | host: Homo sapiens | place: Tanzania | collected 2013-01
TTCCTGCTCAACTCATCACACAACGAAATACACAAATGGGTACGTTCGGGCGAATGGCGAAACTATATCCCCGACACTACTGCATGCTACTACCGTCTATACACATGCCACGATATGCACTGCCTTCTTGAAGCCTACGAAGACATGTTGGCTCAATATGGCAGCATGAAAGAATATATACGCCTCAACGCTAAAACGGGCATCGAGGCTGTAGCTGCCATATGCCAGTTCTTCGCCGAACGAGGAGCAAGCAAGATTATACCCAAGAACACCACCTCGGCATGCAAGCGTGTGTGCATGTTTCTTAGATGGATGGTGCGAGGAGAATCGGTTGTCGACCTTGGATTATGGTCAGATATCATCGACCGCCGTACATTGATTATGCCTCTCGACACACATGTTGTGCAAGAAGCATGCCGTATGGGATTGCTAAATAGTCGTACTGCCTCAATGTCTACAGCCCGTAGACTGACCAATGCCATGCTTGAGATTTTTCCAGACGACCCGCTTAAAGGCGACTTTGCACTCTTCGGACTTGGTGTAGACGACAACGCAAAGCCCTAACATTGTTCGTTTTATCTTGAATAATATTCCATTTTAGGAAACATTATTCATTTACAACAATCGTTATTTTGTGCTTTACGAATAATAAAGTAACTTTGCATCAGTTTAAACTAATTTTAAATAATTGATATATCAATAAAAACAACTATGGAAAAGAAAAAGCTCATTACTGGGATAGTAGCGGGTGTGATAGGTTTAGCCCTCGTTGGCACTATTGCCTACCTTTATGTCAATCTTGACAGTCAAAGAAAAGAGAACAAGGCAATGCAGGAACTCGCCGACCTCGACAAGAAGGAGATGGAGAACGAGTACCAGCAGTTTGCCAACCAATACAGCGAGATGAAGACGCAGATAACCAACGACTCCATCGTAGCACAACTCACAGCCGAACAGGAAAAGACCGAACGACTGCTCAAGGAACTGCAAGACACAAAATCGAGCGACGCACGTGAGATAGCACGCCTCAAGAAGGAGCTTGCCACCGTTCGCGCCGTACTGCGCAACTATGTCATTGAGATAGATTCGCTCAACCGACTCAACCAGAACCTCACCGCCGAGAACACCCGAATCAAAGGACAGTATAACGAAGCGACACGACAGATTGAGGGACTCAACACCGAACGCGCCTCACTCTCGGAGAAAGTGGCTATTGCAGCGCAGCTCGATGCCACCGGCATCTCGATGCAGCTGAAGAACAAGCGCGGCAAGAATACCGACAAGACTTCAAAGTGTACAAACATACAGGTCAACTTCACCATAGCCAAGAACGTGACTGCACAGAACGGACAGAAGACTTTCTACGTGCGCATCACCACTCCTGCCGGAACAACACTCGGCGGCGGCGGAACGTTCAACTATCAGAACCGCTCGCTCGAAGCCACAATGCACAAGAGTGTGGAATACGGCGGACAGGAAATGGCTATAACTACATATTGGAGCGTATCGCAGTCGCTGCTTGCAGGAACCTATCAGGTAAGCATCTTCGCCGACGGCAACATGATCGGCTCGCGCAGCTTCACATTCAAGTAAGCCACTCGGGCTGACAAGCCGTACACTCCAACAAACAAACGAATATGAAATACAAGTTATTAATATTGGCCCTTACTACGCTTGCCGTAAGCGCTCAGGCACAACAGACGCTGACACTCGACAGTTGTCGCGCAATGGCATTGCGCAACAACAAGACCCTGTCGGCTTCGCGCCTGCAGCTCGACATGGCTCGCTACAACAAGAAAGCGGCCAAAACAAAGTATCTGCCGCACATTAGTGCGCTCGGCGGATACGAACTGACAAGCCGCGAGATATCACTACTCAGCAAAGACCAGAAGTCGGCACTATCAAATGCAGGCACCAACACCACCGGTGCGCTGCACAACGACATTGCCGGCGCTCTGACAAACCTCGCCCAGCAGGGCATACTCACACCCGAACAGGCCTCCAACCTCGGCGGTATGTTCGGACAGGTGGGATCAAAAATAGGCGAAGCCGTCAACCATGTAGGACAGAACATCGTTGACGCTTTCCGCACAGACACACGCCAGATGTACGCCCTCTCGGTAATGCTCACACAACCTATTTATATGGGTGGAGCCATAATAGCAGCCAACCGCATGGCTGCCATAGGCGAAGAGATGGCACAGAACAACATCGAGGCTTCGACTCAAAACACGCTGCACTCTATCGACCAGGCCTACTGGACAGTCGTGTCGGTACACCACAAGAAGCAGCTGGCAGAAAGCTATCTGGCTGTTGTGAAGAAACTCGACGACGACGTGAGCAAGATGATACACGAAGGAGTTGCTACACGAGCCGACGGACTGAAGGTGGATGTCAAGGTGAACGAGGCTGAGATGTCGCTGACGCAAGCCGAGAACGGACTCGCTCTCGCCAAGATGCTGCTCTGCCAATTGTGTGGCATGGATGTCGACTCAGACATTACACTTGCCGACGAGAACGCCGACAACATCGTAGAGCAAGCCGACGACGCTCAAGCCGACCGCGCTGTAGCCATGGAGAACCGCCCCGAACTGAAACTTCTGCAGAATTCTGCCGACATGAGTCGCCAAGCCACCAAGCTGGTGCGCGCCGCTTATCTGCCACAGGTGCTTCTTACCGGCGGATATGTAGCCACCAATCCCAACGTCTTCAACGGATTTGAACGCAAACTCTCGGGCATGTGGAATGTCGGAGTGATGGTGCGTGTGCCGCTATGGAACTGGATGGAGGGCACATACAAGGTGCGTGCAAGCCGCATTGCCACTACTATCGTCGAACTCGAACGCGACGACATCCGCGAGAAGATTGACCTGCAGGTGAGCCAAAGCCAATTCAAGGTGAAGGAGGCCAACCGCCGTCTGGCCATGGCAACGAAGAATGTGGAGAACGCAGAGGAAAACCTGCGCTGCGCCAACCTCGGATTCAAGGAGGGCGTAATACCCACTACCGACGTTATGGCTGCACAGACAGCATGGGTGCAGGCACAATCGCAGAAGATAGATGCCGAAGTAGACGTGAAAATGAGTCAAGTTAACTTAAAGAAGGCACTCGGTGTCTTGCAATAACAACACACATTATATATTATTATGTCAGAAAAATCGCAACATAAGAACATACTTATCACCATAGCTTGCTCAACAGCTGTGGTGGCAGCAGTAGCTATCATCGGTTCGCTGTCGCTCAAACAAGAGCCAGAAACAATACAGGGACAGGTGGAAGTGTCTGAATATCGCGTATCGAGCAAGGTGCCAGGACGCATTCTTGAACTCCGTGTCAAGGAGGGCGACTATGTCAACGTAGGCGATACGCTTGCCATTCTTGACGCTCCAGAGGTGCGCGCCAAGATGACGCAGGCACAGTCGGCAGAGAACGCAGCTTCAGCCATGGACGAAATGGCAAACAACGGAGCACGCAAGGAGCAGGTGCGTGCCGCATTCGCCGTATTGCAGCAGGCAAAGGCAGGTCTGGACATTGCCCAGAAGTCGTACAACCGCGTTCAGCGTCTGTTTGACGACGGTGTGATGACAGCCCAGAAGCGCGACGAGGCTTTTGCCAACTACAAGGCTATGGAGGCTCAGGTGAAGGCAGCACAGAGCCAGTACGACATGGCAGTGAATGGCGCCCGCATGGAAGAGAAGAAGGCTGCTGCTGCACAGGTAAACCGTGCAAAGGGTGCCGTAGCCGAAGTCAGCTCTTACATCAACGAAACCATGCAGATAGCACAGATGGCTGGCGAGGTGAGCGATGTCTATCCGAAGGTGGGCGAGCTCGTCGGAACCGGTTCTCCGATTATGTCAATAGCGATAATGAACGACCTTTGGGGCACATTCAACGTTCGTGAGGACCAGCTCAACGGCATGAAGATAGGCAGCACCGTCAAGGCTTTCGTGCCAGCCTACAACCGCGAGATACGCATGAAGGTCTACTACATCAAGGACCAAGGCTCGTATGCCGTATGGAAGGCTACGAAGTCGAACGGACAGTACGACCTCAAGACTTTTGAGGTGAAGGCACGCCCTATCGACAAGATTGAGGGTCTGCGTCCGGGCATGTCGCTCGTGCTAAGACAATAATTCCGCTTTTTATATGTTTGCAAAAATTATTCAACGTATAGCCTCTATCTCATTGCGCGAATGCAGGCGGATGAAGGAAAACCGCATCTATCTCTTCTCGATGATTGTTTTCCCGATATTCGTAACCCTGTTCTTCACCTCGCTCATGCACGAGGGACAGCCGCAGGACATGCCGGTAGGAGTGGTCGACCTCGACAATTCTGCCACCACGCGCAAGATGACACGTATGCTCGACTCGTTCCAGTCGTCGAAGGTTGTGGCGCATTACCCCACATTCGACGCTGCCCGTCTTGCCATGCAGCACAATGAGATTTACGGATTTCTTTATTTCCCCAAGGGGACTACAGCCCAGCTGTTGGCTTCGCGCCAGCCTACGGTCAGCTACTACTACAGTTACGCCTCGCTCACGGCAGGTTCGCTCGTGTTCAAGGACCTCAAGACTGTGGCTACGCTCGGCACGGCAGGCGTGGGCAAGTCGGTGATGACCGCCAAGGGACACACCGACGCGCAGATTACGGCTTTTCTGCAGCCCATAGCCATCGACCTACATCCCGTGGGCAATCCGTGGCTCAACTACAACGTCTATCTCTCCACAATGCTTGTGCCCACGTGTCTGCTGCTCTTCATCTTCCTCATCACAGCCTATTCGATGGGCTCGGAGCTGAAGATGGCAACAGCCAAGGAACTGTATGCACGTGGTGGAGGCAACCCCTTCATCTTTGTCACAGGCAAGATGCTGCCGCAGACCATCATTTGGCTCGTCATCATGCTCGGCTATCTCTACTACACATTTGGCGTGCTCCAGTTTCCTCATCCAGGCGGGTGGGGCAGCATATTGGCTTTAGGCGTGCTCGCGGTGTTGGCAGCGCAGGGCTTCGGAGTGTTCATGTTCGGACTCTTCCCCTCCATGCGAATGGCTATGAGCATGTGCTCGTTGTGGGGCGTGCTTAGCTTCTCGATGGTGGGCACGGCCTTCCCTACGCTTGCCATGGATCCTGCCTTGCAGTCGATGGCACAGCTATTCCCCATGCGCCACTTCTTCATCATCTACGAGATAGTGGTGTTCGGAGGCAACGGCTGGACCGACGTGGCCCTTAATGTGGCAGCTCTCACGTTCTTTGCCTGCGCGCCGGTGTTCGTGATGCTTCGCATAGGCAAGGCTTACAGAGAATATGTCTACATGGAGTAAAAAGAGAGGAAGTGAATATATGAACAAGATAACAACATTTTGGGAAGACACCGCCAAGGTGTGGCTGCACGAGATGCGCGACATGTTCAAGGACGAGGGAGCCTTGCTCTTTGTCATCCTACTACCGCTTGCCTATCCCTTGCTCTACTCATGGATTTACAATAATGAGGTGGTGCGCGAGGTGCCGGTGGCTGTGGTCGACAATTCTCACAGTCAGACGAGCCGTGAGTTCGTGCGCCATGTCGATGCCTCGCCCGACGTGCGTGTGGCAGCATGGAGCAACAACCTTGAGGAGGCGAGCCGACTCGTGGCACGGCAGGAGGTTTACGGCATAATCCTTTTGCCCGAAGACTTCGACCGGCAGCTCGGACGAATGCAGCAGGCCCACGTCAGCGTCTACTGCAACATGGGTCTCATGCTCACCTACAAGGCCATATTCCAGACATGCTCGGCTGTGGCAGCCGACATGAACTCGCACATACAGATAGCCCTATCTGGCAACCCTACCACGCGCGAAGACCAGCTTACCACGCATCCTATGCAGGTGAGCGACGTGCCCATATTCAACAATACCGGAGGCTATGGCAACTTCATTCTGCCCGGTGTGCTTGTGCTCATCATCCAGCAGGTTATGCTGCTCGGCATAGGCATTGCCTACGGCACGTCCTACGAGAAGCGCCGTTTCTCGCGTCTCACACCGATGTATGAGCGCCGCTTCGGACTGGCTCGCATCATGATAGGCCGCACAATGGGATTCTTCGTCCTATTCCTGCTCATTGCCGCATGGGTGCTGCTTGCAGTGCCGCGCATGTTCCACTTTGTGCAGATGCTCCATTTCAGCGACTTCCTGCTCTTTGTGGTGCCCTATCTCTTGGCGTGCGTGTTCTTCGCCACCACATTCTCGTTCTTCATCCGTCAGCGAGAGAACGTCATGCTGCTCGTGGTGTTCACCTCGGTGCCCTTCCTTTTCATGTCGGGCGTGTCGTGGCCAAAGAGCAACATTCCAGAGGTGTGGCAGTGGTTCTCATGGCTCTTCCCATCCACCTTTGGCATACAGGGTTTCATCAAGATGAACACCTTGGGAGGAGTGTTCGGCGACATCATCCCCGAGATAAAGGGACTGTGGATTCAGACTGTTATATATGGTGTGTTTGCAACGCTTGTGACGCGCTGGCAGGTGAAAAAAAGGGAAAATTAGTCACAAAAATGCAGATTTTTGCACACAAGCCTTGGTAAATGTGCAGAATTTTATACCTTTGCACCCGATTTTATAACATAACAACAGAAAATTATGTCTTTTAATTTATTGAAAGGAAAGCGCGGTATCATCTTCGGCGCATTGAACGACGCATCGATTGCGTGGAAAGTAGCAGAACGTGCCGTAGAGGAAGGTGCTCAGATCGTATTGACCAACACAGCAGTGGCTTGCCGCATGGGAACAATCGACGAGCTTGCCAAGAAGACCGGCGCTACTGTCATCCCAGCTGATGCGACATCGGTAGAGGATTTGAACAACTTGTTTGTAAAGGCTCAGGAGGCTTTGGGCGGCAAGATCGACTTCGTGCTCCACTCTTGTGCCATGAGCGTCAACATGCGCAAGAAGCGCACTTACGACGATCTCGACTATGGATTCCTTGACAAGACTCTCGACATCTCTGCCATCTCGTTCCACAAGATGCTGCAGGTTGCCAAGAAGCTCGACGCTCTCAACGAGGAGGCTTCGGTTCTTGCCCTTACATACGTGGCTTCTCACCGCACATTCTTTGGCTACAACGACATGGCAGACGCCAAGTCGCTGCTTGAGTCTATCGCCCGCAGCTTCGGCTACATCTACGGCCGCGAGAAGAAGGTGCGCATCAACACTATCTCGCAGTCGCCTACATTCACCACTGCCGGAAGCGGCATCAAGGGCTTCGATGGTCTCTACGACTTCAGCGACCGCATGTCACCGCTCGGCAATGCAAGTGCCGATGAGTGTGCCGACTACTGTGTGGTGATGTTCTCCGACCTTACAAAGAAAGTCACAATGCAGACTCTCTTCCACGATGGCGGATTCTCCAACATGGGTATGTCGCTCCGCGGTATGACTCAGTACAACAAGTCGTTCATCGATGAGAATCGCGATGAGAATGGAAACATTATCTACGGATAAAGGTAAAGATTATCTACAGATAAAAGACTTTAGTTCTTATATCAATAAATAGAAAACCGTTGTTTGTCAATCACGATTGATAAACAACGGTTTTTTGCAGTATATAGGTATTTCTGTTATTTGTTGTTTTGTTGTCCAAATGTCTTATTCTTGCTTTGTTGGTGCTCTGCGCCAAAACGCTCCAATCCATCTATGCCAAGGCTCTGTATGGGCGATAAAGCAGAGACTCGGAAAATAGCCCCTGTCTTGTCGTTTTTTTGAAGAATTATTAAGACCGAGCTTGGTCTTAATAATTCTTGAGCCTTGGTCTTCTATTAAGACCAAAAAGGGTCTTCTATTGTGACCTTTTCCTGCCTCTTGTTATGGCAGTAGCCCGGCTCCATTTTTCATGCTTCAAGACGTTCTTTCAGAAATATTATATATAGGAAATTTCGAACTGTAAATGTCTTATTTCTTCAGCGCATTGATAGCTTCTCTGAGCATTCCATCCATAAAGCTGTCAGGATTTGTCTTCTGCATAGTTTTGCTCATTTCCTGCAGACTGTTGATGCATGTTGTTTTCTCGTTGCTCGTGAGCAGTTTGCTGTGTTCCTTGCACAAGCGTGTGAGTTTCACCACGATGCCAGTCTGTAGTGTTTTGGCTTCGGCATCCTTTATGGCGTCGAGGAATACGGCGCGCATATTGCCGAAGGCAAGCATGAAGTCGGTGTCGTTCTGCATCATTACCGACATAGGGCGCGACTCGGTTTTTATCACTCTTCCGTTGGCGTCGTAGGAGGTGGTAATCACCGTGTCGTCGTCGGAGAACGACTGGGTGTGCACAATCGTGCTGTTGTGGGTAGGCTTTGGGGCATACTTCGCCTTGTATTCATTCATTTTCGATGGAATGATGCCGTAGATGTGATAGTAGTAGCAATGGTAGTTGCCGTTGGTCTTAAACCATACAAAAATGTAGGCATGGCGGCGAAAGGCATCGTTCTCGTCCTTGTAGCACAGAGCGTAGTAGTTGTGAGTTTCGTAGGTGCCAAGCTCTACATCAAACTCGTTGTTGGCACCATAGACGTATCGTGAACCAACATTATGGTTGACCTTGCTGCTGCCAGGCTTCTTGATGTATACGTTGTAGGCAGCCGACTGCTCGTTGGATATGGTGCTCTCGATATGTTTGAGAAGGCTTTCCTTTTTCAAGGGAATCAAAAACTCCGTGAATTTGCAATAGCTTGCAGCTCCGTCCAGGCAGTTGACGTTGTAGTCGGAGTTTGACAAAATATTCACCGCTCTGTTTGACAGCACAGTCTTGAATGATGACTCCAAGTTCCGTTGTGCCGAGACAGCTATTGTCTGCAATAGCATTAGTGCCATTATTATAATATGTTTCATTGTTTAATGGATTTTATCTGATTAATGAATGATGATTATTGGATGATGCTTATTGTGCCATGTCGTTGTCGTAGTCTTCGTCCTCCATCAGTTCCAGGGCTTGTAGTTGCAGCTTGTCCATCTCCACCGACTGCTGGGCGTTGATGGTTTGCAGTAGAATGTCGGCCTGGCGTACAGCCTCTTCTATCTTTGCGCTGTCAAGCTGTGCAGTCGATGGCTTGTTGGCTCCTGCCATATACACCTTGGGCGGTCGTGGCTGCCAGTAGGGTCGTGGTGCTTTGCGGGTTTTCTGCTTAGGAAGTTTCTGCCTTACGCTGTCTACGACAATGCGCTGCGGTTGGTCGGCGGATATACTGTCGCTCAGGGAGTCGGCTGCCGGTGTGCTGACGGAGTGCTGAGCTAAGGTGGGTGATGAGGAAGAGTCGTGTCTCAGTTGTGTTGAGGCTGCGAACACTATGAGTGCAACGGCTGCTGCCGACGCTATCCAAACCGACACTTGGCGCAGGGTAAAGCGTGAGCGATGCTCAGTAGTCTCATGCTCAGTAGCCTCATGCTCTATAATCTCATGCTCAGTAGCCTTATGCTTTTGCGTTAGGCTTTGCGCTTGAGGAGCAAACATGGCAAACATCTCTTGATACACCTTCCAGTCCTCGGCGCTGATGGCGTCTGGGCGGTCGGCATCTGAAGCCCTGCCGAAGAACACGGCAAGGGCCGACTCCTCGTCGACAGTGGTCAGTCCGTCCATGTAGCGTTGTAGGAGTGCTAAGAGTTGTTGTTCGTTCATATTCTGTTCCTTTCTTTTAACTGATTGAATAGTTTTCGGCGAGCCGATGACAGCACTGTAGCCACCGACTCTTTGCTGATGCCCAATATGGCGGCTATCTCCTCGTTGGTGCGCCGCTCGGTCTGTCGCATGTTCATCACCTGCATCTCGCGTGGCGGCAGACTTTCGATGTGTTGTCGCAGCCATTGCTCGTCCTCCTTCCATTCAAGATGGCTCTCGGGAGTGCCGTCAGACTCTTGGCGCATAATCCAAGCCGTATCCGCCGCGTTGCCGTCGAAGCTTACGGGGCGTTGCCGTCGGAGCATGTCGATAGCCACATTGCGAGCAACGACAGCGGCAAGACGAGAGGCGTGGGCTGAGTCGCGGAGAGAGTCGTGTACAGCCCATAGCTTGAGCATCGCATCGCTTGCCGCGTCGTTGGCGTCGTCGCCACATTGCAGGTAGCGGCGCGCATAGCCCAAGGCAATGTTGCGCAGCTGTGGCGACATATTTTCAAACTGTTGTTGATTCACGGTCTACGGGTATTTGTTGTTAGTAGATATTGTCAGCCTTAGGTTAGGGCTTGGCGTTGATGATGCCGTTGGGGCTTTGGGACTTGGATTTCTTGTCGTTGCCATTGCTAACGACACTTTCTCGGCTGTTGCCGTTGTTGTAGGTATCATTCATTGACATTGAACGGTAAGAGAGTTCCTGGTCGTAGATTTTGCCAGGACCAAACATTGACTTGCTGTATTTGTCAACATTGCCCTCCAAGCATATTTTGCCTGAGCCGACAAGCGAACAAGTGAGGTTGGCTGCCTTTTTGATGATGCAGTTAATCGAGCCCGACCCAGACATCGACATGCTAATATTGTCGGCCTTGACATTTTCCACGCTAATGTAGCTCGATCCGACGTTGTTGAATCTTGCGCTCTCGGCGTTGATAAATCCCAACATAATCCTTCCGCTGCCAGCTAAATTGAATACCACCTGCTTTGCATTCAGCTTCTCGGCAAGGATGTCGCCGCTGCCTGCTAAGTTGAAAGTTTTTACCTCGGGCGACCTTACATAGACGTAGACCTTTGCCGAGCTTGAGGTCTCTACGGAAACATTGCCAACTTGTATGCTCCTTCGTCTGATGTTGAGCGACTCGCCGCTCACATCTGTCAGGATTTGTGCTATTTCATCTTCGTCGCCAGTAAGATGCACCTCGTATTTGTTGCTCTGCTCAAATATCACCACAACGTTGCCCATGACGTTAACCACGTTGAACTGCGGCATTGGTCGCACCTCTTCTTTTTTGTTGGCTCCATATATCGAAGCGACAGCCATCAACAGCAAAGCCGTTGTCATTAGTAGATACTTTTTCATGTGTTGTCTCCTTTCTTGTTATTGTTTTATATAGATACTAACGATGAAAAGCGAAATCTTCAATATGTAATAGTGGCATTTAACAATAATTTAACAGTTTCGTGCTCTTAAGCTTTACTTTATATGCAATAGTTTGAGTAACTTTGCGGAAAACAAACCTAAAACAACACAATGGAATCATTAAGAGAAATATACCGCATAGGTAAAGGACCTTCGAGCAGCCATACAATGGGACCGCAGAAGGCAGCACAAATCTTTGCTTCGCACAACAAGAATGCAAGGAATTTTGAGGTGACTCTATATGGCAGTCTTGCAGCAACGGGCAGAGGACACATGACAGACGTGGCCATCGACGAGGTGCTGCGTCCTATCGCCCCCTTGCGCATTGAGTGGCAACCGCAAGTGTTCTTGCCTTATCATCCCAATGGCATGAAATTCGTGGCATTTGATGCCGACGGCAACAAGATAGACGAATGGATATGCTACAGCGTAGGTGGTGGCGCGCTCTCGGAGGGAGAGAAGGGTCGCTGGCTCTTGCGCAAGCGCGAGGTTTATCAGAAGAACACTCTTCACGAGATACAGCAGTGGTGCGAGAGTCATGGCCGCAACTACTGGGAGTATGTCGACGAGTGTGAGGAGGAGGACATCTGGGACTATCTTATGGAAGTGTGGCGCGCCATGCAGGAGAGTGTGGAGCGTGGCATCGACCATGAGGGAGCCTTGCCTGGTCCGCTGAAGTTGCCGCGCAAGGGTCCTATCTATTATGTCAAGGCGAGTGGTTATAAGCAGTCGCTTCAGTCGCGTGCCTTGGTTTATGCCTACGCCCTGTCGGTGAGCGAGGAGAATGCTTCGGGCGGAACCATCGTAACTGCCCCCACTTGCGGTTCGTGCGGAGTGTTGCCTTCGGTGCTCTATCATTTGGCAAAGGGACATAAGTTCAGCGATACTCGCATTCTGCACGCTATTGCCACAGCCGGAATCTTTGGTAATGTGGTTAAGAAGAACGCCTCGATTTCGGGTGCCGACGTAGGTTGCCAAGGCGAGGTGGGTGTGGCTTGCGCCATGGCTTCGGCTGCAGCCTGCCAGCTGTTCGGCGGCAGTCCGTCGCAGATTGAGTATGCTGCCGAGATGGGACTTGAGCATCACCTTGGAATGACATGCGACCCCGTGTGCGGACTTGTACAGATACCTTGTATCGAGCGCAACGCCTTTGCTGCCACACGTGCCTTGGATGCCAACCTTTATGCGTCGTTCTCCGACGGCACCCACTCTGTGTCGTTCGACCGTGTGGTGAAGGTGATGAAGCAGACTGGCCACGACCTTCCTTCGTTGTATAAGGAGACGAGTGAGGGTGGTTTGGCAAGAGCTTATAAGCAGCATCTGAAGATGATGTCGGAAAAGAAAGACATTTAGAGTTTTGAATTTTGAGTTTTGAGTTTTGAATTGTCGCCGTTGGCGATTTTGAATTTTGAGTTTTGAGTTTTGAATTATTGCGCGTTGCGCAATTTTGAGTTTTGAGTTTTGAATTGTCGGCAAAGCCGATTTTGAATTTTTGAATTTTTGAATTTTGAGTTGTTTACTTTGATTTTTGACTTAGGAATTCTCAATTCTAAATTGAACAATTCCTAATGCGCTCCGCGCACAATTCAAAATTCAAAATTCAAAATTCAAAACTTCCTCAGCTTGCTGAGGAAATACTCCTGTCCCTTCCCCGTCACCTTCGTCGTCACTCTCTCCTCAGCCCCGTGGTTGGTGTGAATCATCGTCACCGACGTGGCAAAAATTCCCATTTCCACCCATTTCTGAATCGGCTCAGTCGACTTCTTGAAGATGTAGCCGTTCTCTCGCAGCCAGCGGAAGAACCGTGTGCGGCCAGTCACGTAGCCGTTGCGGGTGAGCAGCTTCGCCATTTCGCTGATGAGGATGCAGCCGTCGCCCGTGGTCACGGCATTGGCAAACGCCACCTTGGGTTTCTGAGCCTCAATCAACTCATCCTTCTGCGCCAGAGTGCGGTTCATAATCTCCAACGCCTTGGCCATAATCGTCTTCTCGTTGTCCTCGGCATTGAGGGGGATATAGCCGCCCGTCTTGCGGATTTGGGGGAGCACCTCTGAGGTGACCCACCTCTTGAACTCTCGTGCCTGCGGCAACTTAGAAGAGAGGATGAGCGAGTAAAGTCCCGACTCGTTGATAAGTATAGGAGTTGTACCATTGACGGTGAACGATTCGTTCACCGTTTTGTCCTCAGTATCGACATGGTCACGTATAGCTTTTAGAGGATTTGTATAACCCAATCTACGGGCAACATCTCTAGCCATCAGCCATGCTTCTCCATTAATGTTCATTCCTCGAAGTTGACCAAATTGGTTGCTTTCAAAAATCTGAATCTCACCATTCATAGTTGTATTGAATTTTAAAAGACATAAACATATTTTATCTAACCCTTATATGGTGTTCATCGTCATAGCTCAACCCATTCGCACGATTCATATTATAGGAATATGCATAAACGACAAGCACCGCCAACCAGACGTTGTTTTGTCTGATTGACGGTGCAAATTTAGCGACATTCCTTGGATGCGTTCTTATACTGTATAACGACTGTATAACGATTTTTTTAAAAAAACATCATTCTTTGAATAAATCCTTGTGTCTTTCCTTCAGTTCGTCAAAAATGCGTGTCTGTGAATCGCATGTCACAGCGCAAGACTTAGATGTTGATAGATGATTGTAGTAGTCGGACAGGTCGGTGTTGAACACATTGCCCAGCCACTTGAAGTATTCCTTCTTCGTGGGCCGCGCCCCGTTTCCGTTCTCCACGTATCCACACTCATACCATGCGTTCATCATTCTGATAAAGTCGATCTTCGTGCCCTTCCTCGACGATAGTCGCAGCGGACTGGCTTCCACCGCCTTCTTGCCGGCAGTCTTGCCGTTCATCGTCTGCGCTTCGGCTGCAATGGAGCCGCCCTCGGCGTTGTCGTTCGGCTGAGAGCCTATTTGTCCGTTGTACACGTTGTCGATGTGGATGTCGCCGTTCATCGAGCTGCCCGACAGCATTGTCACGCTGCCCTCGGCAAAGTTGTTAGTAATGTTGCTCATAAATATTTTCTCCTATAGTATTCTCCTTTGGTTTAGGTCATGAAATTTCCACGTCGCCGTTGATCGAGCTGCCCGACTGCATTGTCACGCTGCCCTCGGCGACGGCGAGATATTCATGGGCAAGATGTGGTATCAGCACATGCCATACAGCAGGATGCAAGCCATGAAGACACAGCTCGCAATAATGATAAGGAAGAAGGAGGACGCTGCTGCCCCACCCCCAAGCGGCATCCCCACCGAATGGCTTATAGAATGGGCTAAGAAGCAAGGCGACAAGCACAAAATCGACGTGGTGAGGCAGATTGTGGCGACGCACGAGATGGAACGCTCCAACCCCGAGCTCGACGCCAAACTCAAGAACATGCAGCAGCCCACGGAGCCGAAGAGCATTACTAACAACTTTGCCGAGGGCAGCGTGACAATGCAGTCGGGCAGCTCGATCAACGGC
>OQWI01000770.1_pt1 | contig 14528 bp, 12 predicted proteins | sample 1691551 | NCBI WGS metagenome assembly OQWI01 (sample SAMN03418259, study PRJEB22391) | human gut metagenome | biome: human-gut; feature: organic feature; material: feces | host: Homo sapiens | place: Tanzania | collected 2013-01
GAAAGCCTGTGAGATCTGTGCGATCTGTGTGAGCCCAAGGAAGCAATGAGGGTAATAAATTTGGAATGGATTCCGAAAATATTATAAGATTTTTGGATTCTATTCCGAATTTCTTATAAGATTTTTGGATTCTTGAGCGAAAACCACTATTTTTGCACATATCATTCTGCGTTTTTCTATTATCTGCACAAGATTCTAATTACACTATAAAAGCCCTATGATACAGCGAACACTTCAGGAAAAAATAGCCTCGATATTAAATGGCAAGAAAGCCGTCACCATTATGGGGGCGCGACAAGTGGGAAAATCCACTTTGCTAAAAATGATGTTAGGCGACAGGACTGATGTCATGTGGTTTAACGGCGACGAATATGATGTGAAAGAACTGTTTAGCGACATCACATCCACACGCCTTCGCAGCATCATTGCCGACCATAGGATTGTGGTGATAGATGAGGCGCAGCGAATTCAAGACATCGGATTGAAAATCAAATTAATCACCGACAATATTCATGATGTGCAAGTGATTGCCACCGGAAGCAGCTCGTTTGAACTTGCCTCAAAAATCAACGAGCCACTTACGGGCAGAAAACGCGAATACAAAATGTTTCCTCTCACTTTTGGCGAGATGGTGAATCACACCAATTTGCTTGAAGAATTGCGAATGATTCCGCACCGAATGGTGTATGGATATTACCCTGAAGTGGTGGAGTCGGTGGGAGAAGAACGCGCTGTGCTCAAGGAACTGTCGGAATCGTATCTTTACCGCGACATCCTTTCTTTCGACAAGATTATGAAATCGGAGAAACTGGTTAAACTTTTGCAAGCGTTGGCTTATCAGATTGGCTCGCAAGTGAGTTATAATGAAATTGGGCAAACCGTGGGGCTTGACTCAAAAACGGTGGAACGATATATCGACATTCTGGAAAAATCATATATTATTTTCCGATTAAAGTCGTATGCGCGAAATTTATGGAATGAGCTGAAAACCAGCCGAAAAATATATTTCTGGGATTTGGGAATACGTAATGCAGTGATTGGCAACTATTCACAGGTGGAGAGTCGCACAGATGTGGGCAATTTGTGGGAAAACTTCGTGATTGCCGAACGCTTGAAAAAGAATCACTATGACGGCAGTTATGCCCAATCGTGGTTTTGGCGCACGCAACAGCAAAAGGAAATTGACTACTTGGAAGAGGCCGACGGAGAAATAAAGGCATTTGAAATCAAGTGGAACGAGCGTAAAGCCAACACTAAATGCCCCGTAATTTTCACAAAAGCCTACCCAAATACCGACTACAAAGTCATCACCCCTAAAAATATCGAATCAATATTGATATAGATTCGAGAGGGGGGGGGCCTGCCACAAATTAACACAAATTCGTGGCTCGTTTTAGAACCACGAATTTCACAAATCACACGAATATTTTTTGTAAAGATTTTCCTGCCACAAATCACCACAAATTTCCACAAGCAATCTTCTTGTTGAATCTGTTGAGTCTGTGTGAGCCTTTGGAGCAAACCAGAGGAGAGCATCTGTGAGATTTCCCACCACACAAAGGCCCCCGTGAGATCTGTGCGATCTGTGTGAGCCCAATTCCACTAACCGTGCGATTCGTGGAATCGTGTGGTGAGTGTGCGATGCTATTTTGCCGCCTTCTTTGTGGCGGTTTTGCGTGTGGTGGCCTTGCGCGTAGTCTTTTTGGCTGCGGCTCGGCGTACCGACGACTTTGAGGCGTTTGCCTCATCAGCCACAATCTCGCGACAGTCGGCAAGGGTGAGTTCCTTGGCATCTTTGCCTTTCGGAATCTTGTAGTTAGCCTTATTGTAGCAGATGTACGGACCGAAGCGGCCGTTCAGCACCTGCATATCAGGTTCCTCGTCGAAGGTGGCAATCACGCGTTGCTCTTCGTTCTTGCGATAGTCAACAATCAGTTGTTCGGCTTCCTCAAGGCTAATCGTTTCGGCGGTGAGCCCTTTTGGAATGCTCACAAACTTGCCGGCGTGGCGAACGTACGGACCGAAGCGGCCAATCGATGCCACCACATCTTCGCCCTCAAACTTGCCAAGTGTGCGAGGCAACTCAAAGAGCATCAAAGCCTCTTCGAGGGTGATGGTCTGCATACTCTGGTCGGCACGGAGCGATGCGAAGCGGGGCTTTTCGCCATCTTCGTTGGCATTGCCCAACTGCACGGCAGGGCCAAAGCGAGTGATTTTCACCGACACAGGCTTGCCAGTCTTGGGGTCGTTGCCCAAAATGCGTTCGCCCACCTTGTGTTCCAAGCGCAAACTTGCCACGCTCTCGATATTGGGGTGGAAATCGTCGTAGAAATGAGCAATCGAGTCGGTCCACTGCGTAATGCCTTCAGCCACGTCGTCGAAGTCGTTTTCCACATTTGCGGTGAAGTTGTAGTCGATGATTTTTGGGAAGTATTTAATCAAGAAGTCGTTCACCACCATCCCCACATCGGTAGGAATGAGTTTGCCCTTTTCCGCGCCGGTGAGTTCGGTCTTGGTCTTGGTCGAAATCTTCTTGTTTGACAGCGTCAACACCTCGCAAGTGCGTGATTCGCCCTTGCTTTCACCCTTCGCCACATAGTTGCGCTGCTGAATGGTGGAAATGGTTGGCGCATAGGTAGATGGACGGCCGATGCCCAATTCCTCCATACGGCGCACGAGCGATGCTTCGGTGTAGCGCACAGGCTGCTGGGTGAAGCGCTGGGTGGCCTCAATCTTTTTAGGAGTCATCTGCGTGCCTGCCACGATAGGTGGAAGCATGTCGGTGCCCTTTTCGCCGGTCTCGTCGTCGGTCGATTCGGTGTACACCTTCAAGAATCCAGGGAAGGTGACCACTTCGCCAGTGGCAGAGAAATGCTCCTCGCGGTTGCTGATTGAAATGTCCACTGTGGTCTTTTCAATCTTCGCGTCAGCCATTTGCGAGGCGATGGTGCGCTTCCAAATCAAGTTGTAGAGTTTCTTCTCTTGCGCAGTGCCCTGAATTTCGTGTTCGGAAACGAAGGTTGGGCGAATTGCCTCGTGCGCTTCCTGTGCACCGCGCGACTTGGTGGTGTATTGACGGCACTTGTAGTTGTCGTCGCCATAGTTCTCCTTCACCTCCTTGGCGATAGCACCGAGGGCGAGGGTGGAAAGGTTCACCGAGTCGGTACGCATGTAGGTGATGCGACCAGCCTCGTAGAGCGACTGCGCCACACGCATGGTCTGCGAAACCGAGAAGCCCAGTTTGCGGGCTGCCTCCTGCTGGAGGGTGGAAGTGGTGAATGGTGGTGCTGGGCACTTGGTGAGCGGACGCAAATTCACATCGCTAACGGCAAACGAGGCATCTTTACACGCCTCAAGGAATGCCATGGCATCGTCGCGGCTATTAAGGCGGCGCGACAGTTCTGCCGACAGCGTAGCATCGGAGCCAAGCGGCTGCATGGCACTCGTCACACGGAAGTATGGCTCACTCTTGAAATCGGCTATCTCCTTCTCGCGGTCAGCAATGAGGCGCACAGCCACACTTTGCACACGACCAGCCGACAGACCCGGCTTAATCTTGCGCCAAAGCACTGGCGAAAGCTCAAAACCCACAATGCGGTCGAGCACGCGGCGCGCCTGCTGGGCGTTCACCAAGTTGATGTCGATATTGCGAGGGTGTTCGATAGCCTCAAGAATGGCAGGTTTGGTGATTTCGTGAAACACGATACGGCGCGTGGTTTCGGGCTTCAAGCCAAGCACCTCATACAGGTGCCAAGCGATAGCCTCTCCCTCGCGGTCCTCATCGGATGCGAGCCACACCATCTGTGCCTCTTTCGTTGCTTTTTTCAAATCGGCTACACAGCGCTTCTTGTCTTCAGGGATTTCGTAGATAGGGCGGAAACCGTGTTCCACATCAATACTGAAATCGCTCTTATGCAAGTCGCGAATATGGCCTTGACTTGCCATCACCTTGTAGTCTTTTCCAAGATATTTTTCGATAGTCTTCGCCTTAGCAGGAGACTCAACAATTACTAAATTCTTTGGCATATTATAACCACTGTTAAATAAATTCAAGCCCAAAATTGCAGGCTCATTCTGAAATTCGGGTGCAAAATTAGGCAAAAAAAGCCAACTTACTATAATAATGTGTGTTTTTTTTATTTTTTTCACCCCCACCATCCCCCCACTTCACCCCACAAATCCCCCCACAAAGCATCATCAAAATCCTTTGGTAAGGAATGAGCGTAGGGATATGTGTGTGACGCCTTCGTCGTTGTTTCTTGTGACGAGTGGAGTCATCGAAATCACGTATTTGGGGTAATTGTCTTTTATCGCTTTCAGATTGCCAAATTCACGCTTTCTGGTGCCTTCGTCGGCTATGATATATGATGTCTGAACATACACGCGTGCACCTTCCGCATCAGAAGCCACAAAGTCGATTTCGCCAGCCCTCAACTGCCCTACCGCCACTTCATAGCCCATACGCACAAGTTGCTGATATATCACATTTTCTATTACCTTTTCAATGTCGCCTTCACGAGTGCCCCCCACTAAAGCGTTGCGAATACCATGATCCTCAAAATAATATTTATCATTATTCTCAAAGAGTTTCTTTCCGTGGATGTCGTATCGGTTGACACGCTGAATCATAAACGCCTCGCACAAATACTTCACATAGGAATTAATGACCGTAGCCGACACCTTCTCGCCATTTGAGTTCATAAACTTCGAAATGTTGCTTGTGGAGATGAGTTTGCCTGTGTTATCGGCAAGGTATTTCACTAAGTTTTCCAGAAAAGTGACATTGCGAATTTGATTACGCAGCACCACATCTTTCAGCAGCACGGTGTGATAGATGTCTTTTTGATATTCGCGTGCATCACGCTTTCTCAGACCCATTTTCACCAAACCTGGCAAACCACCTAATTCGAGATACTTCGCCAAAGCATCGTCGCTATCCTCAAGCAGATGAAATTGAAGAAACTCCACATAACTCAACGATTGGATATAAATATTCTTATACCGTCCGCCTATCAAGGTGCTTAAATCACCGCTCAGCATCTTGGCATTCGACCCAGTGACCACCACCTCTGTGTTAGGCTCAGCGCAAAAACTTCTCACACTGCGCTCAAAATCGTCAATATCTTGCACTTCATCAATAAAAATGTAGTTGCGCTTATCAGCCATCAAGCGGTCGCCCACATAATGGTTGAGGTCTTGATAGGTTTTGATGCTGTCAAACTCACGCAATTCTTTATCAATAAAAATCACATTGTTCGACGCATCGGCAGCCTTATCGGCTTTAACCATACGAAGCAAGCAACTTTTGCCCACACGGCGTTGACCAGTAAGCACCACTATCAAATCCTTGCCAAAGCATTTTTCGATTTTATCAATGTAAGTTTGTCGTCTAACCATAGCCATATCTTTAGTGCAAAATTTAATTCTCCACCACAAATATAACCAATTTTTATCACTTATAAATAAAATTCCAGCAATTTCTGCTCAAATTTTATTTATACTTTGCAAAATCAGCAAAATTCACCATATTTTATTTACACTCCACAAATTCCCCATACCGCAGCATCAACAGGTGGATAGGAAATTTTTTTGGGTGGGGGATTTGGGGATGGTGGGGGGAATTGGTATATTTGTGGTGATTTTTTTATTCCAAATCGGTCATTAGGACTGATGGGCGATTTGGGTTTATTGGTAAACGTAATTTTTTTGATGATGAAAAGGATTTTGATTGGGCTGCTTTTGGCGGTGGTGTGTGTGAATTTGGCATTGGCTGATGGTGAGTTGGGGTTGGCTTTGGATGCGCTTAACAATCCGAAGGCGCAGCGTGTGCTGGTGGTGTCGCATCGTGGCGACTGGCGTAACGCTCCCGAAAATTCCATTCCTGCGATGCTGAATTGCGTGGCGATGGGTGTGGATATGGTGGAAATCGATTTGCACATGACGAAAGACGGTCACTTGGTGCTGATGCACGATAAGAAGGTGGACCGTACCACCAACGGCAAGGGTGAGGTGAAGAATCTCACGTTGGCGGAAATCAAGCAGTTGCGTTTGCGCAATGGCATGGGGCGCGTGACCACCGTGCAGGTGCCTACCATGGAGGAGGTGTTTGCCGCTCTTAAGGGCAAGGTGCTGATAAATGTGGATAAGGGTTACGACTATTTCGACGAGGTGTATGCCGCAGCCCGTCGCCTGAATATGGTTGACCAAATCGTGATTAAGGCGAAGGGCAGATTGCAGAAGATTCAGAAGGAGAAAGGCGATGTGATTCAAAAGTCGATATTTATGCCGATTGTTCACCTCGATGTGGACAGTGCGGAGCAGGTGCTTGACGAGTTTTTGGCTATTCGTCCGGTGGCTGTGGAGTGCTGTTTCAAGACGGTTACACCCACGGTGGAGCGATTGCTGAAGAAGATCGACGACGCTGGCGTGAAGGTGTGGATCAATACTCTGTGGCCGTCGCTCAACGGCGGACACGACGACGACCGTGCCGTGATTGATGGCGACCCCGACGGTGCATGGGGCTGGGCATTAAATCACTATGCCCAATTCCTGCAAACCGACCGTCCAGCCTTGCTCATCGAATACCTGAAGCAGCAAGGAAGAAGATGAGGATTCAGAAGTTAGAAATTAGAAATTAGATAAATCGAGATTTCGAAAATTCGAAAATTCGAAAATTCGAAGATTCGAATGATTCGAATGATTCGAGATTTTGAAAATCCAGAAAAAAGAAAACGCCCAGATTTTGGGCGTTTTTCTGTTTGATATGTGGGGAATTTTATTTGTTGCGGGTGATGATGTAGCTGAAGATGGATTTGAAGGCGTCCACTGTTTCGCTTGCAGGGAAGTCGGTGAGCAGAGCCTCGGCTTCTTGGCGCAGGCGTTCCATGGTGCGGAATGCGTAGTCGATGCCTCCAGCATTTTTGGCAAACTCCACCAGTTGGTTGATTTCCTCGTCGTTGAGTTCTTGCTTGTGCACCAACTTGTTCATTTCCTCGCACTCAGGCAATTCCTTTCTGCCAAGGGCGTAGATGAGCGGCAAGGTGATTTTTCCCTCGCGCAAATCGTTGCCTGTGGGCTTTCCTACTGCCGGGTCGTGGAAATAGTCGAAAGTGTCGTCCTTGATTTGGAAGCATTGGCCTAAAAGTTCCGCAAAGCGTTTCAACTTCAGGAGCGATTCGTCGTCGGCTCCTGCGGTGATGCCACCCACTTCCACGCAGCTGGTGAAAAGCGATGCCGTTTTGCGGCTGATGATGGTCATATACACATCCTCGGTGATTTCACGGCTACGCGCGTTGTCGATTTGGTCGATTTCTCCCATCGCCAAATCTGCACCCATCGTAGAGAGCGAGTTGAGCACACGGATATCGCCGGCACGCACAGCGCACGACAGCGCACCACTCACGAAGAAGTCGCCCACGAGCACAGCCACATGGTTGTCCCACACGCTGTTCACTGTAGGAAGCCCACGGCGCGACATGCTTTGGTCAATCACATCGTCGTGAATGAGCGAAGCGTTGTGCAGGAGTTCTATGGCGGCACCGGCGTTGAGCACGCGTTCGTTGATGCCATTAAAAAGTTTTGCGCTCAGCAGCACCAGCACTGGGCGTATTTGTTTACCCTTAGTGCGCAGATAATCAGTAACTATGTGATTTGTGAGCGCACTTGGACTTTTTAGAGTGTCGGCAATGATTGCGTTGAGCTTCGCCAATTCTGGCTTAATCGTTTCTTGTATTTGGTCGAGTTTTACCATTTGAGTGCAAAAGTACGAATAATTCTGATTATGTGGGGATTTTTGCGGTTAATAGTTGCAAATTTTCTTGGTGCGTTGTAAAAAATGGGGAGCGATTTATGGGGGAAAATTTCAATAATCGGGGAAAAAGGAGTAATTTTATCAAGTCGAAAGTTTTTCGGCAGTTTTACAATACGACAGGCAACAAACAAAGAAATTAATAATGAGCGACAAAAAACGACTTTTCGTTCTCGACGCATACGCGTTGATTTTCAGAGCATATTATGCGCTTATGCGCAATCCTCGCTTTTCGAGCGGAGGCATCGACACCTCGGCGGTGTTTGGTTTTGTGAACATTCTGCAAGACCTTTTGAAACGCGAAACACCCAGCCACATAGCCGTGTGCTTCGACCCAGGCGGAAAGACCTTCCGCCACGAGGAATACGAACAGTATAAAGCCAACCGCGACGAGACGCCTGAGGGCATCAGGGTGGCGGTGCCGTATATCAAGCGCATACTGGAGGCGTATCGCATCCCGGTGTTTGTGAAAGAGGGCTACGAGGCCGACGATGTGATTGGCTCGCTCTCAAAAATCGCCTGCCAACACGGTTTCGAAACCTATATGGTGACTGGCGACAAGGATTTCGGGCAGTTGGTGAACGACTGCACGAAAATCTACAATCCCGGCAAGAATGAAATCATGGGCGTGGAAGAAGTGAAGGAGAAGTACGGCTTGCCCGACCCTATACAGGTGATTGACCTGCTCGGACTGATGGGCGACTCTGCCGACAACATTCCGGGCTGCCCCGGCGTGGGTCCGAAAACGGCGGAAAAACTCATTCAGCAGTTCGGCTCCATTGAAAACCTGCTGAGCCACACCGATGAACTGAAAGGTGCATTGAAGGCGAAGGTGGAAAATAATGCCGAGCAAATCAGGCTGTCGAAGCACCTTGCCACCATCAAGACCGATGTGCCACTCGACTGGGACGAGGAAGCGCTGAAGCGTGTGCCCGTGGATTTTGTGGCACTGCGCAAGGTGTTCAACGAACTGGAGTTCCGCACGCTCACCAAGCGTATCATCGACCAAGGCGAGGCGAACGTGGGACTTGAAGGCACGGTGCAACCATTGCCCGAAAACGGTGTGCAAGGTTCGCTCTTTGGCGATGCCGCACCCCAAACCACGGCAAAGACCATCAAAAGTTATGACTGCGACTTCCGCTTGATTGCCGACTTCGACGAGGCTGCCACCTATGTGCAATCGCTGCTTGACAAGGAGCGCGTGGCGGTGCATATCGTGTCGGTGGGCGACGAGGCGATGAATGCCAATATCCTCGGCTTCGCCATCTGCCCCGAACCCCATAAGGGCGCATATTTGGCAATGGACGGATTCGGCATGATGACTGACTCGGTGAAACCGCTTTACGAAAGCGGCGTGACCATCTGCTCCAACGATGTGAAGCGCGACATGGTGATGCTTCACGAGAAAGGCGTGAATTTCACCGCTCCATATTTCGACACCTCGGTGGCGCACTATCTGCTTCAGCCAGAGCGTGGGCACAGCATTGCGCAGGTGGCGCAGGAATTGCTCGACTACGAGGTGATTGCCCCCGAATCATACCTCGGTCAGAAAGGACGTGGGCAGAAAAAGATATTTGAGGTGAATCCAGAAAGACTCACTCCTGTGGCGTGCGAACAAGCCGACATCATTCTCACCTTGCCCGATGTGGAGAAGCGTCTGCTGGAGGGAAACGATATGACGCATCTGCTCACCGACATTGAGTTGCCGCTGGTGAAGGTGCTTGCCAAGATGGAAATGGCAGGCGCGCGCATCGATGTGAAGGCACTCAACGAATATGGCGAGGTGCTCACCGCCAAGATGGAAAAACTGGAGCAAGAGTGCTTCGAGGCCGCCGGAGTGCATTTCAACACCGCATCGCCTGCACAGGTGGGCGAAGTGCTGTTCGACCGTCTGCACCTCGACGACAAGGCGAAAAAGACCAAAACTGGGCAATACTCCACCACCGAGGAGGTGCTGGTGAAGTTGCGCGACCGTCACCCTCTGGTGGATAAGATTTTGGAACTGCGTGGCATACGTAAGATGCTCTCCACCTATGTGAAGGCATTGCCACAACTGATCAATCACCGCACAGGGCGCATTCACACCACCTACAACCAAACCGTGACCGCCACAGGCCGCCTGTCGTCGACCAACCCGAATTTGCAAAACATCCCGGTGCGCGACGATATGGGCCGCGAAATCCGCAAGGCGTTTATCCCTGCCGAGGGCAATGTTTTCTTCAGCGCCGACTATTCGCAAATCGAACTTCGCTTGGTGGCGGATTTCAGCCACGACGAAATCATGCTCGACGCTTTCCGCCACGGCCACGATATTCACGCCATCACAGCGGCGAAAATTTACCACAAGCCTCTTGAAGAGGTCACTGCCGACGAGCGCCGAAAGGCAAAAACCGCCAACTTCGGTATTCTTTACGGCATTTCGTCGTTCGGACTGTCGGAACGCCTCAACATTCCACGCGCCGAGTCGAAGCAACTCATCGACGGCTATTTCGCCACATTCCCAAGCGTGAAGGCGTATATCGACCGCAGTGTGGCGCAGGCGAAGGAAAAGGGCTATGTCACCACGTTGTATGGCCGCCGCCGTATGTTGCCCGAAATCAATTCTCGCAACGCCGTGGTGCGCCAGTTCAGCGAACGCAACGCCGTGAACGCCCCAATCCAAGGCACCGCCGCCGATGTGATGAAGATTGCGATGATTGCCATCGACCGCCGTTTTGAGCAGGAGGGAATCAAATCGAAGATGATTCTGCAAGTGCACGATGAATTGAACTTCGACGTGCTGCCCGCAGAACTGGAGAAGGTGCAAAAGATAGTGGTTGAGGAAATGGAAAACGCCTACCACGGCAATGTCCGCCTCACCGCCTCCTACGCCTCCGCCCCCAACTGGTTCGAAGCCCACTAATCCAAAAGTCAACAAGATTTTTCATAGAAGTTAAGAAGATTTTTCATAGAAACGCGAGTTCGGGATAAGCGTAGACTGAAAATACGCGATTTGGATGCAGACAAGATGTCGGGCGACCATGGTCATGGCGCCTGATGCGCTTTTGAGAAAATGGGATTTGGACTATTGCCAAATGAACACCTCTTATCCCGAACTCGCGTATGGAAAATAATGGTAAATTTCCGATTTTTGCAATTTGGGAATAAAGTCGGAATGTTGTATGTATATCACAAAAGTTACATTCTTGTGCGTAAGAAAGCAGCAAATAAAAGCAAAAAACATATTTTTTATGCCAATACACAATATTTCGCAAAGATTCTCGTTTATAACAATAAATGTAAATACCTTTGCATTGAACTTAAACAAGATTACAATGAATGAGCTTAACAGAATAAAAATAGTTCTTGTAGAACAAAAGAAAACAGGTAAATGGTTAGCAGGGCAACTCGGAGTTAGTGTTACAACAACCAGTCGTTGGTGTTCTAATTCTGCCCAGCCAGATTTACAAACACTAAGTAAAATAGCAACCTTACTAAAGGTTGATACAAGAGATTTACTTACACCGTTAAATAAGGAATTGTCAAATGAATAATATAATAGAATCATTTTCTAACGAAAATGGATGTATCTACCATGGTGATGCTTTGGAGATACTTAAACAGATTCCAAACGAGTCTGTTGATTTGGTTTTTGTAGACCCTCCATATAATATAGGTAAGAATTTTGCTGGTCGAAAAGACAAATGGAAAACAGACGAAGAATATCTTGATTGGTGCTACCAATGGATAGATCTTTGCATTCATAAAGTCAAGCCTAATGGTTCTTTATACCTAATGACTTCGACTCAGTTCATGCCATATTTCGATTTGTATGTAAGGGATAAAGCTACCATCCTTTCAAGAATTGTGTGGTCATACGATAGCTCTGGAGTTCAAGCAAAAAACTATTACGGCTCAATGTATGAACCAATTTTGTTCTGTGTTAAAGATAAAAATAATTACACCTTTAATTCAGAGGATATTCTTGTAGAAGCTAAAACTGGTTCTAAACGTAAACTCATAGACTATAGAAAAAATCCTCCACAGCCATATAAAACAGAAAAGGTTCCAGGTAATGTGTGGGATTTTGCTAGGGTAAGATACAGAATGGAAGAATACGAAAATCATCCGACACAAAAGCCTATCAGTTTGCTGGAACGTATTGTGAAGGCAAGTAGCAATCCTAAAGATGTTGTGTTAGACCCTTTTTGTGGAACTTTCACAACTTGCTACGTTGCACAGCAATTAAATAGACATTTTATTGGAATTGAAATTCAAGAAGAATATTTCAAAATAGGTCTAAGACGCTTGGGCATAGCCTCTGAATATAAAGGTGAAAAATTAGAGCGTGAGAGAAAATCGTATCAGACAAAAATATCTAAAGAACCAACATTGTTTAATTTTGAATAATATGGAACCTACATTCGCTTCATACATAAGCAGTTATATCAAAGACAAATATGGCAAGAACGCAGAATTGATATTTTCACTGAGCTATATACTGCAATACCTTGTACATAAGACAAAATCTGCAAATAAAGGTGCTAAAGCAAGAGGTAGTTTTGCAAACCTTTATGCAATCTATGTTATAATTGAGGATTATCTTAGTAAAGGTTTTGACAAATCAGGAAAATATTCTGATTATGAGGGTGCACAATTCTCAGTCTTATTCAAGAGACAGAGAGAATTGCCTTTTGGAGCAAAACTTCAAAACCATGCATTAAATTCGCGTATGAATGAAGAATTCTTCAAATATTTCCCTACCCAAACAGGGATACCACCTATAATACGTGATTTAGAAACTCAAAGATATTGGTTTAATGAAAACTATCTAAAAATTAGAGTTGGGGGGCATACCTACAATATCGCAGAAGACATAATGAATATCATAGACCATTATGTTGAGGTAAAGCAAGACACATTCAAGCAATTTATTGTTCAATGTGAAACCCTACAAAATATTGATGTAGAAGATACTGCTGAAGTAACGGATTTTATTATGACCCTTCTTGCGCCAAATGTTGATGCAAGATTGTTCGAAATTGTAAGTTATTCGATTCTAAAGTATTACTACAAAGATGTGAAAATCTATTGGGGATTCACACCAGAAATAGAAAAGCTCAAAAAGGACTATCTTCATTTGTATAAAACTGGTCGTACTAATGCAAATGACGGTGGTATTGATTTTGTCATGAGACCTTTAGGACGATTCTTTCAAGTTACAGAGACTTTGGATTTCAAAAAATACTTCCTTGACATTGAAAAAATAGAGCGATTTCCTTTGTCCTTTGTTATCAAGTCTGAAGAATCTGCCGAAGATTTAATGGAGAAATTGAAGGTAGATGCTTTGAAGACATACATTGTACAAAAGGTTGTTAACGACTACCTTAGGTGCATAGAGGAGATTATCAACATTCCAGAATTAAAGAACTATCTTGAAGAGTTAGACAAGCGAAACATGGTTGGGGAGGTTCTTAAAGAGATTATACTTCAAAGTAAAGTTGAATTTAATTATGAAGATGATTAAAAATGTCGCTTGTTTAAATAGTTTGTACAGTTACCTGCCTACACACATCAAATTCCTAACGGAATTTCATCGCATCTTTTTCGGGACAACATGTATATCATTTCCAAAAATAATAGATAAAAATTGGTGTGAATACACGGCTCTTTCATTTAACATGGAAAAGAGACGGCAAAGCCCCTTACCCCATTTGTGGAGAATGGGGCATTTTTTCTTTGTTCTGTATGTCAGTATCTTAAGATTTTCTCAAAAAGCGTGTTTTTGTTATTTTTGATTCATGAATCGCATCAGGTTTGTGAAACTCGCCGATATTGCTCTCATCAGTTCGGCCGTTCCCCTCGTCTTGTCGGCGCGTTTCTTCCTCCTCCGCCTCCATGTGGAGAACAGCGCGTGCACAACCCTTTGAAGCGTGTCGAGGTTTCGCGCGCTCCTTGTGGTCTTTCTTTTTATCCCGTCTTGCCTCAGGTGGCAGTCAAGTGACCAGTGCATGCTCTCTATGGACCAGTGCCTGCGTATCACGGAGCCGAGTCGGTCCGCGTTCGGTGGCAGGCTCGACACGTACAGCCTTCGCTCCGAGGTGCGGTCTCCCGTTGATTTCCTCACTGTTTCCGACAAGAACTCCACTACGGTCAGGTTGCCGCCCCACCTGTCCCTGTCTGCGATGATTCCGTGTCCGTCATACGCCCTGTACTCCCTTGTCTCTATCCTGCCGTGCTCGAGGACTGGCCCCTCCGTGTGCACCCGCACAGGGGTGTGGGTCTTGATGCTGTCCTCGACGCCGTATCGCAGCGAGCGCTGGTTTGCCTTGAGCTCTATCACGAAGTCGGCGCTTCTCTCCCTTATCTTGTCGATGACCGCCTTTTGCATCGACATGGCGTCCGCCGTCACGATGGTCCCTGGTATGTCAAGCTTGTCAAGCAACGCGGGGACTGCGGTAATCTCGTTGCTCTTCTCGCCACACATCTCCGTGGCCAGGGTGATTCCTGTGCTGCACGAGTAGGCCGACACCATGTCGGGGTTGCGCCCGTTGCCCTGCGTGGTGCCGCGCATCGCCTTGCCATCCACACACACGATGTCAGACTCCCCTCTGCAAGAGACCTCCCCTCTGAAGGCCTCCATCAGCTCGGTCATCCTTTCGGCAAGGGCGAGCTCGTCCATGCCCTGCTCCACGCGGCAGAGCGTGGACTCGGACGGCCCGCCGTGGCGCTGAATCCCCAT
>OQWI01000771.1_pt1 | contig 14499 bp, 18 predicted proteins | sample 1691551 | NCBI WGS metagenome assembly OQWI01 (sample SAMN03418259, study PRJEB22391) | human gut metagenome | biome: human-gut; feature: organic feature; material: feces | host: Homo sapiens | place: Tanzania | collected 2013-01
CATCCACATTTCTCCTTTCCCTGTCCCAAAATATCCACACTTTTGTTGGCATATCTCAAAACTGTGTGTGTAACCTTTTTAAGATATAATCCCCCTTTCCGGAACGTACTTCTAAAATGTATACATTTTGGGATATGTTTCTTTTCTATTTCTGTACGTACCAGAGCCGAAAAGTGCAACAAATATGACAAAAAACTCCCAGAGGATGTTACTCCCCTGAGAGTGGTTGAAACTTCTCAATCCTCACACCTCCATCAGCCACTTCCACACTGACACCACGGGTATTCCCTCTTCCGTGCCCTCCTCATCATATGTAATCAATAGGCACTTCCAGTCCTGGTGCGCCTTGGCATACTTCACCAGTGGCGGCACCTCCCTATTGTAGGTGGTCGCATCCTTGATGCTGTAGGATACCTGTATGGCCAGCTTCTCGTCAGGTACTATGAAGTCTATCTCCTTCTCCGCGTTCAGGAAAAACACATTCTTTTTGCCAAACCGCCTGCACAGCTCCACCGCCACCATGTTCTCCAGCAGTGAAGTCTCTGAATTCATCAAGAACAGGTTCAGCAACCCGTTGTCAACGAAGTAGTATTTCTTCTGCATTTCCTTCTCCGTCAACTTCCCAACCTCGTTCTCCATGGGCAGTATCAGCCAACTGTCAGAGGCGTACTCCGCATAGTCTATCGTAGTAGGCACACTGATGGGTGACCCCGTTGCCACTATCACGTTCTTCAGCCTGTTATACGACAGCGGTTGCTTCACGCTCTCTGCCATCTTCTTAATCAGGATGTTCAGCACCCTGTCGTTCTTAATGTTGTTTCGGGCACAGATGTCACCTAGGTATATCTTCTGGTACAAACTCGAAAGCATAGCCCGCTTGTTCTTAAACGACAGGATCTCTGGCAGACCGCCGTAATAGAAGTACTCATTCAGATGTCGCTTTACTTCGCTTCTCTGAATCGTGTCGTACTCCCAATGCTCCCTCAGCTCCACCTGTTGCGCTGCCAGATACTCTTTGAATGAATATGGGTACGCATCATAGATAAAGAACCGTCCGCCCAACGTAGTTGCCACCTCCTTGCTCAGCATCTTTGCATTGCTGCCCGTCACATACACCCTGTATTTCGCATCAGTCAGTCTCCGCACAAACTTATCCCAGTGCGGAATGTTTTGCACCTCGTCCAAAAACACCACCGGCTTTTTACCATACAGTTCTAGATGGGCTTCCAGCAGACTGTTGAAGTCTTCCGTCTGGAATTCCGCCAGACGCTCGTCCTCAAAGTCCACAAACAGAATCTCATCCCATCCTTTTCCTGCTGCCTGAAGTTGACGAACACGCTGATACAACAAGTACGATTTACCCGCATGTCTCACGCCAACTATCACATAATTGCCATCCTCTTCAAAGTCAGTGGGACGGTTCACAATCACCGCCTCATCCACTTCGCGCTGCTTACTAATTAGGCACTGTTTGATGACATCTTTACTGATACTCATATAAATTACATTTAATAAGAGTTGTATGACTTTATAAAGTTTGGTTTACAAAGTTAAGTATTTTCTATAAAACAGAATTAATAAACTCCAATTTTTTGCAACATTTTCACACTTTATTATCGTAAATTCATGATTTTTACCTCCAAAGTGAATTATCTCCATGAAGGCCTTTTTTAGCACCGAATTGGTTTTTATAGTATTCGTATGTTCATAGTTTTTTTGACGTGGACAAGGTATGATAATATTGCAAGATTCTTAATGAAATCTAAGGGGAATTATCAACAACTTATCAACATTGCGACACACCATCGACAATTGTTGCGTATTGATTACTCTCTATTGATTCTTTCCACCAATTCGCCTGGTGTAAGTATTTCCATCTTTGAGAATCCGAACCACTTTTTGCCCAAGTCCTTGATGGATGCTCCTATGTGATATACATCATCGTCTATACAAAGGAAGCGGTCATGCGATAAACGGAATGTTTCAACATCAATCTGTGCATATTGAGCATTATGACGGTCTATGTCGAGTTGGAACTGACGGCTTATTTGCTGAGTGTAGATGATTGCAGACACGTTATTATCTCTTTTATCGAGCAATGTCAGTACAGTCTCGTCAACATAGTTGTCGATAAGGACAATACGTTTCTTTGCACTCTTAATCAAGTCGGACACGAAAGTATAGGCATCATAAACTTGCCCATTGTAGAACACACCCTGCTTCGGCTTTGCGTTGCCCTCGTCCAATCTGCGAAACACCTCGTCTATGCGTTTGTCTGTTTCTTGCTGATGTTGCTGCATTTCCAGTTGATGGTACTCCATTGTTGAAAGACGTTGGAAAACTTCTGCATTTGTCACCATGAAACGTCTCATTGCAACAAATGCATCCATAATTCGTATGCTTACACGAATTGCGGTTTCACTTCTAAGAACAGTGGAGAGCATAGCCACTCCCTGCTCCGTGAAAGCATATGAACGAACTGTTGAGTGCTTCAAACTATTGAACCGGTCGCAATTTGCGACCAGTTCAGCCATCTCCTCTTTAGTCAGTTGAAAACGAAAACGCTCTGGGAAACGTTCTATATTACGCTTTACAGCCTCATTTAATCTTTTGGTTTCCACTCCATAAAGTTCAGCCAAGTCTCTATCTATCATGACTTGACTTCCACGAATTGAGATGATTCGACTTTCTACAGGAGTAGCGTCTACGACCTCACTACTATGTAACCGGTCGCAATTTGCGACCAGTTCGCCCTTATCCAGATGTTCTATATTGTCTGCCATATCGCCTTCCTTATTTCCAAGGTCGCAATTTGCGACCTCAAACATAATGTTATTTCTTACCACGTACAAAGATAGTGATTTTAGTTGTCAAGCCGGTATCAAACAATGCCTTTCTTTGGAAAGAATATGAAATAAGAAGAGATGCTCAAAAGCCGTCTTACGGTGAGCACGAGTAAAGGCTTCCACCGCTTGGTGCACGATACCCATGCCACACTGGGCATCTATGCCTTCGTGTTCCTGTTTCTGATGGCCGTCACCGAGCCCGTATTCTCTTTCGGGTGGTACAACCAGAGACTGTCGAAACTGCTGGGGCAGAATACGACGAGCAAGGAGATGATGGCGCAGAAAGGCGGAGACCGGGAGGAGGCAACCAAGGTGCAGGTCTGGGACAAGCATACAGGCAAGCAGATGGGCAAGCCGACTGAAAGCCAGCAAAATGGCAGTCAGATGAAGGGCGGCCCACACGGAAAGAAACCACACGGCGCCATGCTCTTCAAGTCGCTCCACATGGGCACCTGGGGCGGTTGGTTCTCCAAAATCCTCTATGCCCTCGCTGCCCTCATAGGCGGCTTCCTGCCCATCAGCGGCTATTACCTGTGGTGGAAAAGGAAGCATCGCGCGGCCTGATAACCATCCGCGAAGACAGATGATGCGACAAAACCAAATCCATGGAACTGCAGATGGGGTGGTTTTGTCGCATTCTTCGTTGGGGAAGGTTGGGACGGGGCTCACCCTGGCTCCAATCACAGCGGATATCACACTTCATACATTTCCCCTGCCATTTCATACAACCTCTGGGCTGGCGCACCCGCAGGCAGATGCGTTGTATTATCTTTGTATCAAAAACAAAGGATATGAAAAAAGCAAAGAAAGTAATGGGGGTGCTGGCACTGACAGTAGTGGTGGTGGCAGGCATAATGTGGTGGCACTCAAGCACAAGCAATCCGTGGAACGCGAAAACGGTGGGCGACATCGATGCTCCTGCGGGCTATACACGGGTAGAGGGCAGCTATGCCGAGTTTATGCGCCGGCTGCCGCTGAAGAAACGGGGCAGCCGGGTGAAGCTCTTCACGGGCGGCGATGCAGGGTATCAGTTTCTGTCGACAGGCGTGATAGACCTGCCGATGCTCAGCAACTGGGAGCAGTGTGCCGACATGACCATGAGAGTAAGGGCGGAATATCTGTTCAGCCAGGGCCGCTACGCAGACATACGCTTCCGCGACGTGAACGGCAATATGCTGAACTACACCGGCGGAAACTCGCGCAAGGCGCTGGAGATGTTTCTGAAGAAGGCGTATGGCGTGTGCAGCACGTTCTCAGTGAGCCGCGAGACTAAGCCTCGCCGGTTAAGCGAGGTGCAGCCGGGCGACGTGCTGGTCTATCCGGCAAGAAGGGGAAGGCAGATGGGGCACGCATTGATAGTGATTGATGTGGCACGCAAGGACAAGAAAGTGGCCATCATGTGTGCCGAGGGCAACACGCCTGCCCGCGAACTGCATATCGTGAGAAACCTGAACGCTCAGGACAATCCCTGGTTCTTCTTCGACGGCAACGAGAACCCGTTGTGGGTGTCTGTATTCTGTTTCGGTAAAAAAGAATTGCGACATTATTGATGAATATGAAACATATTCCGTAATTTTGCGTTATCATAATGAACGCCTTTGGAATAATTACCGAGTACAATTTGTCAAGACCTTATGGAAAGACTGAAAATCTCTACCTCTGTGGGATTGTTTAGGGTTCCGACGGAAGACATAGCCTATATAGAGGCTTCGGGCAACTACTGCGACGTGCACCTCTTCAATGGAGAGGCGGTGACGATGACGTTTCAGTTGCACTACTTTGTGGAAGCCTTGAGCCAGTTGAGACAGAATTTCTTTGTCCGTGTAGGCAAGAGTCTGATAGTGAACAAGAACTTCGTCTACGGCATCAATATCACCAGCCAGGACTTGAAGCTCATGGACCACCGCATGAACCAGGCTTTCAGACTGAAAGCCTCGAAGGAGGCACTCAAAGAGTTGAAAACCATATTGGAACAGGAAAAATAGAAGAATATGAAACACACTGACGACAACATACAGGAGAAGCCCATCTTCATGATTGAGAATGTAGACAACGACGCCCCTTCACAGGAGACTCTGGAGGAGCCCGTAATCACCATCGAGCACGATGACGACATGGAACAAAACACGCTGCCGGCCATCGTGAAGAAGCGCAGCCGGCTGCATACGTGGGGCTTGCGCATGCTGTGGCTTGTGGCGATGGTAGTGATTGGGCTGGGATGTTATAAAATCATCCGTGTATACGACTACTATTATAATATAGGTGTAAGCATTTCGGTGTCGCCCAAGGAAAACATCAGGAAACTGGACCATATGGAGGCACAGAGCGGGCCGTCGGAAGTCGTGATGAAGGCAGACTCGGTGCTCGGCGTGGCGATAAATATCTACGAGTTGCACAACGTGAAGGCCGAGCTGGCGCTCGAAGAGCCCGACACGGCCGACCGCAGCGTGCTGATGTATACGCGCACGGCCGACTACACCGCTACGGGTAAGTATCTCGGTTCGCTGGTAATCAACGGCGAGGAAAAGCAGAGCGACGTGGATCGTCTCGGCTACTGCGCCATCGAGCGCGGCAACATGGTTATCGGCATTTCGCGTTTCGACGACATGAAGGAGCACATGATAGACCACGACGGTTCTTACTTCCGCCAGTTCATACTCGTTTCCAATGGAGAGTTGCCCCGGCGCTTCTTCCTCCACGGCAAGGTGGAACGCAAAGCCCTCGCCCGCACCACCGACGACCGTCTGTATATCATCGAGACACGTCACCCTGAGACACTTTGGGACTTCGCCGACGCCCTGCGCGAATATGGCTATGTAGACGCCATCTATCTCACCGGCGGCAACAAGAGCGGTTTCTATCGTGCTGCCGACGGCACAGCATATCTCACGGAAGAGGCAGCGCGATATCGTAAGGACAAACACCACGGAGTGGCACCGTGGCTGGTTATCAGAAAGCGATAATCGCCAACTCATACAACAAACCCCACATCTTGTACAACGTAAGCCGGAAAGTTTTCGGGTTCAGAAAATGCGCGTTACCTTTGCATTGTCAATAGGACAAAACAACTAATAGTAAAGACAATGAAGAAATTAATGATTGTGCTGATGATGGTTGTAGCAACCAGCACAGCAAGTTTTGCAAAGGTAACTGACTCTCAGGTGAAGACTGCGGTCAAGGAAGTGGCACAGACAGTGAAGGACACCCCATCGGGCACCACCTACGGCGTGGTGGAAGCGACCAAGAGTCACATCGTGGTAAACACGCCTCTCGGGCGCTATACCATCAACAAAAACGAGGACGGCAGCTTCTCCTTCATGGGCATGACTGCCAAGCTCGTCTCTTACAAAGAGGGCGTATACAAGGTGAAGACCTCGCTCGGCACGTTCAGCGTAAACACACGTAAGGCTACCATAACCAAGTTGTAATATTAACGGAATGGCATAAGCAAGAAGGCCGCCAAAGGGGGCTCCCGCCCTCTCCCGGTCCTTATTGCACTGTCAGTCCGCATCGCGCCGAGTCCTGAAGTCACCCTCGACCTCAGGCACAACAATCAAACTAACAATACGGGATAACTCCATCCGTTTAGTCTTACCCACAATCTGGCGCAGTAACACGGCAAAGAGCCAGAAGACTAAACCCGACACGCTAAGCGTAGCAACAAAAATCCGTGTAGCCCAGACGGCTACACGGACTCTTAGTATAAAATCACCACAACAAATTTTCCTTTAGAATCATCACATGACAGCAAGTCTATGCTCAAATTATTCTTACTATGAGCAAAGGTACACATTTTAGCAGACAGCCGAAAACGGCGAATTCCCGCATAATCAGCGAAACTGACCACACATACCATTCACGCCTATCCTCATATCGCTTGTGGACAGCACCATGACGATGTGATTTTTCATTCAAATTGAACATAACTTTTAACCACAAAGGTCGACACATATTTGCAAATATACAAGACATGGATTTTCTGATGGTTACGATTTGTCAATATTATCGTACAAAATATGTTTCAACCAAAGAACGCAGCTGTTCTTCAGTCAGACCATTTGTTCCTGTTTGTTCAAACATGCATACTCATTCTTGGACTTAGTTATGATAAACTTACGTTCCTTACCTTTGATGAAACAAAGCAAGTTGTAATTATCTTTGTAAGTTTGTTCCACACGAACATTCTCGTAGGGAGTACCATCTATGCAGAAAGATATTTGCTGATGGACCTCGTTTGCAAGCCCCCACGATGGCAAATGTTCGCTAAGGCATGTTTCTACTGGTCCAATCCAGCGTTGTCTTACTCCACACTCTTCTGCAAATTCTCTAAACCTTCTGCTGGCGTCAACTATGGAAGTAACTCATCAAGCGCATCCAGCTGTCCGATGGCCTTCATCAGCAAGAGGAACGTACTTAGCGACATATTCCCGGTAGCCCCATTCTCAAATTTGTGGATGGTGGTGATGGTAATGCCTGATTGTTCAGAGACATCCTTCTGCGTCATGTTGCTGCGCAGACGATAGTCCTTGAATCTTGCCCCAAGGGGTTTTAGCAATTCTGGTATAGAGTACTCGTAATAGTCAATCATAAAAGTATTGTTTTAATCATACTACACTATAAGTTACAAGACATATTTAAGCATAAATTACATTCCGTTTATACATACAACTCATAATTACTCATTATTATCCGAATAAAAGACAAAACGCCTAAAAAACTTGAATTATAGGTCATCTCTCTTGTTTAGAATGCTCACTACCATTGTCAGGTCCGAGTTAGCGAAAAGATACTGAGGTTCAGCCGATGATAATACAATCACATATTGCGTGTTCAACACCTTCAACACCTCGTCCATTCGAGCGCTTGGCTCAGTATTGATGTAACCATCCGAAACAATACGCTTGTTTCGGATGGTTACGAAAGAACGAGACGGTTCTGCAGAGTTTTACCAAACAGAAGTGGCAAAAGATGTTATATGTCCGAAAATGCAGAAGCAACTGCGCATTTTGAGCATATTACATAGCAAATTTACATCTGAAGTGATATAATTTATCTAAAAGCTGAAGGTTTTACATTCGAAATGATATAAATTGAGGAAAAATTACTAAATTTGCATCCGAAAGAATATAATTTAGCGCAATCACAATGGAAAAGACTACACTTTCACAGACTGTTAAGAAACTCCGCAAGGAGTATGGACTGACACAGGAAGAGCTCGCCATGAAGTCGGGCGTAGGACTCAACTTCGTACGCCAGTTGGAACAAGGTAAACCAACTCTGCGAATGGACAAGGTGAACCAGCTGCTCGACCTCTTCAACTACGCGCTTACCGCCACCCCTAAATACTGAACATTATGCGGCAGGCACAAATCTACAGAAAGAACATCCTGGCAGGACTGCTGACCGAGGAAGGCGGCGAATACATCTTCCGCTACGACTCAGACTACCTAACCTCACCCAAGGCAGCAGCCATCAGTCTGACCCTACCATTGCAGCAGGAGGCTTACACCTGCCCCGTGCTGTTCCCATTCTTCGATGGGCTTATACCCGAAGGGTGGTTGCTCGATGTGGCGCTACGGAATACCGACATCAGTGTTCTTGACCGTATGTCCCTGTTGCTGCTATGCTGCAAGGAGTGCATCGGCAGCGTAAGTGTTGTACCCTTAAACAATGAGTAATATGTGCAAGTGTCTATATTGCTATAAAGAATTGGATGAAGGCATGAAGGACTTCCATCCAGGATGTGCTCTCAAGTTCTTCGGAACCACTACAGCACCATTGCTGGAGTATCGACGTGAAGAACTCGACGCCTTGGCCGCACAGGTGATTCAGTCACAGACCTCCCTGACAGGCGTTCAGCCAAAACTCTCACTCAATCTGAATAAGCACGAGGGCGGCAACCGTCTGACCATCGTAGGTCTCTGGGGCGACTTCATCTTCAAGCCACAGACCGAGACCTACCCCCAGTTACCAGAGAATGAAGACCTGACCATGCACATGGCCGAGGCAGCACGCATCAAGGTTGTTCCCCACTCATTGGTTCGTCTGGCCGACGGCACTCTGGGCTACATTACCCGACGCATCGACCGCACCACCAAAGGCGAGAAGCTCGATATGGAAGACATGTGCCAGCTCACGCTCCACCCAACAGAATACAAGTACAAGAGTTCATACGAGCAGATAGGCAAGACCATAGCAGCCTACAGCTCCACTCCTAAGCTCGACCTCGTCAACTTCATGCAGATTCTGCTCTTCTCGTTCATTACGGGCAACAACGACATGCACTTGAAGAACTTCTCGCTCTACCAGCCCAAGCAGTTCTACCAGCTTGCTCCTGCCTACGACCTCCTGAACGTTGCCATTGCCAACCCCAAAGACAAGGAGGAGATGGCTCTCTCCATCAACGGCAAGAAATCACAGCTCAAACTGCAGGATTTTCTCAAGACATCAGACACCATGGGCATTGAGCAGCGTGTCACCCTACAACTCATCGAAAGCATGCAAAAGACCCTCCCCGCATGGAAGGACTTAATACGCGACTCGTTTTTGAATAAAGACATGAAAGAGTCTTATCTCGAACTTCTCGAAAGCAGACTATCGAAGCTAAGGCAGTAGATCTTATCAAAGTTTGTCTACACCATTGTCTGCACTTAGACAAAATGACAATCCCGTTAAGCTCGGGACACTAATAATCTTAAAATACCGCCTACGTATCGCGAGGCTCGTAAATTCTGATAATCAGCGTCCTATTACCAGGCGCGTGGGAAAGCAAGTAAACGCGGTTCTGCGTTGCTATATGTGTAGGAAGTCACATGCGGACTTTCCTCAAAGGGAAGGGGCTGAAGCCAAACAGCCTTAAACTCAGTGGGCAAGAGCTCCCACCCGTAGGGGTTGGGCTACTCGATATACAATTAACCCCCACGCAACTTATTCGTCGCATGGGGGCTGGTTTGGTTATTGTCTATGGGCTGGGACTTATTCTTCCCTTGCCCCCGACGGTCGGTTATTTATATCCGTTGGTCTCGTCGATGTCTTCCCAAATGTCTGTGGCCAATGGGCTGCGGGCTGCAGTGCCATTGCCAGAGCCCATAGTGGGTTCGCCGACATTCACCACATCGTTGTTGATAATATTAGAGCCGGCGAGGATGGCGTTAGCTTTTACTTCGATCAGCTCTGCTTTGGGCATAATATATTTTTGCTTCATAATCATATATATGTTTAGATGTTAATTACTTTACTACTATCTTCTTGCCATTCTGGATATAGAGGCCGGGCTGCAGACCGTTGAGGCTGTTGCCTACATACTGTCCGTTCAGATTGTATACACGACCGTTGGCCTTGACGCCGTCGATCACGAGGTCTTCGATACCAGTGGCGGTGCCGTCGATAACTACCTTGTATCCTGTAGCCTCGGCGCCAGAAGAGAGGACGAAAGCGGCGCGGAAGCCCTTCATCTCACCTTCGGTTACCTTGAACAACTTGTTGCCTGCGCCGATGGCAGCTACAGATGTACCGCCCAGTTCGCTGGCTGCAGTCATCTTGTAGAAACCGTTGAAACTGATACCCTTATTTACCACTACAGGAGTAGCAGCTGCAACGAGAGTTACGCCCTCGAATTTCTTCTCAACATTAACAGCATCAGATGATGAGTTAGCCCACTTAATCAGGTATGGTTTGCCTGCCTCAATAGCTGTTGCCTCTTTGAAGACGATGGTGTTGTCATGGCTATTCAGGTTGTCAACCTCGCGCAACTCTGCGCCATCAAAAGCAGTTTTAACGTCAGCCACAGCGAAAGGCAAGCAGAGAGTATTCCATTCGCCATCCTTGTAGAATGTACGCTTCAGCGTTACATTGGCATTCTCATAAGCCTCGATAGGATTAACGGAATTCTCGTCAAGAGTGTAATCCTTGGCTACAGGAACCTTAACAGTTACAATAATCTTGCTGGCACGAGCTTGTTCTGTAGCGGTAAAGAGTACGCTTTTCGAATTACCTGTCCACACTGCGTCTTTAGTAGTTTTATCATATTTATACTCCCCTACTTGTGTTGACAAAAAGAAGTGATAGCAACACAAGAATCCTCTTTTTGGAAAAGCAAATATCCTCGTTTATAGTGTAAAAATGGCTGCCATAAGTTATAATAGTGAAGAATAAGATATAAAAATGATAGCTTCTTAAAGAAAAGTACTTCAATTATTCGTTATCATTGAGAAAATTGATTATCTTTGCCCACGTATTATAAATAATGTATGCTCATTTGGCATATCATAATAACTTCATTATAATAAGAATGGAAAATCGAATCAAAGTCGTTCTCGTTGACAAGAAGAAGACCAACAAGTGGCTAGCCGAGCAACTTGACTGCTCACCTACTACTGTCAGTAAGTGGTGCACCAATGTCAGTCAACCGCCAATGGAGACATTCATCAAAATAGCCGAACTCCTTGAAGTCGATATTAACGAGTTGTTGAGACTTGAAAAGAAGAACGAGATTCAAAGCAACTCGTAATTTATTCACCAATTATTTCTGTACAGATTATGAACAGCATCCATACAAATATTCAATCCGCACGCTTCAAGAAAGGCGATGCTTTTGTTCAGTGTGATTATGTCTCTATCACTTTCATGGAGATAAACGAGGTTGACCAGAGCACTGACAGTATGGATTTCTGTACAGTCACTTGGTACTGCTGCGAAAAAGAAGGAGTAAACATTCAGCGTCGTTTCTCTATGGCTGCCCGTGATGGCAAGTTCTGTAATTTTGAACCAATAGCACGCAACATACTAAAAGAGGCAAAAAAGGCAATTCGTGAGTTTGAAGCAAAGATAAAATCATTGAATAATCAGAATGAGATTCAACAGCATTACACAGATTGCAGCAAGTATCTAAGACGTCTGATTGGTGATGAAGTTGAAACTGACGAATCATTTTCTTCAAAAGAGAACAAGCTAATCACGCACCAATGGATTGATTGCTCGGATGACAACTACTGGGTAGAAGATGACCTTGAGTTAGGTAACAAATACATCACCATTGTATGTATAACAATCGAGACATACTATGACAAGGAAGACAAGACCATTGCCGAGCAATTCATCTACCTACGTGACAATTGTCCGTACAGCTGGAGTACACTTGCAAAAAGTGACGCCAAGTATATGGTAATCGAGAAGCCAAAGAAGTAAAACATGCATCAAAACATGATGTCAAAGCAAATATCCAAATATAAAAGCGATATGGAAGTTCAAATAAAAGACAATAAGATATACGCACCACTCAAAGGTAAGTGGCTGGTCACAAAACCAGAAGAAGAAGTACGCCAGAAGTACATCTGTCGTTTGGTTGATAGTTATGGTTATGATCTTAATCAGATGGACCAGGAATTGAAAGTTACAAACTCTCAACGTGGTCAAGGAGCGGCACGAGCAGATATCGTAATTTGGAAATCAGCCAAGGACAAGGCAAACGGCAAAAGTGCTTTTATCGTAGTTGAATGTAAAGCAGAAAGCGTTACCATTCGTAAGGACGATTACTATCAAGGATATAATTATGCATCTTGGGCTGGAGCTGATTTCTTTGTGACTACCAACTTGAAAGAAACTCGAATCTTTAAAGTCGTAAAAGGAGAACTTCCAAAGAAACTCGAAGAAATTGTTGATATACCATCTGCGGAAAACGCGACAAACGAGAAAAAGGTGAAAGAATTGTTGAACCAGACAAAAGCTTTTACTCGTGATGAGTTTTCACGCCTGCTCTACAAGTGTCATAATATTATCCGCAACAATGACAAGCTCTCTCCTGAAGCAGCATTTGACGAGATTAGCAAGATTCTTTTTATTAAGATTCGCTACGAACGAGACAATACAGGTACACAAATATTCTCTAAGGACGCATTTGTAAAGCTTAAAGATGCATATAATAGCATGAAGTCTAAAGATGCTCCAGAATTTTATCAGTTCCTGTTCGAAAAGACAAAAGAGGACTTTGCTAAAGATAATCTCTTTGATCAAAATGAGACAATAAGGATTCGAGAGACAAGTTTTGAAAAAATTGTTGAGGAGCTACAGGTTTATAATCTTTCCACGACATCAGATGATGTAAAAGGCATCGCATTTGAGAAATTTCTTGGACGTACATTCCGTGGAGAACTTGGGCAGTTCTTCACGCCACGAACTATTGTTGAGTTTATGGTATCAGTTCTCGATCCTCAAGAAGGCGAGTATGTTTGTGACCCTTGCTGTGGAAGTGGCGGATTCCTTATCCGTTCTTTTGAGTATGTACGCGAACAGATTGAATCCGAATTGGAACAACGTAAGGAAGAGATTAAGAATAAACTCATCCCTAACAATTATAATGATCTGAAAACAAAAGAACAAGAAGTAATTGATGCTAAGATTTCTGATGCATTCTCTAAAATGAATTTTGAGGCAGACATTAATAATGATAAGGGAAGACTTCGCAGTCTTTCTTTTGACTGTATATATGGTACAGATGCAAATCCACGTATGGCACGAACAGCGAAGATGAACATGATTATGCATGGAGATGGTCGAGTACATCATCATGACGGACTTCTCAATGTTAATGGTATTTGGGACGGAAGATTTGATGTCATTCTTACCAATCCTCCATTTGGAGCTCGTGTGGACAAAGACAGCATAATTACTGAGGCAGATAAATTTACTGACGATGTCAAGATCAAAGCGTATGTAAAGCGATATGGAGAGGAGTATCTTACAGCTCTTAAGCAGGTAAACGATCATATAGGCGAACCGCTTCTTAAGCAATTTGAAGTTGGAAAAATGAGTGCCCTTACAGAAGTTCTGTTCATAGACCGCTGCTTAAATCTACTGAAGCCAGGAGGACGATTAGGCATCGTTCTTCCTGAAGGTGTATTGAACAATACCAACCTTCAGAATGTACGTGAATACTTTGAAGGACGAGCTAAGATTCTGTTAATTGTTTCTATTCCACAAGAAGTATTCATGGCAGCAGGTGCAACTGTTAAACCAAGTCTGATGTTTTTCAAGCGTTTCACAGAAGAGGAACAAATCCAGTATGACACAATAAAGCATGATGCATACGAAGAAGTGCGTGACAAATATATCGTAGAATTAAACTCAATAGAAGCAGATTTAGCCAAAAGAGGAAAAGAAGCATTACCTGCAACAGAGAAAAAGAAGCTACGCATAAGAAAAAAAGAGATTGAAACTACCATTGATGCAGAAGCAAAATCTCTTATCAAACAGCGTTTCGACTATGTAATTCCAATTGCCGATATCAAGCGAGCTGGCATAAACTCTATAGGTGTCAAAATTGAAAATGACCTTGAGCCCCTTTTAGATGAGTTCACTAAATATCGCAAAGAAAACAATCTTTGGCATGTACGACATGCTAAGACATCATATCAATATAATTATGATGGCAACATGACTCGTATACAAGAGTTTGACGGTATGGTCAGCGAACCAGAAGTATTCTATAATATAGATTAGTACAATATGACAAAAATAACAAATAAATTTCTGCATTTTGCAAACTATAAGGACATACCAAACTGGAGTGTCCAGTATGCTGATGAAGAAGATCTTGGTTTTACCAAGAAATATCCAATGGCAAGAATTGGATCGTTTCTTGTAAAGAGTCAAGATG
>OQWI01000774.1_pt1 | contig 14481 bp, 9 predicted proteins | sample 1691551 | NCBI WGS metagenome assembly OQWI01 (sample SAMN03418259, study PRJEB22391) | human gut metagenome | biome: human-gut; feature: organic feature; material: feces | host: Homo sapiens | place: Tanzania | collected 2013-01
GACCAAACTCGTGGCAGAATAAACCAACACCATCTAACTCAGCCCCTTTAATGTCGTTAGGTGACGAACCATATTGCTGCAACAATTCGTTACCCATAAAGTAAGAGCCAATCGTCACTGTTTTATTATTAACGCTGAACGAAGATTGTTGGAATTTTGCCCAAAGATAGTCGCTATTTCCATCCTCGAACGAAGACTGCTGACCTGGACCAGCAAACATCAGTGCCACCATTGGCACCTTGCTTGTACCCTCTAAGCAATATTTTGAAAAATCAACTTGCTTTTCTGCTTCAGCCAACACATCTTTCACAAAAGTAATGCTATTGGGGTCGGTAGTTCCACTTTGACTGTCCTTGCCATAGTAGGCATATCCATTGGGCAATGTAACTTGTGCCACAACCTCACCTTCTCCTTCAAATACCATATTAATAGGATTTTTGAGCACTCCAATACAGATAATTAATTCGGTGACAGCCAACCCTATTCCATAAAAAAATATCACCTTTTTGTTTTCTTCCTTATCCTTATTCATCATAAGATAATAAAAGAACACAAGCAAATAGCCAAAATATAGTAATAATTGTTCTACACGGGTGTCCTGATAATAAGAGAAACAATTTTGTCCCTCCCATAGTAAAACGAATATCGCAAGAAATATAAACGATTTGTTGTGATGTAAATAAGTTCGGTCTTTATAGAGAACTGAAAATAAGCCTACTAATAGAATATATCCATTCACACCCGTAATTATACCGCAAGTGTAAGCTAAATACATTATCGCATCGTTTCTGCTTAAAGAAACGAAAATAAGACTCATCAAAACAAATAACAAGTATTGATTAATATCAACACCTGCGACATCTCTTACAAGCAAAATTCCAGATGTCAGCAAGACTGATAGAATCGCTTTTTTGTAATTTGCGATAAGGTCGGTTATTGAATTATTCATTTGAATTTATTCGGAATATTGAATTGGGGATTGACTACATGAACGGCAAAAAAAACACATTTTCAATTGGAAAAAGCAGAACAGCCAATCGATGCTCATGACAATTACTATTATAATAGTTCTTCCGTTTTCCCTTGCTCATATTTGTGTGCCTTTGCCTCAAATATCACTCCCATCTCTTCAGTTGCTTCTAAAGAGTGATAGCGTCCTTGCTCTATCAACACACCTGGGGTGTCGCTTCCTGCTTTCATCATCACCATTTGGGTTTCATTGCCTTGCGCATCGTAAAAGCGCTCAATTGCTGAGCCGTAAATACAGACCACAACTTCCGAAGTGTCAGTATGACGATGAATGACTGACTTGGAACCGGGTAAAAGAACATTAAGCATACGTTGCCCATTTTCTTCTTTAGAATCACGCAAATCGAAGTGCATACGCAATCGAGGGCTTTCAGCAGCTTTTGCAGCTATATGCTCAAACAAGGTTTTATCAAGTTTCATACAATAGGAGCTTACTTATTGGCATAATACTTTGCGTACCATTCGGCGAAGTGGCGTAGGCCTTCTCTAAGGCTTGTGTTGGGCTTGAAACCGAAGTCTTGCTCGAGGGGGGTGGTGTCGGCGTAGGTCACGGGCACATCACCAGGCTGCATAGGTACGAGTTCCTTGTGGGCTTCAAAATCATAATCCTTGAGAAGAACTCCTGCACGGACAAGTTCTTCCTGAAGAATAGTTACGAAGTCAAGGAGATTTTCTGGATGATTGTTGCCGATATTGTATACTTTGTATGGAGGAATAGGTAGACCATCTTCGCCGTTGCGCTTTTCGGGAGCGTGCTGCATTACACGAACCACGCCTTCCACAATATCGTCGACGTAAGTGAAATCGCGCTTGCAGTTGCCGTAGTTGAAAATCTTGATGGTTTCGCCTTTCACCAGTTTGTTGGTGAAGCCGAAGTATGCCATGTCGGGGCGGCCAGCAGGACCATATACGGTGAAGAAGCGAAGGCCTGTTGATGGAATGTTGTAGAGCTTGCTGTAGGCATGGGCCATCAACTCGTTGCTCTTCTTGGTAGCGGCATAAAGAGATACAGGGTTGTCAACCTTATCATCAGTTGAGTATGGTACTTTCTTGTTGCTACCATAAACAGATGAAGAGGATGCATACACAAGGTGCTCTACTTCATGATGACGGCATGCTTCAAGGATGTTGTAGAAACCGATGAGGTTGCTTTGGATATAAGCATCGGGATTGGTGATGCTGTAACGTACTCCTGCTTGGGCAGCAAGGTTTACAACAACAGAAATATTGTTTTCTGTAAAGATTTTTTCTACAGCTTCTTTGTCTGCAATAGAAGCGTGGACAAAAGTCCAGTCACGATTCAAAGCCTCTATTTCTTTCAAACGTTCATATTTGATATTGACATCATAGTAATCAGTAATTGAGTCAATACCGATTACTTTAATGTCCTTCACATCGTGGAAAAGACGCTTCACAAGGTTGCTGCCAATAAAACCAGCAGCACCTGTCACCAGAACCGTCTTCCCCTCAAGATTAACATTATAATCTACCATAAAAGACCTTAATCCCTTCTAAATATATCCCTTGTGTAAACCTTTTCTTCCACGTCTTTCAAGCAATCGTCAAAGCGGTTGGCGATGATGGCGTGGCTTTGTGCCTTGAACTGTGCCAGGTCGTTGACCACCTTGCTGCCGAAGAATGTGGTGCCGTCTTCAAGGGTTGGCTCGTAGATGATGACCTCAGCACCCTTTGCCTTGATGCGCTTCATGATGCCTTGGATGGCAGATTGGCGGAAGTTGTCGGAGTTTGACTTCATGGTAAGGCGATACACACCAATCACACAGCCACCCTGCTCTGTGCCAAACTGGTTATTGCTGTAATAGTCGTACCAGCCAGCTTTGCGGAGCACTGCGTCGGCGATGTAGTCTTTGCGGGTGCGGTTCGATTCCACGATGGCCGACATCATGTTTTGTGGCACGTCCTGGTAGTTGGCGAGCAGCTGCTTGGTGTCTTTTGGAAGGCAGTAGCCGCCGTAGCCAAATGATGGGTTATTATAATGTGTACCGATGCGTGGATCGAGGCCAACGCCCTCGATGATGGCTTCTGAGTCAAGACCCTTTACTTCTGCATAGGTGTCAAGCTCGTTGAAGTAGCTCACGCGGAGCGCGAGATAGGTATTGGCGAAAAGCTTCACCGCCTCGGCTTCCTTCATGCCCATGAACAGGGTGTCGATATTTTCCTTGATGGCGCCTTCCTGCAAGAGTGCGGCAAAAGTCTTGGCTGCCTCTTTCAGCATCTCCACATCGGTAACCGATTGGATAGCTTTGTTTTCCGCTTCAAATTCGGGCTTGTCGATGATTTTAGGATAACCCACAATGATGCGGCTTGGGTAAAGGTTGTCGTAGAGCGCCTTGCTCTCGCGAAGGAATTCGGGCGAGAACAAGAGGTTGAACTTCTTCACGCCTTTCTGCGCATACTTCAAGTAGAGGTTGCGGGTGTAGCCCACCGGAATGGTCGATTTGATAATCATCACAGCATCGGGGTTCACCTCCAGCACCAGATCGATTACCTCTTCCACATGGCTTGTGTCGAAGTAATTCTTCACAGGGTCGTAGTTGGTGGGGGCAGCGATCACCACAAAGTCGGCATCGGTGTAGGCAGCCTTGCCGTCGAGGGTGGCAACAAGGTCCAATGGCTTCTCAGCCAAATACTTTTCGATGTAATCGTCTTGAATGGGCGAAATACGGTTGTTCAACTTTTCCACCTTTTCAGGAATCACGTCCACTGCTGTTACATGATGGTGCTGCGATAGCAATGTAGCTATGCTCAGTCCCACGTAGCCGGTACCAGCCACGGCTACCTTAATTTCATTAAATTCACGCATATATTTTTCAGATTACTATAAGTATCAATTGAAATGAGGACTATTCGGCTATCTCGAAGTCCTCGTTGTGCACATTGTTCACCGCCACGGCAAATCCGCCAATATTCATCACCAACTGGCGATCGCGCTTCACTCGCACCACATAGCCCTCCTGCCCTTTAAAAAGGCCTGTGAGCACGCGGAGCCTCACATGGTCTTTAGCAAATCGCTCAAATGGCTCGCGCATGAATGTCAACCGCTCTGGCTCGTTTTGCATCACTGCCATGAATGGCTGCATCACACTGTCGGGGATTGAAGCGGGCTTTTTGGTGCTACAGTTGTTCACCAGATAATACTGAGGGAAGTTGAGTTTCAGGAATGTCCTCAACTGATTGGTAGCCCCCTGCAAGAACACGAGCCCATTTACGGTAGGCTTTTCCGTTTTCACCACGCCTTTGCCGTCGGGTTTGTCTTTGTATCTAACTGTGCGGTGTACGAAACACTTCGGCTTGAAATCGCCCAAAAGTTTTCGATTTTCGAGATTCTTTTCAAAAACTGCCACCGACATGTGCTGTATGAAGATATAGCCCCATGGAGCCGCTTCCGTTTTTGGTGTGCTGGGTATTTCGATTTTGTCATCGGCGCATTCGTCTTCGCTTCGTGCGACATTCCCCTTTTCTGACTTTTCGGCACTTGCCGCATCTTCAAAACCAGCTATTTCTCCCACTTTCGAGACCGATTCGCCAGCCCCGACTATGTGGATGCCCTTTGGTAAACGCTTGTTGTTATACACGTCGTTCACGTCGGCTGTAGAAGATAGAAGCGAGCAATCCTGCGTCATTTTCATTTTCTACTTTATGTCACTGTTGGCCATCATCAACCTGAGTGATTGCGCCAATTTCACATTAACATTATTCATAAAATCATACAGTTAAGTATGTTTGGCCATTAACAGATGAGTAGGTCGCGACTTAGCTAAAACCTAAAGCAAACGCAAAATACTTAGCGTCGTCGTCCCCCACCATTGTGTGTGGCTTTGTGTCTTTACCCGTTCATTTATGCTTTCCCGCCATAAAGACAAAAATAGTACTGCAAAGGTACTATAATTTTCCACACATATCCTACTTATTGCCTCCAAAAGTGCCACATTTAACACAACTTACACAATAATTCGAACTGCAGCTCACCCTATTCCCCCATTCTCAATTTTAATCCATCAGTCTTTTTGCATGTTTTTCAAAATTCGCACACTTTCCCAGTAATCGTCAATGTTCTTAAAAATTTGCTTTGCGCCCTCTTCTGAAAGATGATGCCCGCTGTCAATCATTTCATAACTGCTATAATAACCCGAAAAATCTTCCACATACTTAGTCCCGAACAATTCATCATACTTCCCAAAAAAGCCTTTCACAAGCATTTTCTCTTGATAATTAACAGATTTCGCTATCCATATTTCATACGGCATATATGTCTTTATCATCTTCGTAAAAGCAGCATCTCGTTCCACCAGTTTACACAGTTCTACAGGTGGATCCCAACATGGATTGATGACAAATCTCGGAATCCCATTTAAAGTCAATGTGATAAATCCCCCAAGGCTCGAACCAATCACCAAATCAATCTTGAATTCGTCAATAAAATTCAAAATTTGCTCTCTTGCGTGCGAACAGTCTGCCTCATCATAATCAATTGAAAACAACTTATACCCCTCCGGAAGCGCATTCAAAACTCGTTTATACCCTCTCCCATACGCAGAACCTCGAAACCCATGAACATAAAGCACTCTTTTCATATTTCAATCAATTTTAAAGTCACATACAATAATAGTAAAAAGTCCAAAAAATTCAATCCCCACCCCTATTTTTTACAAAAATAAAGGAAATGATATACATGTTGTCCCGAAAAAGATGCGATGAAATTCCGTTAGGAATTTGATGTGTGTAGGCAGGTATGCAGAAAAGATGTAATGGAGCGAAGCGAAATGGAATCTTTTCGAAATGCCTGCAATAGATATGTCAGTATTATGCATTCCAGCGGAATGCGACAACATCAAATTGCCCATTGAATGCGAAATCGCATCCCGCTGGGATGCGTATTTGTTATGCGATATTTGCAGGCATTTCGCTTCGGTTATGCTCCATTTCGCTTCGCTCATTTCGCATAACCTTCGCTGCATACCTGCCTACACACATCAAATCCCTACGGGATTTTTTTCAATCATTACTAAATAATCACAGGGACAACTTGTATATCATTTCCTTTTTTTTGGGGAGTTAGTTTTCTTTGGGCACACTGCATTTGGGTGATGTGGGGAATAATTTGTAATTTTGTGGTGTGAAAAATTATTAATTTTTGAACGTGATGAAGAAAACGATATTATTGTTAGTGAGTGTGGCGGCGATGGCTTTGACTGCCGATGTAATGGCGGAAACGCGCGATGAAATCGCCAAAATTGGGCAAAATGTGGGAGCGGAAGGCAAGTTTTGCTACTGGACGGAGAGCAGCGTGCCTTTGGCAAAACTCAAGAACTTTGTGGAGCGTGTGACCAATCCGCAGAGCGACGATTTTGTTCCGCAGTCCGACCGCGTGGCGGTGTTTGACCTCGACGGCACGCTCGTGTGCGAAACCGCCCCATCGTATTTTGAATGGATGATGTATTTGCACCGTGTGTATGACGACCCCACTTACCACGCCACGAAAGAGCAAATTGCCACCGCCGACACCATTAAGAAGGCTGTGTACGCTCGCTCTGTGCCTGGCGATATGATGTGGACAGAGGCAATCGCGCAAAACGAGGTGTTTGCCGGCATGACGAATGAGCAGTATCGCGATTACGCAATTGAATTTATGAAAACGCCAGTTGAAGGCATGACCAATTTGCAGTGGGGCGAGGCCATCTACTTGCCCATGGCTGAAGTGGTGGGATATTTAGCAGCCAACGGCTTCACCACCTACGTGATTTCGGGCAGCGAGCGTCAGGTGACACGCGCCTATGCCGATGGAGCGTTGGCGTTTGGCCGCAACCACATCATAGGCTCCGACATCTACACCTACGCCACCTCGCAAGGCAATAAAGAGGGCTGGGACTATTCGTTCAAGTCTACCGACGATGTGGTGCGCGGCGCTATGTATGTGAAAAACTTAAAGATGAACAAGGTGAGCGCCATTGTGCGCGAGATAGGCATGAAGCCGATTTTGGCTTTTGGCAATTCATCGGGCGACTTCAGCATGTTTGAATACACGGTCGCAAACAACCACTACCCCAGCATGGCGTTTTGCGTGCTCGCCGACGATGTGGTGCGCGAGTACGGCAACCCTACAAAAGCAGCAAAAATGAAATCGTCGTGCGACGCTAAAAACTGGACCACAATCTCAATGAAAACCGACTTCGCCACCATCTACGGCAAAAATGTAAATAAACAAGAAAAATAGCCCATCCTCATTATATTAATTAGGAGAACAATTAAACCCAATATTTTTTAGAAATGATATACATGTTGTCCCAAAAAAGATGCAATGAAATTCCGTTAGGAATTTGATGTGTGTAGGCAGGTATGCAGAAAAGATGTAATGGAGCGAAGCGAAATGGAATCTTTTCGAAATGCCTGCAATAGATATGTCAGTATTATGCATTCCAGCGGAATGCGACAACATCAAATTGCCCATTGAATGCGAAATCGCATCCCGCTGGGATGCGTATTTGTTATGCGATATTTGCAGGCATTTCGCTTCGGTTATGCTCCATTTCGCTTCGCTCATTTCGCATAACCTTCGCTGCATACCTGCCTACACACATCAAATCCCTACGGGATTTTTTTCAATCATTACTAAATAATCACAGGGACAATTTGTATATCATTTCCTATTTTTTTGTAAATTTGTGGAGTAAACAACTATACACACACAACTAACTAATAACTATTAATCAAAATTTCTCACAATATGGCTACAAGCATACAGCAGAAGCAAGAACTTTTCAAAGCCATTTGGGCTACCGCCGAAGACCTCCGCAACTCAGTTGACGGCTGGGACTTCAAGAGCTACGTGCTCGGCATTCTTTTCTACCGGTTCATTTCTGAGAATATCACCAATTATGTGAATCGCTTGCAGGCCGATGCTGGCGTGGAGGGATTCGAATATGCCGATTTCTCCGACGAGGAAGCCGAAGCGGCTCGCCATCAGCTGGTGCACGAAAAGGGATTTTTCATTCTCCCCTCACAGCTGTTCTGCAATGTGCGCAAGAATGCCAAAACCGACCCTAACCTCAATGTGACGCTCGACACGGTGTTTAAAGCCATCGAGGCTTCTGCCATTGGCACCGAAAGCGAAAGCGACTTGAAAGGACTTTTCGCCGACATCGACGTGAACTCCAACAAGCTCGGCGGCACCGTGGATAAGCGCAACGAGCAGCTCACGAAAATTCTCAACAATATTGGCAATATCGACCTCAAAGGTGATTATCAGGATAACCAAATCGACATTTTCGGCGATGCCTACGAGTTTTTGATGGCGATGTACGCCTCAAATGCCGGCAAATCGGGTGGCGAATACTACACGCCACAAGAGGTGTCGGAACTTCTTGCTCGCCTCGTGACCCACGGCCGTGAATATGTGAATAAGGTATATGACCCCGCATGTGGGTCGGGCTCGCTTTTGCTGAAATTTGCAAAAATTCTGGGCAAGCATAATGTGAAAAAGGGATTTTTCGGACAGGAACTAAATATCACCACCTACAACCTGTGCCGTATCAATATGTTTTTGCACGACATCAACTATTCCGACTTCGACATCCGCAATGGCGACACGCTGCTTGAGCCTTACCACTGGAGCGATGAGCCGTTCGATGCCATAGTTTCCAACCCACCCTATTCAAAACCATGGATTGGCTCCGACGATGCCACGCTCATCAACGACCCTCGCTTTGTCCCTGCCGGCGTGCTGGCGCCGAAAAGCAAGAGCGACTTGGCTTTCACCATGCACATGCTTTCGTGGCTCTCCACCGAGGGAACCGCGGCTATCGTGGAGTTTCCCGGCGTGCTTTATCGCGGTGGCGCAGAGCAGAAAATCCGCAAATATCTTATCGACAACAATTATGTTGACACTGTGATTCAGCTGCCGCAAAACCTGTTTTTCGGTGTGAGCATTGCCACTTGCATCATAGTGCTGAAAAAGTCGAAGAAGGAGAACAAAACGCTCTTTATCGATGCCTCACAGCTCTTTGTGCACGAGGGTAACAAGAATAAGCTTTCGTCCGAAAACATCGATGCCATTGTTGCCGAATTTGCCGAACGCCGCGAAGTGAAGCACTTCTCCGCACTTATCGACAATAGAATTGTGGCTGAAAACAACTACAACCTTTCGGTGAGCAGCTACGTGGAGGCAGAGGACACTCGACCAAAATCGACATCAAGGAGCTTAACGAACACATTCGCAAAATCGTGGCACACGAAAACAAACTCCGCACAGAGATAGACAAAATCATCGCCGAACTCGAAAACGAAACTGCCGTATGAGCAAGCTACAAGAACTAATCAACAAGCTATGCCCAAACGGCGTGGAATTTAAACCCATTTGGAGCTTAACTACTTGGGATAAAAAATTCAAAGGCGTTGATCGAAAAATGCAACCTAATGTAATTTCTTATCCATACGTATTGGCAAATGTATTTGATGATATTGAAGAAACCAATGGCGATGTAAAACTACTTACAACAGGCATTGGAGGAGCAGAAAGATGGACCACAGAAGAAAAAGCCGGAGCAAATCTATGTGAAGGAGAAATTATCGCAATTCCTTGGGGTGGGACTCCTAATGTGAAATATTACAATGGGAAATTTGTTACAGCAGACAATCGGATTGCCACATCTAATGACACAACTGTATTGCACAACAAATTTCTTTACTACTGGTTGAACAATAATATTGACCTTATTGCAAAAACTTATCGAGGAGCAGGAATACAACACCCATCAATGTTGGACGTTTTAAATATCATGATTCCTGTTCCACCTATTGAGGTTCAGGAAGAGATTGTGAGGATTCTTGATAGCTTTTCGGATTACGCAGCGGAGCTGCAAGCAAGAAAACAACAATATGAATATTATCGCAATCTTTTACTCACCTTCAATCCCTCCGCCTACGGCTGCGGGACCGATGATGAGCAAAAAGATAGTGTAACCACCTGGGAGGGGCGTAATTACAAAATCGAATGGAAAAAATTGGGAGAAATCTGCACATCAATTAACACTGGTCTTAACCCCAGAAAATTCTTTAAACTTAACACTCCTGATTCTGAAGGTTATTATGTAACAATTCGTGAAATCAGAAATGGCAGAATTGTTTTTTCAGAAAAGACCGACCGTATCAATAAAGAGGCTTTAAGATTATGCAATAATCGTTCAAATTTAGAAACAGGGGATGTTCTTTTCTCTGGAACAGGAACTATTGGGCAAGTTGCAGTTGTTCGTCATACTCCTATTAATTGGAATATTAAAGAAGGCGTTTACTCAATTAAACCTAAACCAAATATTGTCTCATCTCAATATTTAAGATATATTCTCGAATCAAGACGCATACACGATTCTATTATGAAGAAGGTTGCAGGAGGAACAGTTCAAAGCATCCCAATGGCAGAATTAAAGAATATTCGCATTCCCATTCCCCCACTTGAATTGCAAGAAAAGATTGTTGCTATTCTTGACCGGTTTGAGACTTTGGTCAACGATCTCACAAATGGTTTGCCAGCCGAAATAGCCGCGGTTAAAGACCAATACGAATATTATAGAAATAAATTGTTGACTTTTAAGAAATTATCGGCATGAGCCAATTTCTAAATAATAAAGGAGGATATCGAAATCTCAGGGTATATCGCTTGAGTGAAATCATCTACGACCTAACGATGATATTTGCCAGGCAATATATTAGGGCAGGAAGCCGCACACGCGACCAAATAGAGCAAGCGGCTCGTAGCGGTAAACAGAACATAGCAGAGGGTAGCGTGGCATCGACCACATCAAGCGAAACCGAAATCAAGCTCACCAATGTGGCAAAAGCTTCGTTAGAGGAACTACTGCTCGACTATGAGGACTTCCTCCGACAGAACAAATTGCCGCAATGGCACAAAAATCACCCTCGCACTATCCGACTGCGAGAGTATCTTAAAAGTGACGATTTTTTGAACAACCCCACAGAATATGCTTCGGCAATGAACGCAGAGGAGTTCTGCAATCTGTGTATCACGCTCATCAATCAAGCCACCTACATGCTTCGTCGCCTGATTGACAGCCAGCAAAACCAATTCTTGCAAAAAGGCGGTATCCGCGAGCAAATGTATGCAGCCCGCACACAATACCGCACCCACCAAAGCATAAATCCACCCACCAAATCCAAAAAATCCGACTAATCAGACTCGTCAGACAAGTCAGACCCGTCAGACTGGTCTGACCCATTCCATCAAACAACCTAAAAAAGCATTGATTATGAAATACGACATGGTTTCAGAAAACACGGAATCGACCGTGGTTGCCGAATTTGAAGCAGGCGATTACAGCTCTGCCCAATACCAGAGCGAAGCGGCTATGGAATCCGATTTCATCAAGCGACTCCAGCGCCAAGCCTACGAATATCTGCCTATCAAATGTGAAGCCGACTTGATAGCCAACCTGCGCACGCAAATCGAAAAACTCAATCAAATGCAGTTCACCGACAAGGAGTGGACAGCGTTTTTCAAACAGCACCTCGGCAACCCCAACGAGGGCATCGTGGAAAAAACCCGCACCATTCAAGAAGACCATAAAAAGGTGCTCACTCGCGACGATGGCTCGTTTCTGAACGTGTATCTCATCGATAAAGAGAATATCCACAACAATTCGCTCCAGGTAATCAACCAGTATGTGCCAGAGGGCGGCAGCCACGAAAACCGCTACGACGTAACAATCCTGGTCAACGGCTTGCCACTGGTGCATGTGGAGCTCAAGCGCCGTGGTGTGGAGGTGCGCGAAGCCTTCAACCAAATCAGGCGTTACAACCGTGAGTCGTTTTGGGCTGGGTGCGGACTGTTTGAGTTTGTGCAGATTTTCATTATTTCAAACGGCACACTCACTAAATATTACAGCAACACCACTCGCTACTGCCATGTGAAGCAGCAGGGCAAGGGCAGCAAGAAGCAAACGAGCAATTCGTATGAGTTCACCTCATACTGGGCATTGCTCGACAATGAGCCCATACGCGACCTCATCAACTTCACACAGACGTTTCTCTCCAAGCACACGCTGCTGAATGTGCTCACCAAATACTGCGTGTTCACCGCCGAGGAAATGCTGATGGTGATGCGCCCTTACCAGATTGCCGCCACGGAGCGCATCATTCAGCGCATACGCACCGCAAGCTACCAGCGCGATTGGGGCAAGCGTGAGGGCGGTGGCTACATTTGGCACACCACCGGTTCGGGAAAAACGCTCACTTCTTTCAAGACGGCTCGCTTGGCATCGGGCATGGAGGAAATCGACAAGGTGCTCTTTGTGGTCGATCGCAAAGACCTCGACTATCAAACTATGAAGGAGTATGACCGCTTCGAGAAGGGCGCAGCCAACTCCAACACCTCTACCGCAGTGCTCACTCGCCAGCTCAACGACGAGAATTGCCGCATCATTATCACCACCATTCAAAAGCTGAGCAATTTCATTTCACGAAACCCACTGCACAAGATTTACAACCAGCACGTGGTGATGATTTTCGACGAGTGCCACCGCTCGCAGTTTGGCGATATGCACAAGGCTATTGTGAAGAAATTCAAGAAATACCACATGTTCGGCTTCACAGGCACACCGATATTCCCCGACAATGCCGGTGCCATACGCAATGTGGAGTTCACCACCACCGAGGGCGCTTTTGGCGACCGCCTGCACAGCTACACCATTGTGGATGCCATTCGCGACGGCAATGTGCTGCCATTCCGTGTGGACTATATCCGCACGCTGCGCCCCGACGACGAAATCAAGCAAGAATCGGTGCCTGCCATCGACCAAGACAAGATTCTCAAAGACCCTAAGCGAATCAGATTTATCACAAAATACATTCTCGACCACTTCGCACAAAAAACGAAGCGCAATTATCAACACTACGATTTCAGCAAACTCACCAATATCAGCGAGGTGGCAAGCGCAAAAAAGGATGTGGAAGAACAGAAGGTGAAAACCAAACTGCAAGGCTTCAACTCCATTTTCGCTGTGGCGGGCATTCCGTTTGTGAAACTCTACTACACTGAGTTTAAGCGACAAATGGAAGCACTTCCCTCAAATCGGCGACTGAAGATTGCCACCATTTTCAGCTATGCGCCCAATGAGGCAGAAGAAGACTTTGGGGCTGACGAAAATTCTGAAAGCACCGAAGACCTCGACCAATCGAGCCGCGATTTCCTGAATATGTGCATTGCCGACTATAATGAAATGTTTGGAACGAGCTACGACACTTCGGCAGAGAAATTCCAAAACTACTATAAAGATGTGTCGCTGCGCATGAAAAATCGTGAGATTGATTTGCTCATAGTGGTGAATATGTTCCTCACCGGATTTGACGCCACCACGCTCAATACGCTTTGGGTGGATAAAAACCTGAAAATGCACGGCTTGATACAGGCTTATTCGCGCACCAACCGCATCTTGAACAGCATAAAAAGCTTTGGCAACATAGTTTGCTTCCGCAATCTCGAACACGCCACCAATGCGGCTCTCGAACTCTTTGGCGACAAGGAGGCTGGCGGACTGGTGCTGATGAAAACGTTCGACGAATACTACTTTGGCTACACGAAAGATGATGGCACAGACGTGCGCGGCTATCAATCATTTGTGAAAGATGATTTGCTGGTTAATTTCCCTCTTAGCGAAATGATTATTGGCGAAAAGGCAGAGAAAGAGTTTATCAGGCTGTGGGGCGCAATTCTGCGATCGCGCAACATCTTGCAAAGTTTCGACCAATTTAATGGCAAAGAAATTCTGACCGACGAGCAATTCAAAGATTATCAAGGCATTTACCTCGACTTATACGAAAAATATCGCCGTAGGATAAAGGTTGAAGCCGCCGATGTGAACGACGACATCGTGTTTGAAATTGAGCTGGTGAAATCGGTGGAAATCAACATCGACTTCATTCTGTTCCTCGTGGCGCAGAAGAATGGCGATTCAAAGCACGACACCGAACTTGAGGTGAAAATCAGGAAATCAATAGCCGCCACACCCGACCTTCGCGACAAGGAAGACCTGATTATGCAGTTTGTAAGAAATGCATCGGCAGGAAGCAACATCAACGACGAATGGGCTATGTATGTGCGCCAAAAACTCACCAATGAGGTGCAGGAACTCATTTCTTCGGAAAAACTGAAACCCGAACTTACGATAGAATTTCTGCAACAGGCGTTCCGTGATGGTGAAATTCGGGAATCGGGCACAGGCATTGCGAGCATATTGCCCCCTATGCCCCTCTTTGGAGCCGGCAACAGCAGAGAAGCGAAGAAACTCAGCGTAACAGAGAAGCTCAAAACCCTTTTCAAACGCTTCTACGACCTGTGCGGCGGCGTTTTCCCATTCCTCCAAGAATAAATCCCCCCTCAAAGAAAACCAACAAGGCCCCAAGCCCCCCCCCAACCCAACCAGT
>OQWI01000781.1_pt1 | contig 14426 bp, 9 predicted proteins | sample 1691551 | NCBI WGS metagenome assembly OQWI01 (sample SAMN03418259, study PRJEB22391) | human gut metagenome | biome: human-gut; feature: organic feature; material: feces | host: Homo sapiens | place: Tanzania | collected 2013-01
CTTATCAGCTGGATATTATTTGCTATCACTAAACAAAAAATTAAATTGAAAGAAGACAATGAATAAGAAATATATCGTATTGTTATTGGTCTTACTGTTGATGGCTTGCATTCCTTTCGTCCCTCCAATATATCAAAGATATACGAAACCATTGTATAAGAATTATATCGATGCCAAGGAATGGTATGGCAAGGTGGATTGCGAGAATTTGTCGCAAGTAAGGGACTATTGTGATAGACGAGGGTATAGCACAGATTATTATATCCTGGTCGATTTCTCCATACCTTCGGGCAAGAAGCGGTTCTTCATATATGACTTGCAGAATGGCAAGCGCTTGATGAGTAGCTATTGTATGCATGGCAGTGGCAAAGGAAATACCGATGCCAAGCCTAAGTTCAGCAATGAGTTTGGAAGTGGCTGCTCCAGCCTTGGACGGTATGTGATGGTAGGAAAGGGGCGTAAGTTTAAGAATTGTATCCGCCTTAGAGGACTTGACAAGACGAACTATTTAGCTGAGACTCGTGGTATCTTGATTCATTCGGCGGGAAAGGTGACGAGATTTTCTGGTGAAAGGGAGTATATTCCATTAGGTTCAGAGAGCCGTGGTTGCTTCACGGTATCGAGGGATTGCGTGACTAAAGTGATGGAGATATATCGAGGTGCTTCAAAGCAAAGACCTGTGATGATTTATGCTAAATATAACTGATATAGCCTTTGAAGAGCATGGCGATGTACTTGATTCAATGATTAAGAATAGAGGTGTGACCAAGGAAGAATAACAAGCAAAGGTAAAGGACTTTGTCTGTAGCCTTTGACATTAACTTTTTTACGCAAAAGGTATAAACAGTTGTAGGACTTTTTATAGTAACAGGGTACCTGGCTTGGCTATAGAACCATGAAGGTGTTACTATGGAGCCTTCTCTCAACAAATTCCCTGTGGTAGAAATTATTTCGTAAAAAAAGATGGGGCTGAACGCTTGTTATGCCGAGATAAATCCCTACATTTGCATTTGATGTATTATCCTGCTGACGGTCGCTTGTTTGGCCGACACCTATTATTATATATAGTGCAAATGATATTAGATATACTATTACTATGGGTCTATTAGACTTTTTGAAACGCGGTAGCGAGGATGTTGGCATGGAAGCCAAGAGAATCTATGACGAAGCCGAACAGCTGTATAAGGCTGGGAACTATGACGATGCCGTGAGATTGTATGAAAAGGCGTGGAGCAAATACCCTGATGTGGGTGATTTCTACGGCCTTTTGGCTTGTTATATCCATGACAACGACGCATCCGGCAATGAGAAGCGTTGTTGTGAACTGGCTCGTCATGGTGCAGAGAAGGGCAATTCGCAGAGCATGTATCGTTACGCACTCTTCCTTGATACTGGCCATGGATGTGCTGAGGACAAGGCAGAGGCGCGCCACTGGCTGGAGAAATCTACCGAACATGGCAATCCCGATGCAGCCTACGCCTTGGCATCCCTGTTGTATGACGAAGTCAAGACCAATCCACTGCTTCTCGACCGCTGTTACCGATTGACCAAGGTGTATGCCGACCGTGGACATGAGGGGGCAAAGAAAAGACTGGACGAGTGGTTCGGCCCCATCAGGGATGACGAGTGGCAAGGCTTCACCACCGCCCGTATGGCCCAGCGTGGCTACAACTGGCTGTGTGGCAAAGATGGATTCCAGCAGAACCTTGCGCTCGCCATGCGATGCCTGCGTGCTGCCGCCGAGCGTGGCGATGCTGCGGCACGCAGTAATCTTGGCTGGTGTTTCGAGAAGCAAGGTGACTATGCGTCTGCCAACGATTGCTATATCCTGAGTGCCAGTCAGGGTTGCACCACAGCCATGTTGAATATTGCCACAAATCTGCACAAAGGATTGGGCACCCCCAAGGACGATGCCGGTGCGCGTCGCTATCTGCGTATGGCCGACGATGCGGGAGACGAGCGCGCCAAGAAGCGCATGGCTCAGTATTTTCCCGAGGATGAAGTGCGCGAGCTGTCGGCTGGCATGACCGCCGAAGAGATGGACAAGCGTGCATGGGCTTACCTGAAAGGCGTAGACAACTGTGAGCAGGATGCCGAGAAGGCGGTCTTGTGGTTTGATGCTGCAGCCTCTCATGGCCTTGTTGCGGCCTGGTACGGTCGTGGAGTCGCTCTGGACGAGCAGAAACTCTATTCCGAAGCCTTTGCCTCTTATCTCCGTGGGGCTGAGCAGGGCAACGCCAAGTGCATGTTTGCTGTAGGCATCCGTTACGCCGAAGGCAAGGGATGCAAGCACGACGATGCCAGCGCCCAGGCATGGCTGCTCCAAGCCGATGAGACGGGCGAGCCAAGAGCCAAGGGCAAACTCTATGAACTCTATCCCGAAGTGGAGCATGAAGACAAGGTGCAGTTTATGCTGGATAATATGCCGACCTGCATAGATGAAGACTTCTCTTCAGAAGAGTATGATGTTGAGGCTATGGCACATGACCTTGTCAACGACGAGGACTATGAACTGGCACGAGAACTGCTGGACGGCTATTTCCAGGAGATTGACGGCGGTACCCAGCCATCCTCTTGTCATGAAGACCTGCTACTCTATCTCGCTTGGGTATGCTACAAGGATGGCGACGGCAGCGACGCTCTGTCTCCCCACCACAATCTCCGTCTTGCCCACGATTACCTGATGGATATTGGCGATGACTTTGATGCCTATTGTGACGACAGTTATATGAAACTGGCTGAGCTGTACTATGCATGCTATAGCGGCTATGATGACTATGATTTGAAGCACGTTCCGAGACACCACAGCAGAAAATGGTATGGCCGCAAGGCGTATGAATATTATAGCCAAGCTGCAGACGAGGGCTTCCCGATGGGTATGTACTACAAAGCCCGATTTCTCATTGATGGCGATGTGGTGGAAAGCGACTTCAACCAAGCCTTTATGCTCTTGAAGGAGAGCGAAGAGGGTGGCGACGCCGAACCCCTCTACTGGCTTGGCAATATGTATTATTACCCCGACTATGGGCGAATAAACAAAGATACGGCACGCGATTATTATGAACGATACGTGGCTCTGGAGGAAGAGCGCGTCGAAAGCGAAGGCTGCATGTCTGCCGATTTTGCCCAGGCTTCCTGCAATCTCGCCCATCTGTTGCTTCAAAACCACTCCAACGCCGATGACTACAAGGCACGCCAGTTGCTCGATAGAGTGGTCGACAGTCACCATACCGTTGCCGACGCCCTGTTTGGATATATGCTCTACGAGGGGCGGGGCGGTATGAAAATCAAGGCAACCGGCTCGATTTCATGCGTAAGGCAGCAGCCAACGGTGACTCTATGGCCAGACAGTTCCTGCGCAATTATGGGTATTGATGAGCTGTTATAGTCATAATTGCATACAGCTATCATAGAAACATGGATAAAGGGAAAATGTGAACAACTTGTGATATTTTATGAATATGCCTAAGCGATAATTAATCAGTAACTTTGCAGCCGAATTATCAAAGTTAGGTATGAAAAGAATATTGTTCACATTTTCCTTGACACTTCTCTTGTGCCATGCCATGGCACAGGAGACGCTGTCTCTGGGTCAATGCCTGCAGATGGGCATTGAGCGAAATCTAAATCTGAAGACTTATGAAGGCAATGTGCTTAAGGGTAAGCACGATGTCAGTGAAAACCGTGCCCGTCTGTTGCCCCAGATTAATATCGGCGCCGGACTCAACGACAATTTCACTCCCCCAGTATCGGTGACCGACGGTAGCGCTTATGGCAAGCCTTACAATGTTACCAAGACGTTGCAGTACAATTCGTCGGCAAGCATCCAGCTGCAGATGCCGCTCTACAGCCAGACGGCACTTACTGCCCTCGACATCGCCAAGACCCTCGACCACCTCAACACGCTCTCTTACGCCAAGGCCAAGGAAGACTTGATAGTGCAGATTAGCAAGATGTACTATCTCGCCCAGAATACCGAAGAGCAGATAGCCATCATCCGGGACAACATCAAGCGCCTGGAGGAACTGCGCGACATCACCCAGGCCTTCCATGACAACGACATGGCGCTCGGCGTCGACGTGAAGCGTGTCAATGTCAATCTCGAGAACCTCAGCGTGCAGTATGACAATGCCAAGGCCATGCTCACCCAGCAGTATAACATGCTGAAATATGTCATCGACTATCCCGCCGACAAGACCATTGCCGTAGAGAAAGCCGACATCGAACAGATAGACATGGCGTCGCTCACCGGACTCAACGAGAACCTCTATGAGCTCCAGCTGCTGCAAACCCAGCGCACCCTCGCCGAACAGAAGAAGAAACTTGCCAAAGACGGATACCTTCCCACCGTTGCGCTCACGGGCAACTGGACCTACGCAGCCTTTACCGACAACATCAGGAATTGGTTTCATGCCGGCGAGTCCAACCATTGGTACAAGTCCAACGGCATAGGTGTGTCGCTGCGCATCCCCGTGTTCGACGGTTTTGAGAAGCGGTCGAAGATACGCAAGGCCCAGGTGGATATCGACAATGCCCGACTCTCCTACGAGAATGCACTGAAGGGTATGCAGACCCAGTATGCCAACGCCGTCAACGACCTGGCCAACAACCAGCGCAACTTCAGCAAGCAGCGCGACAACTACCTGCTTGCCGAGGAGATATATAAGGTCACAAGCGACAGATACCGTGAGGGCATAACCTCGATGACCGAGGTGCTGCAGGACGAGATGAGCATGAGCGACGCCCAGAACAACTATCTCACCGCCCACTTCAACTATCAGGTGTCCAACCTGACCCTGCTCAAACTCACTGGCCAGCTGGACAAACTCATCAAATAATAGAAACTTACAAACAACATCACAGAAATGGAAACAAGCAATAACCCCACCAACAACAATACCAGCAATGACACCCCCAACCAGTCTACCCACGAAGTTACCGCCGCCCAGCTCAAGCGCCAGCGCATACGCCAGCTGCTTGTAAGCCTTATCGGTGTGGCCATCCTCGTATGGGGCATCGTGAAGATTGGCTGCATGTTTATGGACTACAAATCTAATGAGAAGAGCGATGACGCACAGGTCGAGCAGTATATCTCGCCCGTCAACCTGCGCGCTTCGGGATATATCAAGAAGATTTATTTCAAGGAGCATCAGGATGTGAAGAAGGGCGACACCCTTCTGGTGCTCGGGTGGCATTATACTCGGTCTCAACCTGCTCGAGCTGGATGGGGGTGGCGGCATTGCGGGCCACGAGGTTCTGATAGCGCTGGCGGTCTTTCTCCAGTTTGGCAAGACGTATCTCTACTCGGCCGCCGTTCGCTCGAAGACGGACAGGCTGTCAACGCCGGCCAGACCATCACCTACATCATGCCCGACACCCAGAAGTGGGTCATCGCCAACTACAAGGAGACCCAGGTGGAGAAGCTCTATGTGGGCCAGAAAGTCATCATGACCGTCGACGCCTTTGAGGGCAAGGAATTTGAGGGCCGCATCACCGCCATATCCGGCGCCACAGGTTCCAAGTACTCTCTCGTGCCCACAGACAACTCTGCCGGCAACTTTGTCAAGATTCAGCAGCGCGTGCCCGTCAGGATAGAGTTTGAGGGATTATCCAAGGCTGACAACGACAAGCTGGCTGCAGGAATGATGGTCGTAGTTAAGGCTCAACTCAAGAAATGACACAAGCAGAGATATACACGGCAGTGCCCGCGCATTTGCCGAAGAATTTTCCGTTCTACAACTGGGTGCCAAAGCCCCTTGGCATAGCCTTTCTCGTCATACTTTTCATACCTATCATGACGGTCAGCGGTGCCTACTCCGTCAATAGCAGTGAGATGGCGGGTGGGCTTGGCATCCAGTCAGAGCACATCGCCTTCATCAGCTTCGTCACGTCGATAGGCATGGCTGCGTTCTCGCCGTTCTTCTACCAGTTGGTCTGCGTGCGACGCCAGAAGATGATGAGCCTCGTAGGCTTTTCGATTCTGGCGGTGCAGAGCTACATCTGTGCCAACACCGACAGCCTGTTCATTCTGGCTCCCAACAGCCTTATCATGGGATTTGTGAGACAGACGCTGCTCATGTGCAACCTCTTCACCCTCATCAAGTATGGGTTTGGTATCGAGGCCACGCGCAATGTGTCGCTAGGCAACGAGCCGAGCGATGAGGCTGGCTGGGATGCGCTCGATACCGAGAAGAAAGCGAGCCAGCCCATCATCTACTTCTTCTTCATGCTGCTCGGACAGATAGGCACGTGGCTTACGGCGTGGTTTGCTTACAATTACCATTGGCAGATGGTCTATTATGCCATGTTGGGCTCCATCCTCGTGGCGTTGCTCATCACTCTGGTGTGCATGCCCTACAACCCTTATCCCACCAAGCGGTCGCCCTTGTCGTTTTCCAAGTTCGGCAATGTGGTGGTGTTCTGCCTCATGTGCTGTTCCTTTATATATATTATGGTATATGGCAAGGTCTACGACTGGTACGACGACGCCTCCATCTGCTGGGCTACGGTGATTTGCGTGGTGTCGACCCTGCTCTTTGTCTATCTCGAGAAGACGCGGCGCTCGCCTTATTTCATGCTCAAGGCGTTTCGCTCACGCAGCATCCAGGGCGGCATACTGCTCTTTATCGCACTGATGATATGCAACTCCAGCTCCATGCTGGTCAACATCTTTGTGGGCGTGGGCATGAAGACCGACCAGATACAGGTGGCAGCCCTCGGCAACTGGGTTTTACTGGGCTATTTCATCGGCCTCGTCTCTATCCTGCTGCTCAACAACAAGGGTGTGCACTTCAAGTGGTTCTTCGCCCTCGGCTTCATACTGATTGGGGCTGCCTCGCTGTTCATGTACTTTGAGGTGCAGACCGACGGCATGCTCGAGCGCATGAAGTGGCCCGTCGTCATCCGTGCCACGGGTATGATGCTGCTCTATTCGCTCATCGCCGTCTACGCCAACCAGCGCATGCCCTACAAACTGCTGTCCACCTGGGTGTGCATCATGCTCACCGTGCGTATGGTGATAGCCCCTGGCATAGGTTCGGCTCTCTACCAGAACCTCTTTCAGTATCGCCAGCAGTATTATATTACCCGCTATGCCCATGACTACGACCGCACCGATGCAGCCACAGCCATGACCTACGACCAGACTGCCCGCGGAATGCAGTATCAGGGCAAGAGCGAAACCGAAGCACAACACATGGCAGCCATCTCTGCCAAGGGCAAGGTGCAGGTGCAGGCCACCATCTCCGCCATCAAGGAGATATCGGGATGGACCATCTATGCCTGTATTATCTTTGCCGGACTGATGCTCGTGGTGCCTTGGCCCAAGCGCGACATATCCAAGGATACGCGTGAGTGGTTTGTCAATTATTAGACAGTCAGCCACTCTGGCATCCATACATAAGACGCGAGGAAAGCAACATTTGTAGCGCGATTTGTTACAAATGTTGCTTTCTCTTTTGTCGTGTTGGATATTTTTACTATCTTCGTCGCCGACAACCGCAAAACTATGCAGAACGACAACAACATCACGCTCCTCGAACAGCAGATGGCCAACAATGAAGACATCTGTTGCTCCTGCGGCAATATTACTTCCTTCCCCCACGCCTTCTTCGACCGCTTCCACGTGACCGATGTGGGCATCATCGTGTGTACTTCGGGCAGCTTCTCCTTCACTTGCGAAGGGGTGGAGTATCAGGTGGCTACGGGCGAGACGGCCTTCCTCTCCCACGGCGTCTGCTTCACGGTGACCCGCCACAGCGCCGACTGCTCCGTGGTCATCATCCTCTATCGCGTCGACTCTATCCGCGACATCCTCGGCAACACGGTGGTGGGCATGAAGTTCATGGAGTTTGTCAACCCCAAGGCTTGCCGCGTGATGCACACCGGACATGAAGACGAGCTGACCCACTACTCCCAACTTCTGGCTGCGGGCAATGGCGATGCCAATGTGTTTGCCCTCAACGAGCGTCGCCTGCTGCTGCTCTCGCTTACCTACAGGCTGTGCAGCATCTTCCGCGCCCTTTCTACCGACGGCGACAACGAGCCAAGCCGCAAGCTCGAGACCTATATGCGCCTCATGCAGCTCATCGACAGCCATTATGCCGAGGAGAGGGGAGTGAGATACTATGCCGATAGGCTCTGTCTATCGCCCAAATACCTTACCATGCTCGTCAAGTCGGTGTCGGGCAATACCGTGCAGCAACTCGTGTTCAAGGCTATCACCAAGAAGGCGGTTTCGCTGATAACCACCACCGACAAGAGCATCAAGGAAATCGCCGACATCCTCAACTTCCCCAACGCCTCCGCCTTCGGCACTTTCTTCAAGAGGCAGGTGGGCATGTCGCCCATCAACTATCGGCAGAAGGAAGGCTGATATATCGGTAAAGCGGGAACCTTGTTTCCCGACAGCCATCGCCGCTGTCAGTGCCAAGGCAAAGCCATCAGAAGCAGCCATGGCTTTTCGTGTTTTTATATCCTTAATGGTGGCAGCCATTGTCGGCTATACCTTGTGTATGTAGCCGCTTTATTCGCTTAATGATAATCTTAATCCTGTTTGCAGTCCTGCTTATGGACTTGCAGACTGCATTTCCTGGCGCGTGACGGCCGTTACGTGCTTCCGTTTCGTATGGCGCGCGCTTCCGTTTCGTCCGATACGTGCTTTCGTTTCGTTCGACGCGTGTCGCCAATGGTGGTCAGCAGCTTCGTGGAGGTACCCTCCAGCGTCGCCGAGGTACCCTCCAGCGTCGTAAAGATGGTCAGCAGAGTAGGGGAGACGGCTGGCAGATCGAAGAACGGGGATGTTATGTGTGAGAGGCGCATTTGCGTCGTGGCTTCTACGGTCGAGAGGGAGATGGCGGACATCTGCATCCGTCTGTCGCTGAAAGAAAAACATGGGAGTATAAACGAAGAAAACCGGCAGATGCCGGTTTTTGCTGATAGTGGGTCTTCTTATGGTAAGACCCACACTCTGGAGTAAGATTATGATTATCAATGCGGAGATTAAAGGGCATCTTGGTTTTTGCTAAACATTTGCGCAGATAAAATGAGATTAATCAAAAATTTTCTATAGAAAATGATAAAAAATGCAATAAAAGCCGTAACTTTGTACACAATGACAGGTCTTACCATAAGAAGACCAGCTAAGAGGACAAAGATACAACGCCGCTAAAGAGGTGAGTATGCTGTGCGGGTAAGTCCCACAGACTTAAGACGATTAGCCAACTTTATCTCCACTGGCGATACATCTACAGAATGATTTTATGCACAATGTCTTAGCAGATATGGCCCTTTCATCCCAGGCGATGATGACCATCCAAGCAGACATAAAGTAGAAGAGAGTTTATGAAGCAGGATTGCACGAGTTCTCCATCTACAGCCGACGAAACCAAGCGCCTTCAACCACTTGAAAGTACCACGTTTCCAAAGGGCACCCACCTTTCTGAGCCAGAAACACCATCTGGCCCAGCAATGAAGAAATGCGCCGAAGTGAAACCGACAACCCTTGGCTCGCGTCGCAAGAAAGATGCGACAGACACGACTTGCACGTCGTGGAGCTACCTCTTTGTTCACAACCGCAAGGTCAAATCCATCGAACAGCAGCTCCAGCAAGACGGCATCCCTCATTTCGTTCACAAGACTATCAAGTATCTGCCCCGTCGCAGCAACCATGGCGGTATGCGTCAGGTTGAGGCGCCCTCGGTGAGCGGACTGATTTTCCTTCAGGGTTCTCCCCGTCAGCTCCAGGCCTATCTCGACGAGCATCTGCCCCTGCACAAGCTGTGCAAGAACTGCAGCACTGGCCGCGTGGCTACCATCCCTTGCAACCAGATGGAACCCTTCATGCGCGTCTCTGAGACCGAGCCCGACAGACTGCGTTTCCTCCTTCGCCCTTTTGTCTATTACGCCCAGAACCGCACCCTGCTGCGCATCGTCTCTGGCGACTATGCCGGCCTTGAGGGCTATGTCATCCGCATTGCCCGCGACCGCAGACTGGTGATGGATGTCGGCGGCATGGCTGTGGCCATCTCCAATGTCCACGCTGAGCGTTTCGAGGAAGTAGACAAAAACGGTGGCGCCAAGAACCGTGCCACCTTCTACAAACGCAATCTCCATGAGCGTCATGCCTTTATCGATACCTTCTTCCATCAGGTGAAGACCGCCCAAGAGGTGGCGGCACAGACCGAGAACATCAAGATGCTCCTCCGTCAGACCCATGCCGACGTGCTCAGCAAGCGCCTTGACATCAAGGACGCCTTCTCCACCTTCTATTTCATGATCGAAGAGATTGGCTACTACTACGCCCCCTTCCTCGATTATGTCAAAGACGACCTCCAGCCCATCATCGATGCTGGCCGTAAGGTTATGCAGGAGATAGCCCGCATCGCCTCCACCTTCAAGGATGAAGACCAGCGCCAGCGCTATGAAGCCGAGTACGAAGAGCTGCGCACCAACTATGGCTATGTGTTTGATTAAGGTGGAGCAAAGTAAGTATACCTTACAATGTAGATACGCTTAAGTCATAGTGTAACTTATGTAATGTCCTAACTATTCAAATTAGTTATTCTATGAGAATGATGTTTTTCGTAGTTTTATTATAAACATCAAAAAACATAGGCAATAGCATCGATTTGGAAAGATTATATTTCAAGCACAAGACAAAGGCTATGTCAAAGGGCATTTCTTTAGAAAAGTTCTGCCCACGTAATAGTTCGCAAAAGTGTCTGTATATGGGCCATGCCTAAAATGTGCGCTTACACAACACGTTATTGCAAACAACTTGTCATAATAACAACTATACGTAAAGAATCTTTTGTAAAAAATAGCATTGCTATTTCTTGCACCTTGTAATAAAGTGTATAATAAACAATAATTATTTCTTAAAATTTCAGTAAAGATGATTAACGTTGGAATTATTGGATGTGGCTTCGTAGGTGGAGCCCTTAAGGATTGGTTGGAGCACAACAATCCAGAGTGTAAACTTTTCATCAGCGACCCTCCAAAGGGATACAATGATGACTTAAGCAACATCGACATCGCATTCTTGCAGATTCATGTTCCTACAGAGGATGACGGTACACAGAACTTGAGTCTTATGAAGGAGCTTATCTCTAATCTGCCAGATGTACCTGTATTTGTAAGAACAACAATTCTCCCAGGTACAAGCGAGATGCTTTCACGTGAGACAAAACATCAAGTATGCTATATGCCAGAGTTCTTGACCGAGCGTACTTTCATCGAGGACTTCAAGAAGCAGACAATGGTATTTACTGGTGCACATGAGTTGCTTACAAAGATTTTCGTTGGCAAGAAGTTCACCGTTATGACTCCATTGGAGGCAGAGCTTACTAAGTACATGCACAATGTATTCGGTGCTTATAAGGTAACTTACTTCAATGCTTGCCGTGAGTATTGTGAACAGATGGGTGCTGATTGGCGTAAGGTACATACTGGTATACTTCTCTCAGGTTATATCAACGATACCCACACTTATGTTCCTGGACCAGACGGTAAGTTCGGTTATGGAGGTAAGTGCTTCCCTAAGGATGTCAATGCATTTGCAAAGATGACAGAAGGTACCCCTCTTGGTGTCCTTTTAGAGCACCTTCATGAACTTAATGTTCATTTCCGTGGTGTAGAAGAACATATCTAATTAAAGGTCAATAGATGGTTAAGCGAGTGTTCAGGTAAATCTTTTTGCAAGATTAGGGTTCGATACCCTCACTCGCTTCTATAAAAATAAATAGACAAAAGATTGTATTGGAATGTGGCAACAGCTATTGGAGTTGTACTTAATTAAGAGTTAGCAATATCCTTGTTCATTAAAATAAAATTGTTTGCCAAGTATTTATGTGCTTTTTTCGACACTTTAGGCTGCTTATTAGGTGGACCCGATAAAAATTCTCTATTCTACAGGAAACCATCATCTGTTTCCTTTATTTCAATTCAATAATAAAGGAATCAGTCCAATCAGCAAAATCCGTATTCGTATACACCCAACCGCGCGTAGCGAAAAAACATATCAATTATGAGTAAACAGAACATAGCCCTAATAACGGGTGTAACATGACAAGATGGATCATACTTAGCAGAATTGCTCCTTGAATAAGGATATGATGTACACGGCATCATTTGCCGTTCACCCGTAGACTATCGTGAGCGTATCGCACATCTCGAAGGCAACCCCCATTTCCATTTACACTATGCCGACCTTGGCGACTCCATGTCTATAGTAGGCGTAGTGTTAGAAGTGCGCCCCACAGAAATCTACGACCTCGCAGCACAAAGTCATGTACAAGTAACCTTCGATGCACCAGAGTTCACAGCCGATGTAGATGCCGTAGGCGTATTACGCATCATAGAAGCCGTACGCAATGTAGGACTTACCCACAGTTGCAAAATCTACCAAGCATCAACCTCCGAACTCTATGGCAAAGTCGAGGAAGTGCCACAGAACGAAAACGCCCCCTTTCATCCATTCAGCCCCTATGCAGTAGCCAAGCTCTATGGATATTGGGTCATCAAAGAATATCGCGATGCCTACAACATGTTCTGCTGCAATGACATCCTCTTCAATCACGAAAGCGAACTTCGTGGCGAAACCTTTGTAACACGCAAAATCACTCTTGCAGCAGCACGTATTGCACAAGGCTTGCAAGACAAACTCTACCTTGGCAACCTCGATTAATTATGCGATTGGGGCTATGCCAAAGACTATGTAGAGTGCATGTGGTTCATCCTTCAAGCCCCAAAACCCGAAGACTTTGTCAGCGCAACAGGTGTACAAAATAGCGTACGTGAGTTTGCCCAACTCGCCTTCCATCATATCGAACTCAAATGGGAAGGCAAGGCCGAAAACGAAAAAGCATCTGCGTAAGCGGTCCCGAACATCTAAAAGGAAAAACATTAGTAGAAGTATCCCCAGACTTCTATCGCCCCACAGATGTAGTAAACCTTTGCAGCATCCTTCCAAGCACAAATCGCCATGTTTCCAGCCATGGTAAATCCTGTAGCCTTTGGCAAACCCTGTCCCGAAGCAAGCGTAGAGCCCTACATTCAAAAGTACTGCCAAATGTCAGGTGTCTTAGCATGGAAAATGCCTGGAGCAGGTGGCGGTGGCTACTTAGCATTAGTAGTAGAAGATGCCAAGGCTTTTGCTGAAGAGCATAAGGAGGCGATTGAGTTATGTATAAGAAGGCAATAAAAAAAAGTAGCTTTGTCAAAATATTTTTGTCTTTTATTATGACTTTTGGGGAGTAATTTTTCCACGCAACATTTTAAAAAACTTGCTGCCAAAAAGTTCTGTAGACAAGATATTGTTATTTATGTGAAGGATAATTGACAGTATAAATATATTAGAGTGGTTTGATATCAACTACTTGTACTTAAAAATATGGAAAGTAATAGTTCAAAAAACAAGCAAATAGCAAAAAACACACTTTTTCTGTATTTCAGAATGTTGTTCATAATGTGTATATCATTATATACAAGTCGAGTTATTCTGGAAGCTTTAGGTGTGTCAGATTATGGTATATATAATGTTGTTGGTGGTTTTGTGGCGATGTTTGCTCTTATAAGTTCTTCCTTAACGAGTGCCTGTACACGTTTCTTAAATTTTGAGATGGGTAAAGGAACCGATTCTCAATTAAGGACGGTATTCTCCACATCTTTAACTGTACATATCATACTTGCATGTATAATAGCAGTGTTGTGTGAGAGTTTTGGTGTATGGTATGTTAATAATAAGATGGTTATACCAGAATCACGACTAATAGCAGCTAATTGGGTGTTTCAAATATCGGTTTTAAATTTTTGTGTAAATCTTATAACTGTACCATTTAATGCTGCTATAATTGCTCACGAAAAAATGTCTACTTTTGCCTATGTCAGTATATTTGAAGGAGTATCTCGTTTATTTATTTGTTTTCTTGTTATGTGGACGTCTTTTGATCATTTGATAGCATATGCCTTGCTGTATATGTTGGTACAAGTGTCAGTTATGATAATGTATCAGGTTTATTGTTATCGGAATTTCAATGAATGCCATTATAGATTTTCCATTGACAAACAATTGACAAAGCATATGTTCTCTTATTCAGGATGGCATATTTTTGGAAATTCAGCATCCATATTAAACAGACAGGGCGTTGACTTGGTTCTGAATCTCTTCTGTGGAACTATCTTGAATGCAGCCAAAGGCGTATCAAATCAAGTTATGAATGCTGTCGCTTCATTTGCAAGCAACTTTATGATAGCGTTAAATCCACAGATAACCAAATCGTATGCTAAGGGTGATTATGAATATATGCTAAGTCTTTTGTATAGAGGTTCACGCTTTTCATATTATTTGTTGTTTTTTCTTTCTTTCCCAATTTCGCTTCTCTATTCGCCTCTTTCCATTATCTTTGTCCCCAGAAAGGGATATTATT
>OQWI01000787.1_pt1 | contig 14349 bp, 15 predicted proteins | sample 1691551 | NCBI WGS metagenome assembly OQWI01 (sample SAMN03418259, study PRJEB22391) | human gut metagenome | biome: human-gut; feature: organic feature; material: feces | host: Homo sapiens | place: Tanzania | collected 2013-01
TCCGGGGTTATTTGATTAATATTTAACTGGTCCCGATTTTAACGGGACACTAATGTTAGTAATTACTTGGCAAGGTGCGTTATGGTCTCCCACAGATGGCACGGATTCACACAGAGATATTTACACTAACCTAATGATTAGTTATCATTGATTAGTGATGACTTGGTAAGGGTGCGTTATGGTCTCCCACAGATGGCGCGGATTCACACAGATGCTGATGGTTACGTTTATTCCTTATTTAAAGCCCTATAACGTTTTGTGGCAAAAACGACATGGCTTCCATCTGCCCATTCCCATACATTCGTTATATAATAATGTTTGGTTGGTTTTTTATCAAGTCTGTCTGGAAAAGACGTGGTCTCCACAACCAAATCACACTTAAGAGTTGTACCAGCGTCAAATTTAACTTCAAAATTGTTGACTTGGGTAATGAAATCGTCATCTCGAATCTCTGCAACAATTTGTTCTCCATTGAAACGGCAATGCCATTTCAATTTTATGTCATGTGCAAATACAGGAGAGATTACAGCTACAGTTGTACCTGTAATTGTTTCTGAAGTTTTCGTTTTACCATCAGGTATGATTTTGCGATCAAAGTCAGCACGCTCAATTTTAGACAACACATGGTTTCCACCTTCATCCACAGACTTAATAGAAGATTCTATAGAAACAATTGAAGGCTCTTTTTGTGCATCTTTATAAAAAGAAGAAACACATTTATGCAAAGTTTCATCACTTTCTACTAGAATTTTAGCCTCTTCTGCAGAAATATTTCCACTTTTCAACTTCTCTAGAATTTCAATACGTTTATCTATGTTTTCTAATGCGTTTTGTTCTTTGTTGAAAAAACGATTAACAGAACCAGACAATAAAAGAAGAAGTGTTGCTCCTAAAATAGTATCCTTATTAAAAATAACCTGCAAAGAGCTGATAACACCTCCTGGCTCCAATGCACAGGCTTCAATTCTTATACAGTCACCTGTGTACTGTGCCATATGCTGCAATGCCTTTAATAACTGTAATTGGCATTTATTCAACACAATTGCATCCATCTGATGCTTTTGTTCTTCGTTTAAATAAAAATGGACATCCAAATCTATTACTGAGAATTCTTTATTCATAATTGCATCTTTTTAGTTAATACTCTATTATGGCATAGCCATTTGTATAGGCGCTTACAAAAGTGCCTATATATTGAGTTTGATACATTTCCTCTCCATGACATAGTCAAAGCAAGCTTTGCTCTGCTCATTTGGATTGACGGAAATGCTGTAAAAAAACTGCACGAAATTTGACTTTTTAACTTAACTGTATCATTTAAATGCCTGCTATATTCAAAGTCTACATCACTAATATCAAAGAACTTTATCATCCTTTTAAATGGTTATTTGAATAATCATTTAACTGATCCCGAGTTTAACGGGACACTAATATTATTCCGAATTATGGTTTCCTTATTGCTTTCGCCATATATTCTAAAAGATTAGCAAGTATAGCGGCGTCATCAACCTGCTAGCAGAGTCTGCTTGCCTCCGGCTCAAGAAACCTCTGCTGTATATCAGTCTTTAGAAGAAGTTTGAGCACTTCCTTGTCAAATGCTTTATACAAGTCATTATATAGTTCGTTACTCATCTTTATAAATTTTAAATTCTATATGACATGGTAGTATACGACGACACCGCCATCATAAAGAGCATTCGGAAGTAAAGAAGCGAGGTGTTCTTATAATCCGCTTATTATATGATGTTTGAGACTTTATCATTTTGTAACTTTTGAATTTTCATATTTTAAAATCTCTTGATAAGCTCTATTCATATCATTATTTTGTTTAGAGCCTTTGTATTTTGATTTATGTCCAATGCCTCCAAAAATCAAATGATGTTCATCCTTTTTTTTAAGATAGAATCTTATACCTAAATTATGTGCAGATTTCAATTCAAACATATTATAATCGCCAGTACATGTACAATGGCGATATAATTTTTCTTCTTCCTTATTCAAGCTAATAAGATTTTTTGAATATGCTACATTCAATCTCTTTACCATATGACTTACCTCCGTTCTTTGAAGATTAAGAAAGTCATCTTTGAACGCTTGACTATATTCAATAAAATAATTATCTAAACGATGAGTGAAGCGAACTAAGTAAGCTTCATTTGTTTCCATATTTTGTAAAATTCGACCAACTACATCATAACGATTTTCGCCATAGAAATTATGTATTTTGTATTTATTATCGCCATCCAATGCTATGGTAGCATTTTTCCATTCCTTTTCAATGGGGAAAGACAAAAGAGTCCATGAATTCAAACATGCAATAGCACTGTATAATGCAGGTTTCCCATTGTGATAATTCATATCCAGGATTTCTTCTAAAATAGAATCTTCAATGCTTTTATCTTGGTAATTATAATCCATCAAATTTACGTTATCTCTCTGACAAAAATAACTTAAACATACTTTCTTCAAATCGTCATCTTTTATTCCTTTGATTAAATCAACAAGTGTTTTTCCACCTATAATTATTTTATCAATCTCATCGCCAATAACAATATACTTCTCTATGTCAAGAAGTTTTTCCTTGCGTATTTGAACATATTTAATCATTGTATTTTCAAACACCTTCTGTATGTCATCAATGTTTGTTTCTAACATTAAATCGTTTAGATAGAACTTTTGGCTCATAACATTGTCAAATCAACTTCTCTGCATCTATCAAAAATTGGTCAAACATACCTTGTGGCCAATTATCGACTTTACCATTTTTCAAAATATTACAAATATCAACCTTGGTACATTTGTGTTCATCAAGTTGACACCAATAAACGATAACTTTATTTGAAAAAAAAGCCGCACTTTCTTTGCAGAAAATTCTCACCCCATCAAATAAATGATCACTATGGGTTTCTACTATCACATGGGCACCAGCCTCAACACAAAGGCATATTAAACGTGACATTTCATACTGACCTCTTGGATGCAAATGTGCCTCTGGATTTTCTATTAAGACCAAGGACTCTTTATTTAAAGTTCCCAATAACAATGCTGCTATAACTGGCAAAGAATAACTAAGACCATATCCTACATTGGATGAACGATGCTGATCATATAATGAATATGACACATCTGCTTGGCGTGCCAATTTTGGTTCAAACTTAACACCTGGACTTATTTTCTGTAACCAACCAGCTAACACATAACTAAAAGTTTTACCTTCTGCATCATCTTGCAAAGAATCGGGAAGAATTTCATCTCCATAATGTTCTATTACATTCAAAACATTCTCGCCTTCAGGTCCAATTTCAAAATTAGGAGACAATGGAATAGTTGGGGTTGCTCCCCTTCTTGATGCTGATATATATATATAAGATGAGGAAAGGAAGTAAACTTTATTCCTTCTTCTGAGTCAAATGATACATTTTCTGTATCTTCTTGGTCAAACGTTGCTGAAATTTTAATCTTACTGCAATTGGGATTTCTAATTTCTGATTCGTTACCAATATTTAATTGGTATAAAGCTTTGTTAGCATTTTTAAAAACAGTAACATTATTAAGTATTCTAACAGCTTGAATAACAGAACTTTTACCACTACTATTTAACCCAGTCAAAATAGTTAGAGGGCGTAATGAAAAATTTTGGTTAACATAAGATTTAAAACCATATAAACTTATTTTATCAATCATAAGAATACCTTTTTATTAATTTAGATAATTCATCATATCGGTATGCTACAGAACCCTGTCGCATACTATCTCTTGATATTGCAATAACAAATTTATTATCATCCAACAATCTTGAATATTCTTTTATAAAACCTGTCTTGTTTGTGCATAGTCTCATATACTGCTCTTTAGACATATTTGCTAATAATACACCCCAAGATTCAAACAAACACTTATTTATAGGTCTTCTACGCTGCGCTCCATAACTTTTTCTGAAAGCATGCTTTCCAAAAAGTTTAGTTGCACGAATCATTGCCAAATCAAAATTTGATATGATAGTGTCTTCATCTAATACTTTAATATCTGACACATTTACCGTACCTCTTGACATGCTTCTTTTTATATCCCTCGAATCCAAAGATGGTAGAGAATTGTAAATAATCATTGTGTCAGAAAGCCAAGTATCAATATTTTGAGTTTTTTTATATGAAAAATGTTCTCTAATCACAAAAGAAAGGAAACGCAACAATAGTTCCTTGTCTTCCATTCTAATACTCTTAATAGAATTGTCTGTAGCCAGTTTAAATGACTTCATCTCAGACATACGCTTCAACAAAGATGAAATATTTCCTCCATAAAGAGCATTTCGTATTTCCTGAGAGCTTAATGGTACACCACCCGTGTTTATTCGTTTAAATACATTTCTTTTAACTTCGTCTGGAGTACCTGGATTAATGATAGTTAATGAAAATTGTGCCTCCAAAATTCTGTTATAGAAATTATTTGGCAGTTCGTTCATCTGTAAACCTTCTATATTTTTCAAGAACTCTAAACCTTTCAGTTTAATGCCACAACCTTCCAAAGCACTATCTTTTGTTTTCATATAGGTTTCACCTAATATAAAATCTCTAAAAGCACTAATTCTTTGCAATCCATCCACAACAGTCCAATTCCCTTGTTCATCAGCAGAAACATAAAACATAGGTATTGGAATCTCTAATAAAATAGATTCTATTAATTGAGATTTTCTAACATCCGTCCAAACTTCATTACGTTGAAAATCAGGATTTAGAATTAATGAACCCTGCTTTAATCTTCTTAATAACACATCCATAGGAATTACCTTCGTATTAATTGAGATTTCTTTAGGATTAAAAGGGTCGGATATTTCATTTTCATCTATTTCCGATTCTATACCAGAAAAATTATCTTCTACATATTGATGATACAATTCATCTATCTTATTAGAAAAAATCTCTTCTGATTCTGAGAATAAGAATGGATCATAAATAAATTCCAGACGTCCCAAATCCCCTTTCTTCAATGAAAGATATTCCTTACCATCCTTAGAAACTAAAACAAATGTATCATCGTTCTTTTCATGAAGAAATAAACTTATTTGTTCTTTATTATATAGTTGAAACAACATACGCTAAATATCTTTTTGTTAGTTATGGATATTATTCAATAGTACTACAATGTGGCTTATATTGGTTTATATCATTGCAGCCATGTCACACATAGTAATCAAGCATATCAAAGATATATTTGATAAAAATCTAAAATAACTGATTCCGAAGTTATTCAAGTGAATCTTATTTATTTTTTAATTCCTTACCATAGAATGTTCCATATGATTTTCCTGAAACTTCCCCTTGTTTGTAATAATCGCCAAACATCTTCAACACCACATCAACATCGACCTCGTCTTCCATACAAATTTTACCTTCTACTATTTTTAATATATCACCATGCTGTTTGCATACTCGTCTCATTTTACGAATATCACTTTCTTTTACATTTTTATAGGTGCCTAGCATTCCTATTTTTACAAGTTTTTTATGAACAGACGGTTTGCTATCAATGACATCTTTTAGTTTATCAATGCCATAAAAGAAATTTGTACCCTCCATTTCTTCCGCAATTATTTTAGCAGTTTCAGCATATTCCTCTTGCAAACCCATCATCTGTTCAAAGTTGAATTTCTTTATCACATAGAAAACATCCTTGTATAATACACAGTCTATTTGTTTGTCCAATGTTATGGTGTCACCCTTTAACTGTTGAAGCATTAAACTTTGTGGATTAAACCAAGCATATACTTTTGATTTGAGATCGGCATCTCGCGTATCAATAGCAACCGAACTAGCTTGCATTTTGCGAAATGTATAAACCCATTCGCCTGTTTGTACATCTTCAAAACCGACACAATATGCCCATAACTTCACATCATCATTTTCCAAATCATGTATACTTCTAACCTGCGGTACATTCCTTTGCAATTGATTAGTCACAACATCTTGAAAAGAAAACACCTTATTATTAATCGGATATGAAAATAGATTATCCGTGTCATCATTTAATACATCATAATCAACCATTTCAAAGTTTTTAGCTACTATTGATTTTAGTTGACTTATTGTTGTATCAAAAATATATTTCCTTAAATCTTCATCATTATCTACTTGAAAAACTTTATAAATATATTTTTCATTCGCTCTTGCCTTACGCTTTATATTAGGTTTAAGAACTCTTGTTATAAAGAAAAGCTTTGTATCATCAACACTTGTTGATGATATAAAGTTCAATAATTCTTCTAAATTCATATCTTGTTTATTTTATTTACATAGAAAAATTTATACCCGATATTATAAATCTTTATACTATTACTTTCATAGATATCTCTAAATGGAGATATTATGAGACCTTGCTTCCGTTCTCCATGTTCCTCATATTCCATTTCAAACAAAGAGTATCTGCAGTTTAATACCGGATTTACTAAAAGTAGGCTTGACGTAACATATATTCTATAAATGATAATCAAGAGTATCAATAATGGTATAATGTCACCTAACTCATCAAAACTCTGAAAGAGAAATGGTATTATATAAGTTGCAATATACCCTATAGACTCAGCATTTTTATTTGAAATGCTTTTAACAATAACATTGCTGCCATTTTTAGAATTAGAACGAAGTTTCTTTAAAAAGAGAATTGCCCCTAATGTTACCACCACAAGCAAGAGACCTAAAAATACAGATAAGCCAAATTTATGAAACAAACACTCGATTGCAGTCTTTTTAAAACCTACAAAATGTAAAAAAGAACGGTTATAATATAGTTGCCTTACAATTATACATACAAACAAAGGTGAATATGATGTCAAAAACAAAATCAACTTTGGCACAGTACGTAAATAATTTGTACGTAAAATACTAGTCATAGTTAACTTCTATAAATTATCAGGCAATTTCGTTCCCTACTGGTTAGTACTCAATTAGGGCATACTCCTTTCTATATGCACTTTTATAAGTGCCTTTTTGGGTGGAAACGAGCAATCAAAATGGCAGATCATCACATTCGTCTGAGCGTTTTATAAGTGATTTCAATCCGTTAAAAATTATATTTTCCGACTCAGAAATTTTGTATATAACATCTCTTATACTGGCGTATAGATTATTGAGTTGTTGATATTCTTCCGTGGATTCATCCTCTGAGTAAACAAAAGATTCAAACAATGCACCTTCTTCGTTGTACAATTTTAAGATGTAACTTGCAACGCTTACATTGTAATCATATGCTGAAGATAAATGTATGGAACAACCACCAATAGTAGTAGTGTATTCACCATTTTTTTCTATCCATATTATTTTCTTCTCTTTGGTGACGGAAATAAGCATACTTATCATCGATTTGTATTGTAACTGATTCATTGTTTTATAAGTTTTATTAGTTCTTTTATTTCATATAAAAATTTCCAATAAGGATTAGATTCTAGTTCACTGCACTCCATTTTTGAGACCTCAATCTCTGTTAAATGATTTCGTGATATTTGAGACAGATAACTTTTCATCAATGCGTCTGCTGCAGTGCTTATTCTATTTACTGCTTCACTTGAATTAGAAGACAAAGAATTGGTAAGCTTCATAAGTCCTTCTAAATAGTGAATGTTAAAAAGACGTGTACTAAGTTCAATAGATATCTTACTTGCTCTGTCTTTCAAGTAAACACATAACCATAAAAGCGCAACAAATATGGGTATCATAAATGTGTATGGCAAGAATGTCAACCAAGAGTTGAACTTTACCATATTGCCATTATAAATATTAAGGAACCAAATATACAATCCAATGAAGCAAGCAGTAAAAATCAGTATGCATGCAAGAGTGATTTTATATTCACAGTTAACATGCTTTCGTTCTTCCTCTATATCTTTCGTATGTAATTTCAATTGTTCAAAGGCTTCTGATATACGTCTTGACACATTGTCGACAACGACCGCGTCAGATTCCGCTTTTTCTGTGGCATCACTTATCTCATTATATTCGGCATTTAACTTTTCAAGTTGTTCTTCGATATTTTTAATAGCATCTTCGTCTTGTGATTCTTTAGATTTTTGTTTTTCTAATTCTCCCAAAAGCAAGTTTCGCTTATTGCTGATATTCCGCTTCCTTAATTTAGCTTCTTCAACATTTATTACTTGTTCTTTTGGAATAATAGAATCCATAGAGAATCTGGAAATAAGTGCATTTATGTAATTTGTAGTTGACGCTATTATGTTCTCGTATTGGCGCTTTATCTCTAGTGATATGGATCCATCAAAACTGTCGTCAAATTGTCTCCATAGCTCCATGAGGTTAATTGGGCTCAGGGGAGTATCAATGGGAATCATTGTTGTTTCAAAATCAGACAATTTGTCTTGCGCCATTGTTATCTTGCCTAATAGCGCATAATTAGATATACTGCATGATTCATTAATTGCTTCATATTTATCATTATACAAGCATTTTGCTATAAACGAAAAAAGATGCAATATAAAGTTTTTTGAAATATTCATTTATGGTTAATACTCAAATAATAATACTTCATTAAAGGCACATTTATAATGTACACCTTAACGTTTGCTCATTATGCCTTAGTTTAAGAACGCTTAAAGTATTTCTTGTCGTCTTGGTTATTTTTACAACTTATATCAGGTAGTGTCGTCTGTCATCATTTATTCAACGCCTACACTTACGGATACTTCTCTACCTCTGAACCTGTCTTGTCGTCTGGCCCAGGAACGTGGTAACGTTGGGAGAAGCGGGGTTCTCGTTGGCGATAGAAGAAGAATTCGTACCATCCGGTTTCATAAATTCTTTTCTACTTTATGTCGTTGGCTGCAAACATACGTAATGGTTGCAATCGTCTAATAGGTGAAAATGATATAGCGTTCATAAATATCATTCTTTATTGGAACGGTCTCTGCAAAAGAGACTTCTTAAATAACATCAGTATTTACTCCTCAAAATCAAGTACTCCAAAGAAGGTATTATAAGGGATAGTTATATCAATAAATTCAAAAGACAGCTTGCCCTCCGAAGTCTTTATCATATCATATACCTTCTTGCATTCGACATCCGCTGTACCATAAAAGTTGATGTCAGGTTCAACATCTGCTTGCGCAAACATCTTGGTATCATTAGGAACAACAGCCCTTGGAGCAATGGTAGCACCGCGCCTTTTCTTCTCTGCATAAACCTCTGCTATCATCTTTCCTGCTCGTTGAGCATGATCGAAATTGAAAGGAACGATGAGCATATTTTTAAGAGGAAGCTCACTTATTTCTCCTCTCACACAATACTCTGCTATGGCAATTGTGCTAATCTTTATCACGAAATCATGTTCCAAGAAATATTTGAAATACCCCAAGGCATTTTCATGCAAAGGGTCTTCTTCATTCAACAAGCGAATGAAAAAACTGGTATCTAATAGTACGCAATTCTGTTCCATTAGGCAAGTCCTCCTCTTACATTAGTCAACCATTCGTCAGCATTCACACCCCTCCACTTAGGTGTAGCCTTACGAATCAAGCCCTGCAGATAATCCTCATCAAATTTGGGCTGATAATCCATCAATTCCACCAAGACCAGAGTTGATTTATCTATATCCCCTGTAAGAATATTTTTCTTGGCACGAACTCGTACACCAAACTTCTTATAAAGAGGATTACCCTGATAGCCTGCTAAATATTCCTTGTCTGTTCGAATTGTCAAAGAGCCTGCATCCTTTGTATCCAAATGAATGTTTGCCTTGTCCTTTCCACCTGCATCTGTCAATGTGCCATAATAATAGCACTCAATATCCACCAAGATATCCTCACGGCGAACATAATGAGTAGTTGGAGTTATCTTAAAGATGCGTTGTGGTTTATCAGAAGTGCCTATTTCTATGTCATAGTTATGGCGCAAGGCAAAAGACTGAAGATTTTCTATCGCTTGCGCACTAGCCATTTCCAGTTTATCAATATAGCCATTCTCCTGCTCAATAACACCAAGCACAGACGACACTAAGAGAACACTTTGCAAGGAAGTTGTAAACACGTTGAGCACAGAACCGTCCTTCATTTCATAAGAAATTGTAGGGCGGTCTTTACGTTTCTTCCTGTCTGGATACAACAAATTCTCCACCTCATCGAGTAAGAATCGTATCTGCCCGATGTCAAAGTTGGCTGGAGAAAGGGGGGCATCCCCATTCTTGCCAATTATTCTTAGTGAAATTTCATTCCTATCCATAATCATTGCAAATGTAATATATATTATGTAATAAAGAATTTATAAGCGTATCTTTTTAGAAACTTTTGTATTTTAGCATCAAATCCGCTGAGGAAATTACTGACTTCACAAACGATACATACAGAAGTACGGATACTTCTTTACCTCTGAACCAGTCTTGTCGTCTGGCTCAGGAACATGGTGCCGTTGGGAGAAGCGGGGTTCTCGTTGGCGATAGAAGAAGAATCCGTACCATCCGGTTTCATAAATTCTTTTCTACTTTATGTCGTTGGCTGCAACCATACGTGATGGTTGCAATCGTTTAGTAGTTGAAAATGATATAGCGTTCATAAATACCATTCAATTTGATGCGGTCTCTTGCAAAGAGACTTCTTAAATTGCAAAGGTAGTCATTTTATTTGAATTAGACGGGAAATATCCCGTACTTTTTTAAGTTTCAGTTTTTTTTGAAACACACTACGCAATATCTGAGTCCATGAACAGATAGCCGTAGGTGGTCAGCAGTTCCTGCTGTTCGGTCTGGTATCTGTTGCGTGTTTCTTCCGTCGGCTCGCTGTCGATGAGGCGCTGCATCTCCTGAAGGACTTGTGTGCCAGCCTGCATGATTGGGGCGAGATGGCGCTGGAGCTTTTCGAAGGAGGGGGCGTAGTAGTAGCCAATCTCCTTAATGATGAAGCTGAGGATGAGCCATGCCTCGGCGGGGAGCATCCGATATTGCGAAAGCTCCGTCAGTACATAATTGCGCAGATAGTCGATGTTTTCGGCTTGTGGGGCGACGTCCTTTGTGGTCTTTATGGGATGAAAAAAGCGGTCTATAAGTGCCTCACGCTCATGGAGATTACGCTCGTAGAACGGCGAGCCGTCGAGGGCTGCACTGCCAGTCTGATCGACCTCCTCAAAGTGCTCAGCATGCACACCGGCGATAGCCACACTCATGCCACCGACATCCATGATAAGACGACGGTCGCGGTCGATGCGAATGACGTAACCTTCGAGTCCTGCCAGGTCGCCAGAGGTGATGCGGAGGAGGATGCGGTTGCGAGCATAATAATGGAAAGGCTTAAGAAGAAAACGGATACGATCGGGCTCCGTTTCGTTGATGCGCATGAAGGGTTGCATCTGCGAATCGGGTATCACAGCCGCCTTGCCCGTACTGCAGTTCTTGCAGAGATAGGTATGTGGAAAATTCCAGTTCAGATATTCTTGTAGTTCTTTTGGATTGCCTTGCAAAAAGACGAGTCCGCTGACGGTCTGCAGTTCCTGACGCTGCACGCCATGCTTCGCTCGCTTCTTGTAATAGCGCACGGTCTTATGCACAAAGTGGGGTACGTTGTCGGCGTTCAGCCTTGCTTCCACCTTCCTCACTTTGCTATGATGCACAAAGACATACGACCAAGATAAAGAATTAGTACCATCCGGTTTCATAAATTCCTGTCTATTTGTTTTTTGCAAAGATAGTGCAAACCGAGCGCAATAAAGCTTGCTTTAATTGCCGAGGTGCAGCCTATCTTCTACAAAGTTAGACAAAACTTTTTATTTCCGCAAACTTCAACCTCCTTTTTACTCTTTTACCTTTTTACTTTTTATTCTCAGCTTTTTAAGATCATCCTCACTTTTAAACTTCCCATGCATCGAGTCGTACATCTGTTGTCCGTAGCGCCAGACGCCGACCAGAGCCACTATCAAGACATACATAAGCGAGAGCTGTAAAGCACTGATATACACGTCGTCAGCACTTGCGCCTGGCAGTGAGGCGACAACCTTAAGCAGAGTGTTCATCTGCGCTGCGACCCACCCCACTCCACTCGCCAGCCACTGCCAAACGACCGCCATCCACGCAGCAAACCGACACAACGGCGAGAGCACAAACAAGAGCATGGCGGCATATATGATAAAGGTGGTGAGCGGCACAGCGACGATGTTAGCCAGAAGGAAATAGAAAGGCACATTGCCGAAATAGTACATCACCAGCGGCAGCACGAAGAGTTGGGCGGCGAGCGAGATGCACACAAGCGAGACGAGCTTGCCGACGAATCGGCGATGAGCATAGCGCACGTAGAAGCGGTTGTTGCGGAGCAGTACATGGCATATCACGATGCCCATCACAGCCAGGAACGACATCTGAAAGCCCACGTCCCACAGCATCGCCGGACTCGCCAGGAGCATCACACTTGCAGCAAGGGCGAGACTGTTCGTCGTGAGATAGTCGCGCTGCAGAAAGGTCATTGAGGCGTAGACGCTGAACATCGCCGCCGAACGCACTATGCCCGGCGACATGCCTACCATCAAGGCGAAGGTCCAGACCAGGAGAAGCGTTACGAGCAGTCCGCACATCGTGTTGCGACGGCGCCCGAGCAGCAATGCAATCATGGCGTAGATGATGCCGAGATGTAGTCCGGAGAGGGCGAGCACGTGCGACACGCCTGCCTTCGAATACGTATCGCGTAGCTCGGCGCTGACACCGGTCTTGTCGCCGAGGGGCATTGCCGCGATAGTGGCATACGCATCTTCGGAGAGAGCACTACCCTGCAGTCGGCTGAGCAGGTCGTAGCGCAGCGATTGCAGCGAGAGAGCGAGGCGGTCAATTCGCGGCATAGCTTCGAGGCTCACCTCCGCACGTTTCCACTTGTCCGAGGCGACGAACGTGCGAGCCACGATGCCGCGCACCATGCGCTGTCTGCACCAGTCGAAACCGCCGCGCTGTGCGTATGTGTCATCGAAACCGCAGAACACCGACTGCACTTCGATGCCGTCGCCTATAACAATGTGATTCAACGAATTAGGGTTCTGAAAATAAGCGTTCAGCCTATGTCCTGCGAGCCGCCCACTCACAACAGCAAGCTCGCATTTCATAGAACGTCGCTTCTTGATAGGTTGCGACACTACAACCGCCTCGTACACTTCTTCTTCGCCCGTGAATGCGCAGCGCAGACTGTTCTCGTACGACGTAATGCGCCACGCTCCGCCCACTATAACAATGCAGAATATCAGCAGCGTCTGCATCATTTCGAGGCGCTTGCTCATGTGCAGCAGAACAAGTAGCGAGAGCAGACCGACGAACAGCCACCGCCACAGCGCAACGGGCACAGCGTCTGCCGTCGCATCGCCGATGCAGATGCCGACGAGCAGGCATATTGCGATGCGAAGGAAGGTATGGAGCTGTAGTTTGCCGTTGTATTTCATTGTTCGGTCAGTAGGTTTCTATATGCGGCGGTCGGGAAAATATCACTTGCACGTAGAGCTTGGACACACTGCCTTGAACTCGCATTTCTCGCAGTGCGCCTTGCGGCTTGTGCAGATGTATCTGCCGTGCAGTAGCAGCCAATGGTGTGCCTTCGCAAGGTCGTCAGCAGGAATGTGCTTCACGAGCTGCTGCTCCACCTTCAGCGGCGTGTCTGCCGTGCGCGGCACGAGTCCAAGGCGGTGGCTCACACGGAACACATGCGTGTCGACGGGCATCGCAGCCTCGCCGAACGCCACAGCCAGCATCACGTTAGCCGTCTTGCGCCCTACGCCTGGCAAGCGCAACAGACTGTCGAAGTCGTGCGGCACTTCACCCCCGTACTCGTTCTGTATCATGCGGGCGAGTTCTACGAGGTGGCGAGCCTTGGCGTTGGGATAGCTCACGCTCTTCACGTATTCGTACACCTCAAACTCGTCGGCTTCTGCCATAGAGCGTGCGTCGGGATAGTGGGCGAAGAGTTCGGGCGTCACCTGATTGACACGCTTGTCGGTGCATTGCGCACTGAGCACAACGGCAACGAGCAGCTGGAACACGCTGCCAAACTCCAGTTCGGTTGTCACTTCGGGATGGATGCCGCGGAAGTAGTCGAGCACATATCTATATAGTTCGCTTTTCTTCATCTTGTTTCTTTCTGTATTACATTATTATATCGGTAGCCTCATACTCCTATTGGGCTACACGCTGCAAAGATACATCATTTGGAAAATGCAGACAAGAGAATCAGCAAGAATAATTATATAGAAACAAAAAACGGATTTATCTGTTTGTGATTAGCTGCGAAGCTGCGCAAACAGATAAATCCGTTTTTATATTATTGCTGTCCGGTAAAACTAATAATGTGGTTATAAACGGGAACTGCCCTCTTATTCACCCTTATATTGCTTTGTT
>OQWI01000788.1_pt1 | contig 14345 bp, 18 predicted proteins | sample 1691551 | NCBI WGS metagenome assembly OQWI01 (sample SAMN03418259, study PRJEB22391) | human gut metagenome | biome: human-gut; feature: organic feature; material: feces | host: Homo sapiens | place: Tanzania | collected 2013-01
CCCCGCAGGATATGGACGGCATCATGTATGAAATGCACAAAGCCTATTTTAAGTACCGAGAACAAAAGCGAGAAAAGGAACGAATCATGAACCTGTAAATCACTGTTCCATTCACTATGCCATCCCCGGAAGGAGATTACATTATGGATTCTGCGTTTATTCACCAAGCTGCCAACGAACTTGTCCAAACTGCTGGAACTCGCAACATCAAACAGATCGCGCGCAGTTGCAGTCTGGACATCAGGGAAACATCCCGCATTAAAGATATGTTGGGTTTGCTTTCACTCTATTTTGATAAGCCATTGATTCTTATCAATCGCCAGTTGGACAAACAGACAAAGCAGCTGGTGTGCGGCTATGCACTCGGACATTATCTTGAGCATCAGCTTCTTAAGGACTTGCATACCCTGAACAAGTTTCTGACCATTAAGAACAAACACATCCTTCTATACGAGCATAACGCTTTTACATCCCACCTGATGCTGGATAGTGATGAAGTATATCAAATGACAATCCAAGGGCTGAGTGCTGCTCAGATTGCTCATAGAAAAAGGATTCACCTCAATCTGGTGCTGGTAAAACTGCTGGAACTGCATCATCTGGGGTATGACCTGCGGCATTATCACTCCCAACACCATGCGTTTATTGAGCATCTTAACCTGCCGAGATATTTCCGGTTTGATGCCGTATAAAGGCCACATTAACAAAAAGCCCACAACAGGCAAGTTTCTACTTGTCCACTGTGGGCTTTGATTGTTATTTCAGCTTCGCAAGGATTTCATCCGCACTCATGCCTTCTGCCAGAAGTTTCTTCAAAACGGACTCAGCTTCTGCCTTTTTTGCTTCTTCGGCTGCTTTTTGATCTGCTTTCGCTCTCTTTGCTTCTAGCTTATCTACTTCCTTTTCTGCAGACTTCAAAGCCACACGTTTAGCTTTCAGATCTACTTTCAAGGAATCAATATTTGCAGTGATAGAAGCAATTTCTGTGTTGAGAGATTCGATGGTAGACTGCTTTTCTGCAATCTGGGATGCAAAGTCGTTGACCACTTTGGGCTTGTTTTTGCTGCCTTTGGTTCTAGGCATAGTTTCCATTTCCCCTTTTAATTATCGTTTTCTTTATTGGAATCTTTCGAGAACTTCCAAAAGTTCGTTCCATGATTCACATTTTCCTTCAAATACACTGTACCATCCGTTGCTTGTTTAGTATCAAGTCCTACATCGCTTCTTGTTATAGCCTCTCTCGTTTCACATTTTGCAAGAAGTTCTTCAGCTCTTAATCCTTTTTGGCTCATATCAAGTCCTCCTCATTTCATAAAAATAAACACGCAAACAAAAGACAAACTCAATGAAAGCAATACATTCAGAACAAGAAACCTCACACAGGTATTGAAAACTTCATACCTCTTTTCCAAAATCGTATGATTGTTCTCCACACACTGCATATAGTTAGCTCCTATGTACTTAACCGCTGTTCTTGGATTATATTCAACTCCATAATATTGTTAATGTCAAGTCTTTGAAACTCAATACTCCCTAATAAAACAACAAGCTTTTCCAATAGTACACAAAATATAACTACATCAACAAGTAGTAAGAGCCAATAGATTATAATCAGTGATATTTTTGTCATATCCTGTGACATCTGAAATGTACTTGCCTTTTCAATGATACTTGTTAAAAGCACAAAAATGAACGCACAAACTGTCAATAGGATATATATCTTATTATCTAATTTCTCAGATCTTTTAACACAATGTTCGTACTCCTCTTTCATTGCATCAAAGACAATATCTTCTGATGTATCGCAATTCTCCTCATTTTTCGTTGTCTCCGTTGTCACAGCGTTTTCACCTCGATTCTGTTCTGTTATTGAAAATTTTCACTGAGATACTCCTTTGCATCTTTCATAAAGCTGGCAGCAATCATCACAATGACAGCACCAATCGGGAACGCCGCAACAATACTTACAGACTGAAGATTATTCATAGAGCTTTCCGCAAACAGCAAAGCAATCGGAAGCAAAATAAGCAGAATACACCACATCAACTGAATGCCCTTATTCGGTTGCTCACCATCTTTCAACGTGTGATAGCTGTAGCAGGATGCTGTCAGTGCGATTGAATCAAAAGAAGTCGCGTAGAAAGCAATCATTGTCAGCAGAACAACTACCATGATAACAGGTGCACCCGGCATCGTTTTGATGATAGACACAATCATGCCATACAGATCTCCGCTTTCCAGATACTGTGCAATAAAGTCAGCCTTTCCAGTAACCTGCATTCCCATAGAATAGTTCCCAAGTACAATAAAACTCGTCAACGTAGAGCCAACACCAAATACATAGCCACCAAGGATTGTCTGACGTACTGTTCTGCCACGAGAAATGCTGCCGATAAAGAACGGCGCAGCTACGCACCAAACCATCCAGTAAGCCCAATAGTAGATTGTCCAGTTCTGCGGGAAGTTCGATGTACGGAGCGGGTCAGTGAACGTAGACAGATCAATAAAGTTCTGCATCATCCGTCCAAGGGAAGAAAAAACGGTTTCAAGAAGTAACCTACCTTGTTGCCGTTAATGTAATCCCGGCTTCTCCCGGAAGCCGTCAGTTCCAAAATACTTTCCCATATTTATCTCTAAAAAGCAACTCAATTGATCAAATCACGGTGCAATCCACTTTAGAATAGAAGTTTCCTATCACTTCACAAATCTTATTTGACACATTACTATCAACGTATGATAAGTTACGTCCACTCTCTATCGTTCTTGTAAAAGCAACAAGTTCATAGCGAATTCCCTCGCCATCCAGCTGATAAAAATATCGTTTGTTCTGTGAAGTATCTTCATATCGAATCTCAAAATAATCCGTTTTCCACCATGGTGCGGGAACATAAATATATCCCTTCGTTCCAGAAACAATTAGTTCCCCTTCTGATTTAACCCCCTTAGCAACTGTTGCTGATGCAACTGCGTGATCATAAAGAAAGGTTATTTTTGTGAACTGATCATGTCCCTCATCATCAATATGGGAAACTATGTTTTTAGTTTTGTAACCATTTCCCAGTATGTTAAATATCGGGAGCATTGCCGTAGGACCCCAATCACAAATACTATCCCACGCATCCTCTGCAATGGATCTTAGACTGGTACACGTCGCATCTACAGAATAAACTTCGCCAATCTTTCCCTCTTTTGCCAGCAAAAGCAATCTTGAATATGCTGTTGCATATGCCGTTTTAAGCGCATCCATTAGAACACATCCCTTTTTCGCCGCCAACGAAAATAGCGCTCTGCTTTGCTGCTCGTCTAATGCAACAGGAGGTTCACATAAAACGTGCTTTCCTCTTTCCAATGCGCTTCGGATTTGATCGTAATGATACTTAGGTGTAGAAACAATATAGACTGCATCCACTTCTTCGAGCAATCTTTCATAGTTCTGTGTTATAAAAGGAATTTCCTCGAAATATTTCGGGTTTTCTGTACACACCCCCGCAATTTCCAACCCATTGACATACTGTGCTTCCCGAATGTACTTTTTAGCAATATGAGAATCACCAATGATTCCAAGTCGAACCTTTCGCTCCTCTGAACGGATTTCAGAACTAGAAACACCTTCAGTGCGTTCCAAATATACTACTTTACAGTATTCCTTTAGATAGTCAAATTTCCCGATCCAATCCGATCCAACAGTGAAAATATCCACATCGTACCTGCGAATATCATCAATTTTTTGACCCTCATATTCTTCTACAATGATCTTATCCGCAAGCCCGGTGGCACGTACAGCCTCAATACGCTCCATCAAAGACTGTTGTACATTGATCTTTCCACGGGTTTTATCAAAATCATCTGCTGTAACACCAACAATCAGATAATCTCCCAATGCTTTCGCACGTTCCAGCAGCTTGATATGACCATAATGAAGCAAGTCATACGTCCCGTATGTAATTACTTTTACCATTTCTTGCTTCCCCTCACTTTTCACAAAAGTCCACGCTTCTGTAAATCCTTAAAAGCGTTCACAAGTGTAGTATTATCCTCTTTTGTCAACGCACCAATATGACCTACGCGAAAAATGGTTTCTTTCATTTCTCCACCATTGGGACAAATCCAAATACCATACTCATCTTTGAGTATCGTAAAAACATCATAGGCCGATACATTTAAAGGGTGCAACGGTGTAACTGCATTGGACATCGACTCAGAAACGATTTCAAGCGGTAATCCCTTAATCTTATCTCTGAAATCTTGAGCAAGTTCCGCAATTTTCTTTGTTTCACTCTCAACACCACCAGCGGCTTCAATTTCTTTCAGACGGGCATTAATCTGGCGTAAAGTACCAACTGCTGGTGTAAAGGGTGTTTGTCCCCGCTCGCCATTTTTAAGTGCAGACTTCAGATTTAGATACATACACTTCACATCGCGGGTCTCTACACGCTTGACCGCTTCATCGGACAAGACAATAACTGATACGCCCGGAGGACAAGCCAATGCTTTCTGAGAACCAGTAATCATTATCTGCACACCCAATTTGTTCATATCGAAATCGTCTGCAAGGAAAGAGCTAATAGCATCCACGACTAGAAAAATTCCGTTTTTCTTACAAAACTCGCTGATCATCTCAATGTCATAGTGAACACCTGTTGAGGTTTCATGTACATTAACGAGGAATCCCGTAAATCCTTTCCCGTTGTACATATCCAACTGTTCTTTTTTGAGTGCTTTACCTTTCTCCAGCTTGATTTCTTCATACGGAATTTCATGAATCTGGCACAACTCAACAAACCGCTGACCAAAACTGCCTCCATTTACGACCAAAACCTTATCCGTCTTATCAAAGGCATTCATAACAGATGCTTCCATAGATGCTGTACCCGAACCAGTGATAAACACCACTCTAGCATCATCGCCGGCTTTCGCAAACTTTTTCAGCAGCTTTTCATTTTCCAGCATTACTGCAGAAAACTCAGACGTTCTAAAATACGGAACCTGTTCTGCACCAATAGCACGTACTACATTATCCGACATTACCGGACCAACTGTAAAATTAATCATTTCTATTTCTCCCATTTCAAACGTCCATTCTTAAAGCCGAATGTTCAAGGCAACTCTATTGCCTTTTTGTTCTGTACGAACACATAAAACCTTATCCAAAAAGTGTTTTTAGTTTTGACAAAAGTCCAATTTTTCGTGTCACACGAGAATCGTCAAACATATCATCGACTGAAGTCACATTTTCATACGGAAAACTATACAAATAATCTGATAATTGGTTCTCAATTACTTGAAGTTCCGGCTTCCACTGGGCACGAAGTCTAAAAACCTGTGTATTCTTAATTGATTTCTGTGGATCAAATCTTTCCTTCTTTAACACATGGTCTTTCGAATTCAAACCACAATGTTCTTCAATTTTATTCACTGTGTCATCATACCGATAAATCAAATCTTCAAAGTTTATTGTCAGTATTCGCGAGTCTTTTATAGGCTTTTCCACAGCATTGATGCGATTCCAATAATCAATAAATGTTTCCATGTCATCCGGATACATTGTTCCAGCATTGATTTCCTTCCACAAATATTTATTAAAGAAATATACATCTCGAATATCCCTTTGCACACGAACAACCCTAAAGTCATCCCCAAAATATTGGGGAATACGGTAAAGATTGTGACAAAGAAGCAACCTATCAAAAACCGTATGTTCTTTTCCCTCTTCGCTATACAAATTCAAAAAGTTCTTCACAAATTTTTTTGCTGCTTCATAGAACTCTTCTGGCGATGGAAATGCAACAAACATATTATGACAGCCAGATTTATATATAAACTGACGCCCCCACTTATATATCGTCCGTCCCAGTATAATTTTCGCTGCTAATTGCACGGGAATTTTTAGTGGATTAAAAATTACCCTCTCACATTGTCCATAGTAGCGCGCATCAATTTCAAATGGTTTCAACTCATCAATAAATTCATTTAAAATATTCTCGAATCGTTTTCCAAATAACGTTTCAAATGAACCATACCATCCAAAATTATTGTCATTTAGGCGCATCATTTCCGCTTTAAATGTTCTTAGCGCTTCATCCGATCTATGAATATCGTTTCCGAGTAGCAATTTATCTTCTAAATCGAAAATTCCTCCCGGATGGTATAACGTTGTATTTTCATATCCACCTTCTTTATCTTTAACGATGGATCCAACACTTGAGTATTCCGAAAGTAAATCAAGGACTGCAGACGAACCCGACCCAAAATATCCGGTTACTGTTATGTTCATAGCTATTTTCCCTTTATCCAAAAAACATTACACATCAACAAATCAATACTGTCCAATTGGCTTATGGTTTTCCTTTGTTTTTTCAATTCTTTCATTATAGAATATCGTATGTGCAGGGACATCATGCAGCACAAGACTGCATGCTCCAATCACGCATCCTTCGCCAATCTTCACCCCCCCCCAGAATTACGGAATAAGCACCAATCACCGTATTTTTTTCAACAACAGGTGCAGCGGTGTCTGTTCCTGTTCGTTGTCCTAGGCATACATGATGCTCTATGTACACATTATCTCCAATTTGTGAATTGGGATGAATCACAACACCCAGTCCTTTATGATTGAACGTAACGCCACTTCCAATTTGAGCAGTTCTAGGGATTTCACACTTATAAACAAACTGCAGAAGCTTGTTCATAACTACACTTTTTCTGGATAATTTATACATAAATTCAAACATGTCATCACCTCTACTCATTTAAGAGTCTTGATATAATTTTCAAATTGCATTATAACGTGTTCCGGCATAAACTGTTTGATTCTATCTTGGCAATTCGTTTTCAATTCTTCTACAAGGGTTTTATCTGTATACAGTTTATAAATACTATCGGCCAAAGCTTCTGCATCCCCTACTGGTGTGACTAGCCCACAGTCTGTTCTTAGAATCTCATAAACACCGGGTTCACTATTCGTCGATGCAATTGGAAGTCCATAGTACATCGCTTCCAATAGAACCGTAGGAAGTCCTTCTGCTGGGCTTGAATGTGCATAAACGGAAGCCGCCATATAATAGTTCTGCACATCGTAATGTGCGCCAGCAAAGAACACCTGTTTTTCCAACTGGTTCTCCTTCACCAAGTTCTCCAATGATTCACGATCCGGACCATCTCCAACCAAAATCATCTTCTTTTTGAGTTTATATTTTTTCTCTAAATAAGAAAGTGCTCGAATCAATGTTGCCTGATCCTTATCCTTTGCCATGCGCCCAACCATCAAGATAAAATCACCATAGCGTTGTTTCAAGGATTCAACAAGTTTTTCATCAATTTTTCTGCCCTCTAAATTGATTGGATTATAAATTAATGCTTTATTGATTTCATTTTTTTGGTTAAACGCCTCACTCCTATCGTCATTTTTTTCGGAAAGGCAAACCAAATTTTTTATTTTTTTGTATAGTGCAAAGTATCCCGGTGCAATATCGTTATATGATGTTTCATCGCCATGAAGCCACGCAATCTTTTTTGCATCTTTGAAGTTTTCACTTACAAAGGTCAAATCATTGTAATGACCCGAAAAAGCAATTGCAATTTCCGCATTTGGCACATTTTTTTTGTATTTTATGTTATAAATCTTTTGAACTGCATTTACCGGAATTGCACAGATATAAAACGCAATCGCGCCCATAGGAAGCACTCTCACTAATTTGCTATATCGTTGCGGCGCAAGATTCCGAGAGAACGGTATATGCAAAATCCTAACGTCAGTTGGAATTTCTTTTTCCATCGCATTTAGATTTGGTCGCAAATTCACAACTGTAATCTCATAATTTCTACCGCTCAGCAGCTTAATGTACTCAACTCCAACACGCTCAATTCCACCGAATTGAAAGCCGTCAAACACTATTGCAATTTTCATATACCCTATTCTCACCTTCATTATTCGCAGTAAATTTTCTCCAATAACTTCGTAGTATCTTTAATATCAAATCCTGCACTTTGTACATCGTTTGCCATGTTTCGTCTGTTTTCCAAAGTAGAAACTATTTTGTCCATTTTATTTGCCCAAGTCGCTGCATCTTTAGACAGTGACATCCTATATATATTTTGTGTTACGTCGATTTCGGGCGTAATAGCATCTGAGATCAGGCATTTCAGACCTGTACATTGTGCTTCAACTAAAACCACCGGAAGCCCTTCGTAATGAGAAGGAAAAAGAAACAAATCCATACCTTGATCTAAATTATAAATATCTGATCTGCTTCCCATTAAGAAAATACTTTTCCCAAGGTTTAGTTTTTTAACTTTTTCTTCAACCGATGCTCTGAGTGGGCCATCTCCTACTAACACTAAAATTGCGTTTGGATTTATTTTTATATATTCTGAGAACACGTCTAAGATAAACTCATGATTTTTGGGATACGTCATACTTCCCACATGACCAATCACTGTATGATTTTTCCATCCATTTTCTAGCCGGACCTTTTCTCGTTTCGAAGCCGAGTAAGAGAATGTGTTTATATCAACGCCATTTCGAATAATTCTATACTCTGCACCTCTTCCAAACAGCCATTGTCCTGCTAAATCCGAACAAGCAAACCTATAAATTTTTATTTTCCTTAATAGCGGTCTGAACGCTCTATGAAGCAATGGATGATATAATGTACTCGTTGAATGTGAATGAACTATAACCTTTTTGATGCCTGCCCTTTTTGCAACAACTGCATTTAAGAAACCGTCCATTGCATGTTGAGTATGAATATGGAAGGCTTCATATTCATCTCTATGTATTTTCAAAAAAAGTGAAAGAGCATGTAATCTATCAAGCAATTGTACCTTGTAATGGCCCAACTCCAACGAATAGATATTTCCTCCCAATACACTAATTTCATCATCATAAGCGCCTTTTACGCTCAATGTACATAGAAAATCAAAGGAAATCTTTTCTTTGTCAATCGCACGAAAAACATTCATAATAAATGTTTCCTGACCCCCGCGATTCATCGCAGAAACATAATGCAAAACTTTTTTCATTTCTAATCCCTAAGTCAAAAATCAAATCTTATTTTTTATAACCTTCCCGTAATGCAGCAGAAAGATCACACAGTAGCAAATCACAAAAATCGTAGTGATTCCCCATAACATATCTTTGGTTGTAAAAATCACTTCTGTAATCAACATGATCAGCTGCAGAAAAGACCATCTAGTATCTATATTGATTTCAAACTCGCGTGCTGCCTTGTTCACGCGCATTATCCACACAACCAGATAACTTACAAATGTTGCTATTGCAGCTCCCAAAGCACCACATAAATAAATTAGCAAAAAATTAAGTGTAATATTCACAATTGAGCCTATACAAGTTGTCTTAAAAATTGTCGTTGTCTTTTTTTCAGATGTAAACAATGATCCTAACACGCCATTTAAGGAATTAACATACGCACCACATGTTAATATTGGAACAAAAATCCATGCTTGAAAAAAGTCTTTAGAGAACATAAAATGTGCAACAAACTTGCTCAGCCAAATTATACCGATGCTACAGCAAAACATAACTTCATTATAAAAGTTATATGTATCTTCAAAAAAGGACTTTTTATTATTTGGGGAGCTTTGAAACAAAGAGAGGTTCCAAGCTTGGTTAAATATTGTATTGATCGTTGATAGAATTGATGGAATCTTATTAGCGCATGAATACAGTCCAACAACCGACATTGTCATCATGCCTGCCAGCGCCCACCTATCAAGGCTACTGTTAATCCACCAAAAAAGTGCGTTAGGAATCAATGGAACCGAATACAGCAACATTTTTTTCAGTAATTTTTTATCAATTGAAAAGCCGAAAGAAACATATTTTTCCAAATGACAAACTAAAAAATACAAAACAAGCCCCACAGAATTTCCAATAATTGTTGAAATCCAATACCCCACAATTCCTTTATGAAGCACTGTAATAAATAGCACATTTAACAGTAATATACAAAAACTTGTAAAAGTTGTGATTGCAGCCATTTGCTTTGTTTTGTCAATTGTTTTTGCAAATGCAGCAAAAAGAGAATTTAGTGCTTGAACAACATATATTGCAAAGATAAACGCAAGTAATTTTTCATCCTGTAAAAAGCAGTTAATTACTGCTAAGCACGCTGCTAAAATCAAGCTTCCACCTATAATAATTTTAAGCCCAATATTTAGACACTCTTGTTCATTTGTATTTTCTTCGAGGCCAAATCTTAATACTGCATCTACAATTGTTACGCTAAAAATCGGGAACAATAGTTGGACTGTCGTATTAGCAAGATCAATCGTTCCATATTCTTCCGTCGTCAAGAATGCAGTATAAAGTGGTAAAATAAGAAAGCTAAGAAATCTCGACGTAAAGTTAGCTAATGTAAATATTCCAATATTTTGGAACAATCTTTTATAGTCTTTATTCATTTTTCCTCTAATTTTAAAATTGCGATAGGAATTCATCTATTCTATCCTTATTAATATTGATGCAGATTTCACTTTTTTTGTTTACCATTGCTTCCAATTTACTGATTTCATCTCGTTCCAGCAGCGGCAGTTCATAGCTTTCTTTCATATCTCTCGCTCTATTATCCACACCAATTATCATTGTTCTTTTTTTCATTTGCAGTGCTTTAATTCCTGCATGTAATCTAGTGCCAACATAATCACATTTGTGATTTTGCAAGAACTCACTATATGCTTTCAATGAAGGAGCCAAAAATTGCACCTTATTATTGGTCGCACCATCCAATCTCAGTTTTTCTATATAATTGCAGTCTTCAATTCCTTGCGGCCAAAAATATACTTTTCTATAATTTTCGCAAAGTGTCCTGACCATAAACTGATCACTTTCAATATCCGGTGCATAATCAGTAATTGTAAAAATCACTTCTTCCGCTTTTTCTTTTGGAATTTCTTTACAATGCTCCTTTGTCAAGCCCCACAATGTTACACAGCCAGTATTTAATGCTCTAAATCCCATACTCTCTAAAAAAGCCTTTGTCTTTTCATCTCGTGTGCTATGCACATATTGCTGTGAGAGTGCTTTTCTGTAAAGTCTCCGTGTGTAAGAATTCGGCTCTATATTCATTCCATCTGTGCCAACACCCACTAAAACAAAATCATTGAAATGCCGCGTATCCATCATGTGAATATTCCACGAGTTTTTTCTTTTTTTCATGTTTTTTTCTAGCAGATTTGTTCCACAAACAAATTTCAAATCTATACTATTCAATGCCTTTGTAAAACCATCTTTTCCATAAACGCTAAACTCATACCAATGATAAAGCGGTGAATGTGTAGGCATATTAACAACGAATGCCTTATCTATAATATCTTTTAACCCGGATCTCGCGCTTTCCATAATAATTTGATCTCCCAAATTAAAAGACATAATCGAAGTGTCCATTATAGCTATTTTCTTCATTATATTCTTCCTCAAATAATCCATCCAAAAATATTCGTATACGGCATCAAATCTTCCAAGTTATAGTATTGTGATATATAAATATAAAAGCGCATAACGCAATACAATAATATACATATATTTATTACAATCCTGTTTTTGGGGAGACTCTTTTTCATTAGCTTCAAATAGTATGGAACAATTATTATAATGGGCAAAAACACATCTTTAAATCTCCCAAAAATTGGAATTATATATCCCAAGAGGCCAAAGCAAAAGCCCGTTGCCAAATATGCGAAAGCAACTCTACTGAAATTTCGATTTGCATCTAATTTTCTCCCATAACTGAAATTTCGATTTGTATCTAATTTTCTCCCATAATTGTAGATACAAAAAAGCGGTATATAATAAACAAATTGTTCCATTCCAATATGGACTGAATCAACCGAATTATATATTGCATATCGCTCGTTATTTGCCATTATAGTCATCAAACTATTTCTTTCCAAAAAAACAAGTATAAATAGCGCAAATAATCCTGCCGTGACGATTTTTCTATCTAGTATCCTCCAGAATGTGACGACATACGGAATCATTAATATTAATACCGATGTATGGAACAGTGAAGCAATGAGAATCCAGCCCAATGCCTTATAAGGCATTTTTTCAACCATCGCGTCAAACGCAAACATCGCTAGAGCAGCGGCAATTGCGATTCTAATTGCCGAAAAGCTTGTGAAGAAAAATACACATATATAAATTAAAATTGCCGATGGATAATCTATTTTCTTTTTGTATTTCTCCAACATTTTCATGATTGGAAAAATGGTAATACATGCTGCGATGAATATAAATATTGCATATTGATTGGTTATATTTCTAATAATGATTCCCAAAAATCTAAATCCAATTTCAACAGAATAGTCAGGATATTCTTCCAGTGAAAGGGCTCTGCAGAAATTGTAATAATATCCATTCCTCAAATCTCTTCCCGTTGTTCCAAGGCCTTTCACAAACAACAAACATGTCACAAGAAGAACATACGACAATTGCATTCGCCTATTTTTAATCAAAATAGTTGTATTTTGACATTTACACGCCACAATATAACATACAACTATAACACTTACATAGTACAAAAATGTAGTATTATACCAGTCCACCTGGACTTGTGTAAATTGCACTACTTATCACTCGCTTTCTATTGCTTTTTCAAAAATCAGCCGAAGTATATTAAAACTTGCATAAGACATTAAAAGAGCACCTTTTAATTTTTTTGTAGTCATTTCGTTTATTATTACGGTTCTTCGCTTTTCTCGAATATATTTTTCTATATCTTGGCATTCTTTCAATCGCACTTTTGGGGTTTTTAAATATATTGTAAATGCAATATTGACGCATCGTGCAAGCAAGTCTTTATAATATATCGTGCCATGCTGACTCTTTTCAAACTTCACAAGCTCTTCAAAAGACTGCATTAGCTTTGGCGAATAGGTTTTATTGTTCATCAAACTTGTTTCGACAAAATTATAGTTGTACAGTTTAAGATTACAATACGTCACAACTTTAGAATTGCAAATTGCAAAATAGTTAAATACAAAGTCCTCTCCAATATTCATATTTTCATTGAATCTCAAGTTTTTTATAGCTGCTCTCTTGTACAGTTTTCCCCAAACTGCTGTTGGCTCAAGTTCCTCGAAAACATGAACGTTATAAGACAAATTCTTTACAGCCTCTGCCGATTCAACCGTTTTCAAACACCGTTGTTTGGCATCACAATTTGCACTGCCTTTATTTTTTTCTTTTACATGCCTGCAGCTGCAAATAGTAATATCAGCGTGTGCGTTTTGTGCCGTTAGAAAAAGGACTTCAATCGCATTATTCTTTAATGTATCGTCACTATCTACAAAGAAAATGTAATCACCTGTTACAGTCTCAAGCCCACAATTCCTTGCCGAAGAAACCCCTCCATTCTTCTTATGAATCACCCGTACGCGGTCATCTGTTTCTGCATAGGTGTCGCAAATCGCTCCACATTGATCTGGTGAACCATCATCGACCAGCACGATTTCAAGTTCTCGGTAGCTTTGGTTTATTACGCTCTCGATTGCTTTGCGCAGATGGCTCTCCTCTGTTTTATAAACAGGCATAATTACAGATATAAGATTTTGTTCCATATGGTTTCTCCCTTAGAAAGAGCCATAATAATAGGAAGCTGCATCTACTCAATATCTCGATCGTTTGATTTGTTTCAATATACTTTGCGGTATAAGACCAATTATCACCGGTTTGAATACATAAGGCATTCCTCTCAACAACATTCTCATGTTCTTATACCCACGAAATCTCACAATCATTTCATCCACACGATACTTCATCGGTCGATGTTTGTTCTTTTCATCCCTAACCATGCGATAATAGTATAAGCTTTTCCTGAATATTATAGCCGCTATATTCCTTTGCACACGCCCATTATTATTGAAACATTTGGCATTCTTTCACCTTATCTTCATACCAATCTTCCAGTTTTTTTACCGCATAATAAATATCGTAATCCTTGCTATCCTCATTAAGAACTACAATTTTATTCTCCATTGATAAGATTGCGCTTACCCAATTAGGGCTTTGCAAACTCAACCGAACCACTCCATTGCTAATTATGGCTTCTTCTGGTATTGCATCTGAAACAACCACAGGAACACCTGCAATTTGGCTTTCTATGGTTGCCAATGACAATCCCTCAAATACAGACGGAACAACAATAACATTCGCTAATCGATAATATAGTTCTGGATTAGACACTTGTCCCGCAAAAACAACACGATTTTCCAAGCCTTTCGTCTTAACCGAATTATGTATTGTCTGATTTAGTTCTCCATCACCTACAAGCAGCAGAACAGCGTCATTTCTAACATCGCTTATTTTTTTGAATACATCTAGCAGG
>OQWI01000789.1_pt1 | contig 14342 bp, 15 predicted proteins | sample 1691551 | NCBI WGS metagenome assembly OQWI01 (sample SAMN03418259, study PRJEB22391) | human gut metagenome | biome: human-gut; feature: organic feature; material: feces | host: Homo sapiens | place: Tanzania | collected 2013-01
CCAATTTTCTTCGAAAACTATGGTGTTTAATTGATGATTTTAATTTCCATAAAAAACATTAATTATATCTTCTTCACCCATATCTGAATAAAAATCTTCGCTATCAAATTCATTTTTTTCATTCAGAAATTTTCTACAGATAAAAACTGATATTTCATAATTACTTCTTGAACCAAAATCTTTTTCAGATCCATTTTCCAATATTTCTATAAATACATCAACACATTGCTTCAACGCCGTTGACAAAGCCTGTCTTTGCCGTGCGGACTGCGCGCCCAAGTCCGTCAATTTGAAGCACGGTTTGGATAACGGAATCATCGCCAGCGTCAAAGGTTACCTTGTTGTTCGTTACGGCATGCCACAGTCCGTGCTTTCCGTCAGCATCTTTCTTAGGCGCGTGGTACTCGTAGCTCACGGCGGGCGTATTTCCAGTGTCGTAGGACGTTCTTATTTCCGTAACACGCTGCCAGCTGTCGTATTCGTATCTGAACGTGTTTCCTCTGCAGTCTGTCTCCATGGTCTTCGTCTGCACCGACGGGTCGTGCTCAAAGTTGCTTGTGTAGGTGTCCGTTCCTTGCCCATACTGCCTGATTCTTGTGATGAACATATTCTCGTCTTTGTCATAGGTGTAGGCCAGGGTTGCGCCGCTAATTATTCATTTTGAAAAAATGGTTTTCTTTTATAACTTCATAAGGATATTCCAATTCATATTCTTTAGAATTTATAATTATTTTTATTCTAATCAGAATACGAGTTTTGTTTTTTGCGGGAAATTTAAAATATCCAACATAAAACCATGATGAATAATAATTTTTGAATTTATAATCTTTCTTAAATTCTGTTAAAAGAGGTTTTTCATAAGGATATGGTAAGTATAAAATATCTTCAATTTTGAATTCTTCATTTTCGTTATTCATTATTTTTGTTTCAATAATTTTATAATCAATAGAGTTATTTTTAGATAAAATCTGAATTCTAAGGTTTCCTATCACTAAATCCTTTTTTCTATCTTCTTTTATTAAATCAGAATTATTATCAGCAATACAAAAGATATAAGCATCATTGACTTTGTATTTTTCATAATTAGGCAAGTCTTCTTCTCTTAAAAAGTATAATCCATCAGAAGATTTAAGATTAACATTCTGGTAATTTCCAAAACTGAATGGAAAAGAAAAAACTTTTGATATTATAAAACTAAGCATAATTAATATAAAAATATTTTTAGAAATCACTTCTTACTCCTTGGGAGTTGGATTAGGAATATTTCCTTTAAAGTCTCCAAATAGACGGTTTTTGAAACTAGTAGTATTTTTATCTTCTTCTGAATTACCCCATATATAATAAGGAATCATATCTTTGACAAAATGATTTACCATTCCTTTTGCTCCTTCTGGATCAGAAAAATTATATGTACCACCATTTATTGAATCAGTAACCAAATCCCATTTGAGTCAAAAATCAATTCAAATGACGCATCTGGATTATTTGGGTCTTTTTTAACATATTTATCATTGCCTGATGGTTGAGGCCTTTGCGGAGCCGCTGCTTGAGGCCCTTGAGAGGTCCGCGCCGAGAGGACCGATGCCGTATTTTGTGACCGGCGTCTTGTTTGTAAAAGAAAAAATTAAATAATATGAAAATAAATTTTAATCAAAAATATGTTTTTTTGCTTTATCATAAGTTTCATATAATTCACCAATCCCAATTGTTATCAAGTCTGAACTTGTAATCTCTTCTACTAAATCATAATCTTTTTCTTTTAATACAGTTACATAAACAAATGTTGGAAATTGTTCAATGTTTACTACATCATAACCTTCATGTCTTGCTGTTATAATTGCATATTCTGAACCATGAAAGCCTTCACTATTTTGCCATTGAATAGGTTCATTTAATTTTACTATAACAGCAATCTTACCCGTATCAAATTTTATTCTACGAATAAATTGACATTCTCTAACATAAGATAGCTGTTTGTTTTCTAAAGATGATAAATAATATTTTTCCATTTTCTTTATTAGAATTCTGGATTAACTCCACTAACGTTTGTAACTTTAACAGCACCAGATTGAACTGCATTTGGAATTATATATTCATTTAATCCTCTAGTATTGCCTCCTGTTCCAGAAGATTTCGCTTCGCTTATAGAAATATCTACATCTTTAGTATTTATATCTACAGTCAAATCACTGGCGATTGCCCCTATGTCTGCAGACCCACCTATTGTCATTGTTCTGATTTGTCTGGATTCAACACTCGAAGAAAAAATATCTACTGATATAGATATTCCAAAGTTAGAGAATATCAAATTGCTTACATAAGAATTCTCCAAAACTATTAGCAGCAATTGGATATTCAGATATTTTCTCTGAAGGGATTATTTCAACAACAGGAACTTCAAATTCTGATCCTTTTCGTAAATCTAACGCATAGTAATATTCTGAAGAATTTGCAATTAATAAAAAATTAGTATTTAAATTGGAATCCCTTCTCTCTTTAGAGGTGATAGCTATAGCATCTGGAATCGAATTACTTTCAAACTTATCATTAATAAGTCCAAAAATTTCAATACCATTCAAATCCCCACATCCAAACTCTCGCAGGAAATTTTTATATTCATCTGGAAAAGCAAGCCCTAAATATGTTTCAGCTTTTACAATCAATTCTTCACTCTTCTCTCCTTCAAAATCTGCACTGTCTGTTTCTCTAATAAACTCAAAAGCCTTATTCAAATAATTCATATTTTACCTCGTATATTAATTAAAATCGTTGCTTCTAATTTTCCAATAATCCTTTCTCCAGTTATCAAATTGTTTTCGATCAATTTGTGATGGTGTCTGTCCTGTATTACTATGTAAAGAATTGTAATTCTGTTGATGATATGTTGATGTCATTTCTTTTACAGGTCCTGTCATTGATTGATCGACATGGTGTAAATTTATTGATTTTCCATCAGATCCAATAGGTGCTAACCCCTTACTCATTCTTTCAATATTTGATCTTCCTCTAGCATCAATCATACCAGCATTTATTAAGTTATTATCCTGAATAACATCAACACCATTTACATTTTTTATAGTAGTTCCTTTTGCAAAACTCGTAGCATTATTTACTTTTCCTTCACTAGAAGCAGTTTTTGGAGTTAAGCCACTTATTACTACGCCTGTCATAGCTCCAGCTGCACCACCTATTGCGGCGGATGTCATCCCGGTGGCTGTTCCTTGTTCTCTCGCTACTAATTTTTCTGCACAATAGCCAGCTGTGCCAGCCATAGCTGAGCCAGTTATTTGTGCTCCAAGCGACATACCGCATGTAGCGGCGGCTAAACCTCCAGTTATTGCTCCACCTACAGCAGCAGCGGTAATATGTTTTAAGTTTCCTCCTGTTGCCCAAGTTGTTACTGCACCGACTGTAGCTCCTATTCCTGCTCCTACAAGAATATGGATAGCATTTCCGTCAGGATCAGAGTACTTCACTGGATTGTTCCCTGCGTAGTGATACAGATTTAAATTGACAGAATTATAAATTCCTCCTTCACCTTTGGAAGATCCAGTTGCGTATTCACCCAGCGCAGGGTCAGTGCTTATCCATCTTGAGTACCTCGGGTCAAGATACCTAGCACCATAATAGTACAGACCTGTCTCCTCGTCAATTTCCTTGCCTGTGAACCTGTACGGCAAATACTCAAGCCCATTGTTGCTAGTCTTCTCAACCCAGGTCTCGCCGTAAGGCGTGTACTCAATGCGCTGGTACTCATCTCCCTTGTAGTCTGTTATAAGCGAGGCAGAGCCGAGGTGGTCTGAATGGTAGTAATACTGCTTGTAGTATTCCTCTTGGTAAGTTGGATTTGTGCCTGAATTTAATTTCGTTACAATTCTGGTATCGCCCAAATATATATTCTTTGCACTTTGTCCTCCGTAGACACTGTTTCCGCTGTCTGTGTGCAAAGTCCACATCTTGTTAAAGTAGAGCGTTTCCGAATTCTGCGTGTACTTGTTGCTCCGCTGCCCGTCCTGTCCGTAGATGTAGGCTGTGTTGTAGTTATCGTCAACAGAACTTACAAGCTGGTTGCGCTCGTTCCATTTGTAGGTTCTCTTGTATTTTGCTCTGACTGCTTTTCCGCTTCCGCCTTTGTCATCTTCCTTGAACAGTCCCCAGCCGTAGTCGGTGGAGTAGACTCCGTCAGCCTCCTGCGTAATCTTGTGGTAGACTTCTTGCTCATTATTGCCGCTCTGCCTTTTTACTCTATCTATTTGGATAACAGTTTTTATAATGAAGCTATTACATATGTTAGTAAAAAGTTAATTTGAGATACTTGGGATAAACATATTATTTATATTTCGAATTTTTGATTTTATAAAAAAACTGCCATTTCTCCATGGTTCTTTTATATATAATGGTAACCAATTTGCGTTTTCAATATTTAAAATATAAGCCTCTTCAATAGGTGGCCAAGGACCATTTATGAAGTCAAATCGCTCAATTTTATAGCTATCATAGGTTTGTAAATATATATTCTTACAATCTAAAAAATATCCCATTATAATTGGTTTTGCTAAATGAAAAATTATCTTCATTATTAGAAATTTCCTTTAGATAGTAAACATTGGCCTTGTCGAACACATTTGGAATTATAATATTTCCATATCCATATGATTTACAAAAATCTCCACTTGTAGAATATTCTAGTATTTGAGACTTATTATTTTCATAAACTGGAATAATAATTTTATTTTTATTAACAATAAAAAATAAAACTTCTGTACTTGTTTTTTTTATATATTGAGTATTAGACAATTTTATTGTTGTTATAGAATTAGATTCTATTTTTTTATCATTATATATTATATTAGTAATTTTATACAAATTTGAATTAGTATTATTTGGTGACTCAAGAATAAAGAAGGAAAGAATTTTATCCTTATATATAGGCAATGTTGTTGCTATTATGTTTGTATCTATAAAATTTTGTTCCCATAGGATTTTATTATCTTCAATAGAATATATTTGCAAACAATGTCTTTGGCAAAAATAGGCTATCTCATTATTGAAAATCAGCGGTGATAGATCTGTGTCACCAATTCCTTTGAATATTATATTAAAAGGCAGTTCTGCAGAATCAATATTTATTAATTTATCTTTTGAAAGAATATTAGCTTTATGTATATGCTGTTTTTTTTGACAAAGTGGAAATTGAAAATTAGATTCAGATATGTTCTTTAAAATCTTTTTATTCCAATTCGCTATATTATTTATGCTTGTTTTATTTTCAATTGCTATATATATAATTAATGCCATAAAAACAATTGCGGAACCTATAAATATCTTTTTCATAATTTCTATCCCTAATCTAATAATTTTCTGAAAGATTTTTTTCTTGAATCTTTAATATTTTTGTATACGTATCTTCATTCATGATAATCTGTAGTTTTGGAATCAGTGTTCCTATTGAAAATAAGCCACCTGCATTTGCAATATCTGCAACATGTTCTGAGCAGTTATTTGTTAAGAATCTATATGTAGGTATCTTGTTTTTGTCCACATATAGTTTGCCAGAATTCTTAGAATTAAAGCCTTTAGCTGCATCAATTCCTGCCAGTTCAAAAGCCTTGGCCTGCATTGCCTTGTCTTGTTCATTTGTTGTTTCAACTCTGCCATTTTCTTTGAAATTAAAGGGATTCTGTCTGCCATTTGAATATGTTTCAAAGAAACTATCAACGGAGTCAAACCATTGAACATCAGTTGATGTCGCGCCATCATTGGAATAATAAAGCCACCCTTTTTCATCACTTCCTATTAGAGCCGCCGCATGACCAAACGCGATTTTATTAAGAATAGGAATACCTGATCTTCCTCTATCAGAGTCAAGCAGATGGATAATATCTCTTCCATCTGGATCAGTGTACTTCACCGGGTTGTTCCCAGCATAATGGTACAGCTGCAAATTCGCTGTGTTAAATATTCCTCCTATACCCGGCAGACTGCCCGCTTCGCTTGCAGTTGCCTTTCCAGCACCTGGAATATACTCACCCAGCGCAGGGTCAGTGCTTATCCAGCGGCTGTACCTAGGGTCAAGATACCTAGCTCCATAATAGTACAAACCAGTCTCCTCGTCAATTTCCTTGCCTGTAAATTTATACGGAAGATATTCCAGTCCTGTGTTGCCTGTCTTCTCAACCCAGGTCTCGCCGTAAGGGGTGTACTCGATTCTCTGGTACTCATCTCCCTTGTAGTCTGTAATGAGAGATGCAGAGCCGAGATGGTCAGAGTGGTAGTAGTACTGCTTGTAATACTCCTCGTTGTAGGTCGGCTCATCTCCGCTGTTGAGCTTTGTTACAATTCGTGTGTCCCCAAGATAGATGTTCTTTGCAGTCTGTCCTCCGTATACGGAGTTTCCACTGTCGGTATGGAACGTCCACATTTTGTTGAAGTAAAGCGTCTCTGAATTCTGCGTGTATTTATTAGAACGCTGTTCGTCCTGTCCGTAGACGTAGGCTGTGCTGTAATTATCATCAACAGAACTTACAAGCTGGTTACGCTCGTTCCATTTGTAGGTTCTCTTGTATTTTGCTCTGTTTGTTTTTCCGCTGCTGTCTTTATCATCTTCCTTGAACAAGCCCCATCCGTAATCTGTAGAGTAGACTCCGTCAGCCTCCTGCGTAATCTTGTGGTAAGAAACTTCTTCGCCGTTGCTCTCAAAGCTTCCGTCCTGTTCGCAGATGATGTTACCGTTCGCGTCATATTTGTAATATCGGTCGCCGGCATTTATAAGTCTGTGTGCGTAATTTTTGTCATAGTTGTAAGCAAAACTGTAATTCAAATTATCTCCGATACTTTTCTGCGGCGTTACTGTCTCGGTTGAGATTTTAGATGTCATGTTTCCAAGTCCGTCTGCGTCAAATGCGAAGCTCTGCGAGTAGGTCGAGACAAATTCAGGCACGCTGGACTGGTACGGATTGTAGGTTGTCTCTCCGTCTGCCTTTATTAGCTGGTACAGGCTGTCGTAGCTGTAAGTCTGCTTCGTCTTGTAATTTCCTGTTACGGAGTCAAGACAATCATCCTCGTAACCAAGGACATTGCCGACCGCATCAAAACTATAGGCTATATTCTGGTAACTTTGCCCCCACTTGTTTTCAGTTTTAATTGTATCAAGCCATCTTCGGGCAGTGTCGTAATTATATTCTGTAAATGTTCCATTGCCGTAATCAATTCTTGTCCGCTGTCCGTACTGGTCGTAGAGGATGTTTGTCACATAGTTGAATTCGTGCCCCCAGTGCTCGCCTGTTACGCTTACAACCTGTCCGCCGCGGTCGTAGCCGTAGGCTACTTTCTCGCCGTCCGGGTAGACTATATACTGCATCCTTCCAAGATAATCAGACTGGTATTCCATGACGGCGGTCTCTGTAGGATTGCTGCCGTTCAGGTGTGTTGCCAGTGTTCTGGTTTCTTTTATAACTTCGCCAAGCCGTCCGTATTCATATTCCAAAGTTCCCGAAGCGTCGGTTACGTAAAGGATTTTTCCGGCTGCGCCTACAGACTTGTCCGAAGCGTTTCCGTAAGTATAGATGGTGTCCTCACTGTCTGGATAATCAATTTTTATAAGGCGGTTCAGCCCGTCATACTCGTAAAGAATTTGTTTGTTGCTTTCTCTCAATACGGAGTTGTTTTCCCGAACGACATTTGAGCATTCATCATAGAAGAATTCCTGCCGTCCTGAGTCCTTGCTTTCAAGGGCGGTTCTGCGACCAAGAAGGTCGTATTCCGCCGTTATCGGGTTTCCCTTCGCGTCGAACGCCTTCAGCATTTCGCCCATTTCGTTATAGCGGTATGTCGCCTGCGTGAGCAGTTTCCCTTGTACGTCTTTTTTCGCCACACGGACAATGTTTCCGCGGCTGTCGGTTTCCTGAATTGCTATGTTGCCTAATGGGTCGGCCGTCTCAGTTGTAAGGCAGTTTTCTTCTATAATATTTTTTCTCCCATACGTTTTTTTTGTTGTTCCTCCAATATCTCTTCCAGTATGCTTCATTGGGTTGTAGTAGTAGGCAGGTTATTTTTATTATTTAACTATGAATGCTTTTATAACTTCATTGTCTAAAATATAACTAATGCCATTTGAATCAAGATAAAGAAGCTCAGTTTCTGAACGTGCATTGCTATTTGATTGATTTATTTTATCTCCAATTTTTTTTCCATCATAAGTCTTATATAGGTCAGAAATAACAGTTATTGATGTAATTTTCGAGTTGCTGAATGTAAAATATATACCTTCATCAGCCAATTTTTTTCTGCTTTTCTCATTAAATACATCAGCATAATTTTGACCAATAAAAAATGTATCAACAGTATTCGGAGTTATAACTTTATCCTCTGCTGCACAGTTGTAAGTTATTAAACCTACTAATATAAAAATCAAAGTCTTAAATCTCATTCATTTTCCTCAATTATAGAAAAATTTCTTAAATCTTCTCCTAAATCTCCTGGATTGGAACCTCTTCCAAAAGGCCATGAGCCTTGTGTATCTGGAAGTTTTATTCCAGCTGCGTTAGCAGCTTCAATTACAAAATCTGTACAATTGAATTCTGATAAGTTATACTTTTTACCTTCTTTTTTTATATTTCCGACGTAATCAAGCGCTGCCTTAAAATCATCATTTGATATTTCAAATTCTTTTGTTACATCAACTTTAGAAAAATCATAATTAGAATCATCAACAACTTTACCTTTTACATCATTCCCTAAAATAAGTTCTTTTCTAGAAAAATCTGTTTGGCTTGAATCTGGATAAAATCCGAAAAATTTACCTTCAGCTTTGTCATTTTCTTTCAACTCTATAAAAGCATGACCTGTATCAAAATTTTTTCCACCTGTATATTCATATGTATCTCTATCACCACCAGAACCTGGTTGATTTACATAAATTTTAATCATTTCTCTTCCATTCGGGTCAGTGTACTTCACTGGGTTGTTTCCTGTATAGTGATACAGCTGCAAATTCACTGTGTTAAATATGCCTCCCATTCCCGGCAGGCTGCCTGCATCGCTGGTAGTCGCCTTTCCAGCACCTGGAATATATTCACCTAGCGCAGGGTCAGTGCTTATCCACTGGCTTGTTCTTGGATTTAAATAGCGCGCGCCATAATAATAAAGCCCTGTTTCCTCGTCTAGTTCCTTCGCCGTGAACCTGTACGGCAAGTATTCAAGTCCTGTGTTGATTGTCTTCTCAACCCAGTTCTCACCATAAGGCGTGTACTCAATGCGCTGGTACTCGTCGCCCTTGTAGTCCGTGATGAGGCTTGCGCTTCCCAAGTGGTCTGAATGGTAGTAGTACTGCTTGTAATACTCCTCGTTGTAGGTCGGCGCGTCGCCGCTGTTGAGCTTTGTGACAATTCTGGTCTCACCTAAGTAGATGTTCTTTGCGGTTTGTCCGCCGTATACGGAGTTGCCGCTGTCTGTGTGGTGTGTCCACATCTTGTTAAAATATAATGTCTCGCTGTTTGCAGTGTACTTGTTGCTCCGCTGTCCGTCCTGTCCGTAGACATATGCGGTGCTGTAATTATCATCAACAGAGCTTACAAGCTGGTTGCGCTCGTTCCAGGTGTATGTTCTCTTGTATTTTGTTCTGCTCGTTTTTCCGCCGCTTCCTTTATCATCATCCTTGAACAAGCCCCAGCCGTAGTCGGTGGAATACACATCGTCCGCTTCCTGCGTAATCTTGTGGTAAACTGTTTCCTCGTCATTTCCGCTCTCAAAGTCGCCGTCCTGCTCGCAGACGATGTTTCCGTTAGCGTCGTACTGGTAGTAGCGGTTTCCGGCACTTATCAGGCGGTGGGCAAAGTCCGGGTCATACTCATAGCCAAAACTGTAGTTCAGGCTGTCGCCGATTGTTTTCTGAGGCGTTACGCTTTCTGACGAAACTTTGCTTGTCATGTTTCCAAGTCCAATACTATCAAAAGTAAAGGTTTGTGTATAGTTAGACTTGAACTCTGGCACGCTTGACTGGTACGGGTTGTAGATAGTCTCGCCGTCTGCTTTTATCAATTGATACAAACTGTCATAAGAGAATATTTGCTTTGTACTGTAGTTTCCAGAGGTTTGCAGGCAGTCGTTCTCATAGCCAAGCACATTGCCTACTGCATCAAAGCTGTATTTTATGTTCTGGTACGTCTGCCCCCACTTTCCCTGCGTCTTGATTGCGTCCAGCCAACGGCGGGCAGGGTCATAGCTGTACTCGGTGAACGTTCCATTGCCGTAATCTATGTGCGTTCTCTGTCCGTACTGGTCGTAGAGGATGTTTGTCACATAGTTGAATTCGTTTCCATAATTAGAGCCTGTTACAGAAATTACCTGACCGCCCTTGTCGTAGCCGTAGGTAATTTTCTCTCCGTCCGGGTAGGTTATCCACTGCATACGACCGAGATAGTCAGAACGGTATTCCATTACTGCGGTCTCGGTATCATTGATTCCGTTGAGGTGTGTTGCCAGTGTTCTGGTTTCTTTTATAACTTCGCCAAGCCGTCCGCTAATCAAATTCTTTCCTTTTCAGGCGTTTTCCGACTGCTCTCGCAAGCGGGCGCGCTTTTCGTGGTTCTGCGTCTTGTGCGCTCCAGCCTCCTCACTTTGTTGCGGTAGTCAGCTTCGCCGTCACTACAATCGCCAAGTCGTTGTTCATTATTCCTTAAAACGTCTACTATCCTACTCATGTTCCCAATATGCAAGAGTATCTTTCCTAAGATGTTATTGCCAGAATCTGTGTGCAGCGTCCATATTCTGTTGAAGTGGATAAAGTCTTCTTCATAGTTACTCTTTTATTACAAGCGTTTTATTAATTGATTCAACAATATCCAGAAAATCCTTTATTGTAGCAGGCAATTTATTTCTGTCTGATGTTAAAATATATGTCACAAATTCTTCTCGGGAGTGTTCCGTTTTCCATATAAACTCACTATTTTGTTTATTGAAAAACTGCGGTAATTGAGTACAGATTTCAGTACTCTTAGAATTACTGAAAACTACACCAAGCTGGATTAAATATTCATCGATGACAAAATTCAATTTATACTCAATGTAAGGAGATATAAAAACCGCTTCATTATATGAAGTATAAAATAATGATTCTCCAATTATCAAGTCATCTTTTTTCAGATTTGAATAGGTAAACGGAATTTCATTTCTCTTATCAGTAAAAAAATGGGATAATAAAAAACCCCGTTTGGATTTAATTGATTCAGAAATATCTTTTTTATTGATTACATAATTATTTTTTGCCATTATACTTAAAAAATCAGGGTCAAACCCATCTGAATTCATGTATTGAATATTGTCTTGTTGTCTTCCATAAGCATAAACTCGTATTTTTTCCCAATTTACTACAGTATCATTTCCAGGAATACACCAATTTAAGAAATCTATATCTGAAGGAACATCAAACTGTACTTCATGCAGAAAATAGTATTGAGGCTCTCCCTCAATATATTTCATTGAATAAGGCGAAAGTGCATTTACTTTTTTACATCCAAAAAATAATAAAATAAAAACTGTTGATAATACTCTAATTGATTTTGTCTTAATCATCTTTTTTCTCCACATAATAATCTGCACGGTTTTGTTTATATATATCTGATGGTATTTTTGTTTTAGTTTTTCCATCAAAGGTATCATAAACAGTTCTGTTCTCACCATCTGCTCCCATATCATTAACATAGTGTTCAGGAAAAGTATTACTTTTTACGGCATCCACAAAATATGAATCCGTTAATGTTGCCTTTTTAAATCCACACCATCCTGGTGAATAGCCGAACTTTCCTTTGAAAATAGTTTTTCCCATACTTTTTTCAAGATTCTTCATCATTGAATTTAAAGCAGGACATAAATCCTCTACATTTGCATTTTCTTTATTTATGACATCATTAGGAACATTTTTCAGAATATCCATTCCCTGTTCAATAGTTAGAGCCTTACCTGTTTCTTTTGTGTATTGCATAGAAACAATATTTAATGCGGCTGTCGCATTGCAAGCTGTTGTAGAATAGTTATCAGAAAAACCATTCTCTTTAGTAAACATTGTCTGTTTAAACATCGTTGGCACAACCGGTTGTGTGTTTTTAGGAACAAAAATTATCACAATAATCTGTGGACTTGGCTTTTGACAATTACCATCCGGATCTGTATATTTGACAGGATTATTACCTGCATAATGATAAAGATTCAGATTAACATTATTGTAAACCCCACCCATACCAGGCAACTTACTTGTGTCACTTCCTGCAACAGGGATGTATTCCCCAAGTGCAGGGTCAGTAGAAATCCACATTGAATACTTAGGATCCAAGTACCTAGCTCCATAATAATAAAGTCCTGTCTCTTCGTCAATTTCCTTGCCTGTAAATTTATACGGAAGATATTCCAATCCTGTGTTCTGTGTCTTTTCCACCCATGTCTCGCCGTAAGGCGTGTACTCAATGCGTTGGTACTCGTCGCCCTTGTAGTCTGAGATGAGGGTTGCGCTTCCCAAATGGTCAGAGTGGTAATAATACTGCTTGTAATACTCCTCGTTGTAGGTCGGCTCATCTCCGCTGTTGAGCTTTGTTACAATTCGTGTGTCCCCAAGATAGATGTTCTTTGCAGTCTGTCCTCCGTATACGGAGTTTCCACTGTCGGTATGGAACGTCCACATTTTGTTAAAGTACAATGTTTCGCTGTTTGCAGTATACTTGTTGCTTCTTTGGTCATCCTGACCGTAGATATAAGCCGTGTTGTAGTTTGAATCAACGCTTGAAATAAGTTGGTTGCGCTCGTTCCATTTGTAGGTTCTCTTGTATTTTGCTCTATTTGCTTTTCCGCTGCTGCCTTTATCATCCTCTTTAAATAATCCCCAACCGCAGTCGGTGGAGTAGACATTTTCTGACTCCTGTGTAATCTTGTGGTAAGAAACTTCTTCGCCATTGCTTTCAAAGCTGCCGTCCTGCTCGCATATTATGTTTCCGTTCGCGTCATATTTATAGTAGCGGTCTCCTGCATTTATAAGTCTGTGTGCGTAATTTTCGTCATAATTGTATGCAAAGCTGTAGTTCAAGTTGTCACCTATAGTCTTTTGCGGCGTTATGCTTTCTGACGAAACTTTGCTTGTCATGTTGCCAAGACCTATATCATCAAAGACAAAACTCTGTGAGTAGTTTGATTTAAACTCCGGCACTGATGACTGGTAGGGGTTATATGTAGTCTCGCCGTCAACCTTTATCAGCTGATACAAATTGTCATAAAAGTATGTCTGCTTTGTTGTGTAGTTTCCGCTTGCGCTGCCAAGGCAGTCGTTCTCGTAGCCAAGGACATTGCCGACCGCATCAAAACTATATGAGATGTTCTGGTAACTTTGCCCCCATTTGTTCTCAGTCTTTATGATATCAAGCCAGCGACGGGCTGGGTTATAATTATATTCAGTGAACGTTCCGTTACCGTAATCTATGCGCGTTCTTTGTCCGTACTGGTATAATTTCCTTTTCTAGCGGTTCCCTGCCTAAAGGCAGGTCGCGCTTTCTGTGGTTCCGCTGTTCGCTTCATTCGCCGCAACCTTCGGTTTCTTGAGAACTCGCCTAAAGACGAGCCACTACAATCGCTAACCGAAAGTACAAAAATTAAAAGTTTAGTCAACCAGCATTTCTTTTATAACTCTTTTTACCTCTGAAACTTCTTTTTTTGTTATTTTTCCCAAATGTTTTACAAGCCGGATTCCATCAACTGTTCTTAGCTGATCCAAGACTATCCAACCTTGCTTTCCGTCAAATTTTACTGGAATTCTTGTTGGATATGAGTGAGATTTTGTCGTCATTGGAGCAACAATGATTGTATCAATGTTATGGTTCATCTCATCTGGCGAAATAACAAGGCATGGGCGCGTCTTCTTTATTTCATGCCCTATGGTCGGGTCAAGGTTCACAAGATAGACATTATACTGATTTACTACCATTCCCATTCAAAATCTCCTGATTCAGGAATTTCTTTCAAAACATCCTCTTTGTTTTCGTGCATAGAACAAAAGGCCTCTGCCCAATCAGCACGGGGAATATCTTTCACAGGAGTAAGAAGGATGCCTTTCTCGGTAACTTCCATATCCATTTTATCTTTGACGAGAAACTTGTCCAATACAAGCTTAGGGAACCGTATTCCCCTAGAATTTCCGATAGGAACTACAGGAACTAACATTGTATGCCTCCTTATAATGTAATTATTATGTAATAACATCATTCTGTCAAGAATTATATTTGAACAAAGTAACTTTCTATATCAGGTTCCAATTTTCTTCGAAAACTATGGTGTTTAATTGATGATTTTAATTTCCATAAAAA
>OQWI01000792.1_pt1 | contig 14335 bp, 9 predicted proteins | sample 1691551 | NCBI WGS metagenome assembly OQWI01 (sample SAMN03418259, study PRJEB22391) | human gut metagenome | biome: human-gut; feature: organic feature; material: feces | host: Homo sapiens | place: Tanzania | collected 2013-01
GCGGGCCGGATTTACATTGGCGATGCGTTAGATTGTAACGACACCAATCAGCGTGACAACTGTCAGGATAGCAGCCAGACCGTAGAAAACCCATTTGCCCGCAGGTACGTGGATTTTCAGATCGTGCATCGCGTGGTGCATACGGTGTAAACCACACCACAGCGGCAGAACGATCATCAGGAACAGGAATACGCGACCAATGAAGCTCTGCGCGAACGCCAGAACGCGCTCGTAGCTCAGTGCATCACCCGGAAACAGCCCCAGTGGCAGCAGAATACCCACCAGCAGGATCATCACCGGCGCAATAATTGCGCTCCACATACCACCGGCCCCGAAGAGGCCCCAGAATACCGGTTCGTCAGAACGCTTTGGATTTGGATTAATCATCTCAGGCTCCTTACCAGTACAGGGCAACAAACAGGATTACGATGGTGGCAACTACAGTTACCGCCCAGAGACTTTTGATAATTGGCTCTGGTCCCATTTTTTCGTCTTTTACAATGATATTGGCCGCTTTCGGTGCCAGTTCAAACCAGGTTTTGGTGTGCAGCAGAGCTGCCGCCAGAGTGATCAGGTTAATGATCACAATAACCGGGTTTTGTAAAAAGTCGACGAATCCCGCCCAGGCTTCCGGGCCATTTTTCAGGGCAAACAGCCCGAAAATCAGTTCAATGCTGAACCACACAGCCGGAACCGCCGTGCCTTCGCGCAGCATGTAAAAGCGATAAAACGGCAATTTTTTCCACCAGGTGGACGTCATTGGCCGTACATACGGTTTACGTTTAGTCGTCATGTTGCACTCCTTAGCGTGGTTTCAGGGTCGCGATAAGAAAGTCTTTCGAACTTTCTACTTTGCCCTGCTGAATGGCCGCAGCCGGATCGACGTGTTTCGGGCAGACTTCGGAGCAATAGCCCACGAAAGTACAGCTCCATACGCCGTTCTGGCTGTTCAACTGCGCCATACGCTCCTTCTTACCGTGGTCGCGGCTATCTTCGTTATAACGATGCGCCAGCGTAATGGCAGCCGGACCGATGAACTCTGGGTTCAGGCCAAACTGCGGGCACGCGGCGTAGCACAGACCACAGTTGATGCAACCGGAGAACTGGTGATACTTTGCCATCTGCGCCGGGGTCTGGATGTTAGTACCCTGATCCGCGGTGCGGGAGTTGCCGATGATGTACGGTTTGATCGCTTCCAGACTTTCGATGAAGTGGGTCATATCGACCACCAGATCGCGTTCAATCGGGAAGTTAGCTAACGCTTCAACCTTCATACCGTCGGTGTAATCACGCAGGAAGGTTTTACATGCCAGTTTTGGCACGTTGTTAACCATCATGCCGCAGGAACCACAAATCGCCATACGGCAGGACCAGCGGTCCCGGAAGTCGATACCGCACCGCATAGCGCATTCTATGAAGTGCCTTATGACGCAACTACCTCATTACTGGATGCGCTGGGCTACATCAAAGACAACCTGGCACCGGACCTGAGTTATCCAGGCGAGTCGTGCCATCAGCATCGCGGAAGGCGAGGGTGTGTTTGAGGAAGTTGACGTCGTCACGCTCGGTGCAACCTTCGTCCAGACGCTGGTGCGCGCCGCGGGACTCTTTACGTGCCATTGCGGAGTGCGCCATACATTCAGCAACGTTCAGACCGTGGCCCAGTTCAATGGTGTAGAGCAGGTCGGTGTTGAACACGCTGGAAGTGTCGGTGATGCGCACGCGCTTGAAGCGTTCCTGCAGCTCAGCCAGCTTGTCGATGGTTTTCTGCATCAGTTCCGGCGTACGGTAGATACCGCAGCCTTCTTCCATTGCCAGGCCCATTTCGTCGCGGATCTTCGCCCAGTTTTCGCCACCATCCTGGTTAACCAGATCTTTCAGACGTTGTTCAACGCCAGCTGCCTGCGCTTCAATTGCCGCTTCGTTGCCATTACCGGCAGTTGCTGCACGCTCTGTCGCTTGTTCACCGGCCAGACGGCCGAAGACCACCAGTTCCGCCAGGGAGTTGGAGCCCAGACGGTTTGCACCGTGCAGACCAACAGAGGAACATTCACCCACGGCGAACAGACCTTTAATGCGGGTTTCACAGTTCTGATCGGTTTCGATACCGCCCATGGTGTAGTGTGCGGTCGGACGTACCGGAATCGGTTCTTTAACCGGATCGACGCCAACGTACGCTTTCGCCAGTTCGCAGATGAACGGCAGACGTTCATGCAGTTTTTTCTCGCCGAGGTGACGCAAGTCGAGATAAACCACATCGCCACGCGGCGTGGAGATGGTGTTGCCTTTACGCCATTCGTGCCAGAAGGCCTGAGAAACTTTGTCGCGTGGACCCAGTTCCATATATTTGTTTTTCGGCTCGCCCAGCGGAGTTTCCGGGCCCATGCCGTAATCTTGCAGATAACGGTAGCCATTTTTGTTGACCAGAATACCACCTTCACCGCGGCAGCCTTCGGTCATCAGGATACCGGAACCTGGCAGACCGGTTGGGTGATACTGAACGAATTCCATGTCACGCAGCGGAACGCCGTGGCTTAGCGCCATACCCATACCGTCACCGGTAACGATGCCGCCGTTGGGGTTATAACGATAAACGCGACCCGCACCGCCAGTAGCCATAACGACCGCGTTAGCACGGATCTGCACCAGCGTGCCTTCCATCATGTTCATTGCTACCAGGCCGCGAACATGACCATCATCAACCAGAATATCCAGCACGAAATGTTCGTCAAAACGCTGGATCTGCGGGAATTGCAGAGAGGTCTGGAACAGCGTGTGCAGCATATGGAAGCCGGTCTTATCGGCGGCGAACCAGGTACGCTCGATTTTCATGCCGCCGAAGCGACGTACGTTGACGCTACCATCCGGGCGACGGCTCCATGGGCATCCCCACAGTTCCAGTTGGGTCATTTCGGTTGGGCAGTGGTGGACGAAATAATCCACGACATCCTGCTCACACAACCAGTCGCCACCCGCTACTGTATCGTGAAAGTGATATTCGAAGCTGTCATGATCCTGCGCGACAGCGGCGGAGCCCCCTTCTGCAGCAACGGTATGGCTACGCATCGGGTATACTTTTGAGATTAGTGCGATTTTTGCATTTGGATTTGCCTGCGCGGCAGCAATTGCAGCACGTAATCCCGCGCCACCGGCGCCTACAATGGCAAGATCGGCTTGAAAGGTTTGCACGACATTCCTCCAGATTGTTTTTATCCCACAGCCCCGTACTTCAGGGTAAGTGCCTGAAAGTTACGGTCTGCGAACGCTATTCCACTGCTCCTTTATAGGTACAACAGTATAGTCTGATGGATAAGTCTGAAATTTGACGAGATCGATTTTTTTAGTGCGCAAGAGGGCTAAATTATCACTGAAGATGATTAATTTAATTACTAAACCATCAGATCGTGCTTTTTTTAGTCACTGCCCACCGTTGTTTGATTCCTGCGTAAAATTTGTCTCGCCGTCGCGTTGCGAGTAGACTTCGTGCCCTTGTCAAAAACTGGAGATTTAACTATGAGCGAAACGGCATCCTGGCAGCCGAGCGCATCCATTCCTAACTTATTAAAACGCGCGGCGATTATGGCGGAGATCCGTCGTTTCTTTGCCGATCGTGGAGTGCTGGAGGTGGAGACGCCTTGTATGAGCCAGGCGACGGTAACCGATATTCATTTGGTCCCGTTTGAGACACGTTTCGTTGGCCCCGGGCATTCGCAGGGGATGAATCTCTGGTTAATGACCAGCCCGGAATACCATATGAAACGCCTGCTGGTTGCCGGTTGTGGGCCGGTATTCCAGCTGTGCCGCAGCTTCCGTAATGAAGAGATGGGGCGTTATCACAACCCTGAGTTCACTATGCTGGAGTGGTATCGACCGCACTATGATATGTACCGGTTGATGAACGAGGTGGACGATCTCTTACAACAGGTGCTGGACTGCCCGGCAGCAGAAAGCCTTTCTTATCAACAAGCTTTCTTGCGTTATCTGGAAATTGACCCGCTCTCTGCCGACAAAACGCAACTGCGGGAAGTGGCAGCGAAACTGGATTTGAGCAACGTTGCAGATACCGAAGAAGACCGCGACACGTTGCTACAATTGCTGTTTACCTTTGGCGTAGAGCCAAATATTGGTAAAGAAAAACCGACCTTTGTGTACCACTTTCCAGCCAGCCAGGCATCACTGGCGCAAATCAGTACCGAAGATCATCGGGTCGCTGAACGCTTTGAGGTTTATTATAAAGGTATTGAGCTGGCGAATGGTTTCCATGAATTGACGGATGCCCGTGAGCAGCAACAACGCTTTGAACAAGATAACCGTAAGCGCGCGGCGCGCGGTTTGCCGCAGCACCCCATTGACCAGAATCTGATTGAAGCCTTGAAAGTCGGTATGCCTGACTGTTCCGGCGTGGCATTAGGCGTTGATCGTCTGGTGATGTTGGCGCTGGGTGCGGAGACACTGGCTGAAGTCATCGCCTTTAGCGTTGACCGGGCATAATTCTGAAAAATTACTGAATTAACAGCGAAGAATGGCGTGATAAGCGCCATTCTGTAGCATATGTTTTCATTTTTCCGCTAAAGGCCACAATTTAAGACTGGATATTTGATATCATCCAGGTATCAATTCTGTATTGGTTTTTACGCTGCCCGCTCAATGTTGGGCAGTGCAGTTCAGTGGGCGCGTTTTATACACGCGCTGAAATGAAGGATGGTTTCATGCCTCACACGATAAAAAAGATGAGTCTGATAGGACTCATATTGATGATCTTTACTTCCGTATTTGGATTTGCCAATAGCCCATCGGCTTATTACTTAATGGGTTATAGTGCGATTCCCTTTTATATATTTTCTGCATTGTTATTCTTTATTCCATTCGCCTTAATGATGGCTGAAATGGGAGCTGCTTATCGCAAAGAAGAAGGCGGTATCTATTCCTGGATGAATAATAGTGTCGGACCACGTTTTGCCTTCATTGGTACGTTTATGTGGTTTTCCTCTTATATCATCTGGATGGTGAGCACCTCCGCGAAAGTTTGGGTACCGTTCTCAACATTCCTCTATGGTAGCGACATGACCCAGCACTGGCGTATTGCCGGACTGGAGCCTACGCAGGTGGTTGGTCTGCTGGCAGTGGCATGGATGATTCTGGTCACCGTCGTTGCTTCAAAGGGGATTAATAAAATTGCCCGCATTACTGCGGTGGGCGGTATTGCAGTAATGTGTCTGAATTTAGTATTGCTGTTAGTAAGCATTACTATTTTGTTATTAAATGGTGGGCATTTCGCGCAGGATATTAATTTCCTTGCATCACCGAACCCGGGTTATCAGTCCGGTCTGGCAATGCTATCGTTTGTGGTATTTGCTATTTTTGCCTATGGCGGAATTGAAGCGGTTGGTGGTCTGGTCGATAAAACGGAAAATCCAGAAAAGAACTTTGCCAAAGGTATTGTTTTTGCCGCTATTGTTATTTCAATCGGTTATTCGCTGGCAATATTTTTATGGGGCGTCAGCACAAACTGGCAGCAGGTATTAAGTAATGGTTCCGTTAACCTCGGCAATATTACCTATGTGCTGATGAAGAGCCTCGGGGTGACGCTGGGTAACGCACTGCATTTGTCTCCTGAAGCGTCATTGTCGCTGGGCGTATGGTTTGCGCGTATTACCGGACTTTCGATGTTCCTCGCTTATACCGGTGCGTTCTTTACGCTTTGCTATTCACCGCTGAAAGCCATCATCCAGGGAACGCCGAAAGCGTTGTGGCCGGAACCGATGACGCGTCTGAATGCGATGGGGATGCCGTCTATCGCCATGTGGATGCAGTGCGGGTTGGTTACTGTCTTCATCCTGCTGGTTTCGTTTGGTGGCGGTACCGCATCGGCGTTCTTTAACAAGCTGACGCTGATGGCGAACGTGTCTATGACGCTTCCTTACCTGTTCCTCGCGCTGGCTTTCCCATTCTTTAAAGCACGTCAGGATCTCGACAGACCGTTTGTGATTTTCAATACGCGTATGTCGGCAATGATTGCGACGGTGGTTGTCGTTCTGGTGGTGACATTTGCGAACGTCTTCACCATCATTCAACCTGTGGTTGAAGCCGGAGACTGGGACAGCACATTGTGGATGATTGGCGGCCCTGTCTTCTTCTCGCTGTTAGCGATGGCGATTTACCAGAACTATTGCAGTCGCATGGCGAATAAACCTGAGTTAGCTCTCGACTGATCATATGAAATCCTGCAACTCATCGTCTCTCCGGCGATGAGTTGTCAGGAAGTAATGCGTATGGATGATACTCTCCAGGGCCGGTGATAACTGAAGATGATGTTAAGCTGCTAAATGAGCCACGTTGACATCATTTGGCAGCTTCATGCATTACAAACTTCCCGCTTGACGACCTTTGCCCGCAGACGTCAGCGTTCTCCCCGTTTGTTTACCGTTGAGGCTTTCCAGACGCATCTGGAAGGGCGGGAATGGCATATCGATACCGTGGGCATGGAAGCCAGCCAGAATCAGCTGGTGGATCTCATGGCGTAGCGGCATACGGTGGCCCATCTCAGCGGCGTAAATACGCAGCTCGAAAATCTGAATCCCCTGTTGCAGATCCACCAGGAAGACTTCCGGTGCCGGGTTGTCGATCGCCAGCGAGCAGCGACGCGCTGCGGTGAGCAGGATTTCCGTCACTTCTTCACTGTTGGCATCGGCAGGGGCCGGAATCGTCAATACCACGCGCGTGACCGAGTCAGAGAGCGACCAGTTGATAAACTGCTCGGTAATAAACGCCTTGTTCGGCACGATTATCTCTTTACGGTCCCAGTCGCTGATGGTGGTGGCGCGGGTGTTAATTTTTGTCACGCTACCAGTAAGATCGCGGATCGTTACCGTATCGCCAATGCGAATCGGTTTTTCGAACAGGATGATCAGGCCAGAGATAAAGTTGGCGAAAATTTCCTGCAAACCAAAACCGAGACCAACACCGAGCGCGGCAACCAGCCACTGCAATTTCGACCACTCAATACCAATCATTGAGAAGCCGACCAGCCCGCCAATCAGCATCAGCAGATATTTGGTGATGGTGGTGATGGCGTAACCCGTACCCGGCGTTAAATCCAGGTGCTGCAAAATCGCCAGTTCCAGCAGCGCGGGCAGGTTGCGCACCAGTTGCGTGGTGATGATAAACACCAGAATGGCAATCAGCACCGCACCGAGGGTAATTGGCTCCAGACTTTCTACGCCCTGTACCGTGGAGGTGACATCCCACAGCGAAATATTTTCGAGGAAGCCGAAAGCGGAATGGATTTCTGACCACAGCACAATGACCGAAAGCAGGGCGATCAACATCAAAATTGAGCGCACCAGCCGCAAGGATTGCGCACTAATGGCATCGAGATCGACTTCGCTTTCATCGACTTCAATTGCCCCTTCCGGGCTATTGTGATGATGCGCTTCCTCTTCGCCACGCGCGCGTTGCGCTAACATCTCTGCCCGGCGATGCTTCGCCCGGTCAAACGCCAGCCTGCGGCGCTGGATCAGCATCCAGCGGCGGATAACGTGATAAACCACCAGTAGCAGGAACCAGATGGCAACCGAGGTTTCAAGCCTCGCTAACAGTGCCTGCGCCGTTGCCAGATAACCCACCGCCGACGCCAGAATGGCAACCAGTGGCGCGCCAATCATCATGTTCCACAGCATATGGTTGGTAATGTTGTCGCCGCTGCCCTCTTTGTTGAGATACAGCGGTATCCCGGCCTTTTTCAGGCTGAGGGTGACCACCGCCAGCGCACCGCAAATGAGGATAAAGCAAAGCCGTCCCAGCGAACCGGAAAATTCGCGGTCGTCGAGGTTATCGAACATCATCAGCGCCATAATCAGTGGCACAATAAGCCCGATGCTCATCAGGTAGTAGCGCATCCCACGGGAAACACGTTCGCGCGGCCAGCCAAAATGAGCGATAAACAAGCCGTTCGGGCGGGCAAAGGTGGCGCAAATCATCACTACCCACAGCAGCGGCACGGTGGCCGTTACACCATCGCCAATCGCGACCGCCAGCGGATAAGGCCACGCCTCGCGCAAGCCGTAACCCAGCGTCATCCACAGCACCGGCAGCGGTGACGCGACGAGAATCGACCAGAAAAGAGTGCGCAACGTCAGCCAGAAGTGATCCTGAGTCACTTTGCCGACTTTCGCCGCCGAACGTTCGAGAAAACGGGTAAAATAGCGGCGCGAGTAAATACTGCAACCGACCAGAATCAACGCGCCAAACAGCGGCAAAATCGTCTCTTTGCTGGTCAGCATCATCACACTGGCTTTGCCCAACTGACTGAAGGTGTCCAGCGAAATGAGACGACGCAGATCCTGGGCGATTTCCAGCGGCCAGGCGATGGTCATCGGGCGCACGTCAGAGGTCCAGAACAGATAGCGGTGCGTCGCTTCGTTCACCTCTTTCAGCGCATCCTCCAGTTGCCCGTTGGAGACTTTCAGCTTGGTCAGTTCCAGTAGTAGCGTGTCGCCACCCTGCAACAATGAGTTCAGCAACTCACGCTGAGTGCGTAGCTGTGCTTCGAGAATACGGTTTTGCTCGGCAGTCAGCGGCTGACCGTCGGCCTGATGAATTTGCCGTAGCAGCGGCTGTTTATTAAGCAGATCCTCATAACGTAACCGTTGCACACGCAACTGCGCCATTTCGGTATCAAGCTGTTGTGGTTTCGGCATTTCCGGCAGCCGTGCCACCTGCGCCCGCAACGCTTCACCGAGCAGGTTGGACGATCCCAGCCATTGCGACTGTTCACGCAGCGTATTCAACGCCTGCCGGACCTGTAACGTCTGGCTGGCAGCCTGACGCTGTTGCGAGGCAACGAGATCCATCCGCTGCGCCTGTTGATTCAAAGCCGCCGACAGTTCGCGGTTAATTTTGAATTGCGCGACGATGTCTTTCGGCAAATCGGCACTGTTTTCTGCCAGCAATTCGGTACTTTCCAGCGCCCGCTCCGCCTCAAGCTGACGTTGGCTGTTTAATTGATTACGTAAGGCCTGCAAATACGCATCCAGTTGCTGGCTCTCTTTTTCAGCCAGCTCAGAGCGCAAGCGCGCTAATTCCTGGCGGTTATTGGCAGACAGCTGCGCCAGCTCCAGTTCATCAACGAGCGCCTTAAGACGTGCAGAGTCAGACTGCAACGCGAAATTTTGTGCCTGATTGAGCGGAGTATTGCCGGTAAGCGTTCCCAGGCGGCGCTCGATCTCGTTTAACTGGCGGCGGGCGTCGGTTTGCTGTTGCGGCAGTTGATTCAGCGAATCGGCAATCTCGCGGGCGCGCTCCTGCTCTTGCTGGGCCTGACGGCTTTTATCCAGCAACTGACTGCTGACCTGGAGAATTTCCTGATTCAGCGCGTCGGTAGACATCCCCGGCGACACGCTGCGCGGCTCGTCACGCATGTTGTTTAATTGTGCGCGCAGAGTAGCGGAGAGTTTCGGATAATTATCAATAACTTCTTGATATTGCTTGATGCGCTCAAGGGAACCTTTTCGTTCCTCAAGCGCATTTAAGGCAGACTGGAGCGCCTCTACGACTTCCGGCTGTGCGGGTTTCGCCGCTTTTGCCTGCTCCAGTTCTTGTGAGATTTGTTTGCTATCGGGGGCCGTCGCGGCGTACGCCCCCCAACTGAGGCACCAGGCCATCAGAAAAGTGATAATCAGGCGCACGTCAGCGTTTCCTTTGATGGATTAGACCTGGTCTTTTTTATCGTCAACCAATGGGCTGGCGTCGTGTTCTGCTTCGATCTCTTCAGCAGGAAGCGGGGCGGGTTCAGCGTCTGGCGTAACAAAGGTTTCGGTAGATACTGCCAGCGGCTGGCCAATTTTCGTGACAGACAGGCTTTCCAGTTGCTCAACCAGATTCACTTTACCCGGTGCAAACAGGTTGATAACGGTGGAACCGAGTTTAAAGCGACCCATTTCCTGGCCTTTCAGCAGTGCCACAGAACCGTCGTTTTCCCCGGCAGGCCAGGTCCAGCGCTTGATGATGCCTTCGCGCGGCGGCGTAATGGTGCCCGCCCAGACAGTCTCAATGCTGCCTACAATCGTCGCCCCGACCAGAATCTGCGCCATTGGGCCAAATTCGGTATCGAACAGGCAGATCACGCGTTCGTTACGGGCAAACAGATTCGGCACGTTCTGAGCCGTGAGATGGTTAACGGAGAAGAGATCGCCCGGCACGTAGATCATTTCACGCAGAATACCGTTGCACGGCATGTGTACGCGGTGGTAGTCACGCGGGGAGAGGTAAGTGGTCACAAACGTACCGTTGCGGAACAGGTCCGCCATCAGATAGTTGCCTGCCAGCAGGGCTTCGAGGCTGTAGTTGTGGCCTTTGGCTTGCAGGATTTTATCTTCTTCGATTTTACCCAACTGGCTGATAACGCCATCGGCAGGCATAACCAGGACATTCGGATCGGTATCGATTGGGCGTACTTCGTCACGCAGCGGACGGACAAAGAATTCGTTAAAGGTGCGGTAGCTGGCGGTGTCCGGCTTTTGCGCCTCTTTCATGTCGACCTTGTAGTATTTAACGAACAGATCGATAACCAGTTTTGTCAGCCATCCTGCCCGCTTGCTTGCGCCCCAACCCGCCAGGCGAGTAAGCCATAGTTTCGGCAGAATGTACTGTAGCGAAAGTTTAAATGAATTTAACAAGGTAGCCTCCAGGCCATTGTTTTGTCGTTCCTGATCCGGCCTGCATGCCGGATCCTGAAAAAAAGGGGACGATTCTAACGACGGTTAGCTTAATTGTCAGTCATCCGTATCAGAAAAGTTTTTACGCGTTTTTACCTGCGCCATGCTTTCCAGAATACGGTGATAGTTTTCGAAACGGGTTTCCGCGATTTTCCCTTCCTCAACCGCTTCCCGGATAGCGCAGCCCGGATCGGTATCGTGTTTGCAATCGCGATATTTACACAGACCTAAATAGTCATGGAATTCGACAAAGCCCTGAGTGATTTGTTCCGGCTCCAGGTGCCAGAGGCCGAACTCACGCACACCAGGGGAATCAATCACATCACCGCCGTGCGGGAAGTGATACAGGCGTGCGGCGGTCGTGGTGTGTTGACCGAGACCCGAGTTGTCAGAGACATCGTTGGTCAGGATCTCTTTTTGCAGCCCCAGCAACGCGTTCAGCAGGCTGGATTTACCAACGCCAGACTGCCCGACAAAAATGCTGATGCGCCCGGTCAACGCCTCTTCCAGCGGTTTTAGCCCATCCTGAGTATGGCTGGAAACCATCAATACGCGATAACCGATATTGCGGTAGATATCCATCTGCTCGTTGACGAACGCCATGCCTTCGTCGTCCAGCAGGTCTATCTTATTGAGCACAATAATCGGCTCAATCTGCAAGGTTTCGCAGGCCACCAAGTAACGGTCGATAATATTGAGCGACAGCTCCGGCAAAATGGCGGAGACAATGACAATCTGGTCGATGTTGGCGGCAATAGGGTTCACGCCGTCGTAGAAATCCGGACGCGTCAACACCGAGGTGCGCTCATGCACCGCTTCCACGATCCCTTTGACATTTACGCCTTCCGCCGCCGGTTTACCCGGACGCCAGACTACGCGGTCGCCGGTCACCAGCGAACGGATGGTACGGCGAATATTGCAGCGGTGAACGTCGCCATCGGCGGATTCCACATCAGCGTGCATACCAAAGCGGCTGATGACGATACCTTCATCAGGCTCGCCAAACAGATTGTCGTCGTAGTCGGGCTTCTCCTTAGACGTTTTAAGACGACGCTGGTGATTGGCGTTCACGCGGCGCTGCTGGCCTTTGGAGAGTTTATTTTTACTCAATCGTACAGACTCCTGGTCGCCCCTGATGGGCAAAACATCTATGATACACGCAATTGTGGATCAATATAGTCACTGTGAATGGGTGGAAAATAGCATGAGTGCCAATGAAAACAACCTGATTTGGATCGATCTTGAGATGACCGGTCTGGATCCCGAGCGCGATCGCATTATTGAGATTGCCACGCTGGTGACCGATGCCAACCTGAATATTCTGGCAGAAGGGCCGACCATTGCAGTACACCAGTCTGATGAACAGCTGGCGCTGATGGATGACTGGAACGTGCGCACCCATACCGCCAGCGGGCTGGTGGAGCGCGTGAAAGCGAGCACGATGGGCGATCGTGAAGCTGAACTGGCAACGCTCGAATTCTTAAAACAGTGGGTGCCTGCGGGAAAATCGCCGATTTGCGGTAACAGCATCGGCCAGGATCGTCGCTTCCTGTTTAAATACATGCCGGAGCTGGAAGCCTACTTCCACTACCGTTATCTCGATGTCAGCACCCTGAAAGAGCTGGCGCGCCGCTGGAAGCCGGAAATTCTGGATGGTTTTACCAAGCAGGGGACGCATCAGGCGATGGATGATATCCGTGAATCGGTGGCGGAGCTGGCTTACTACCGCGAGCATTTTATCAAGCTGTAAAATTTTTGCTGGTCACGTAAGCGCCGGAATCCACTTGCGGCGGCGTGATTTTGACGCTAAATTGAACGTATTGCTGATAATTTCAGCACTTGAGATAAAAACTCAAAAAAAATTTTTTAGGGGGGTTGCAGAGGGAAAGATTTCTCGTATAATGCGCCTCCCGTAACGACGCAGAAATGCGAAAATTACGAAAGCAAAATTAAGTAGTACGCGGGAATAGCTCAGTTGGTAGAGCACGACCTTGCCAAGGTCGGGGTCGCGAGTTCGAGTCTCGTTTCCCGCTCCAAATTCTTCTCTCAATAAAATATCCACAGCGACGCGATGCGTTATTGCTGGTTTTTGTTGTCTCTGACAAACTCTTGTAAACAGAGTTATCCACAGCCTCAGGCTGTAATCTTAATTTCAAAGAAACTTCGCACGGTGAATAGTATTTTTTTAACCTATTGATAGATAAGTTAAAAATTAAGATTTCGTTTTGTCGAGTCGATCACTTGACGATTTTATTCGTCTTGAATTGCAATGCGTTTTTATTTTTATTCACAAGCTGTGGATGAATCAGGCGTCACGCGGTAACCCTTTTTCAATTACCCGAACCAGACGCTGTTTTTTCGGCAATTGCACTTCGACTATGCACGCATTTCGCCTCTCGATTTGCTGCGCCATCGCCCACGCTATGTGCTCATCAAGAAGTGGGTGCTCACCTTTGCGACTCTCCAGCGCCGCCAGAATCGTTTCATCCCAGGGCGCATTGCCTAATGCCACGGCGATATTACGCAGCCAGCGCAGGTGACCTATACGGCGAATCGCCGAACCTTCCGTGACTTTTAAAAACTTCTCTTCGCTCCAGGCGAATAACTCAATGAGTTCCGGTGCGTGTAGCGGCTTACGCGGGCTGAAATCGTCTTCTGTAGTGAGTTGTGAATAGCGATTCCACGGGCAGATAAGCTGGCAGTCATCGCAACCGTAAATACGGTTTCCCATTAACGGTCGCAACTCTTCCGGGATCGCCCCTTCCAGTTCGATGGTGAGATAAGAGATACAGCGGCGAGCATCGACGGTATATGGCTCGACGATGGCACCGGTCGGGCAAATCGTCATACAGGCCACGCATTTGCCGCATCCTTCCTCGACTGGTTGATCCACGGGCAGCGGAATATCGACCAGCAATTCGCCTAAAAAGAAGAACGAACCGGCCTCGCGATTGAGGATAAGTGAGTGCTTACCTGTCCAGCCGAGCCCAGCTTTTTCAGCTAACGGGCGCTCGAGAATAGGCGCAGAATCGACAAACGGTCTAAAATTCAGCGAAACACAATGTTGCTGAATCATCTCGCCCAGCTTTTTGAGTCGGTTGCGCAGAAGTTTGTGATAGTCACGGCCCAGCGCATAACGGCTAACATAGCCGAGTTTGGGGTTTTTCAGCGTGCTGGCAAATGCGGCGTTAGCAGGAAGGTAATTCATCCGCACGCTGATCACGCGCAGCGTACCGGGCAATAACTCATGAGGGCGAGCGCGCAGCATACCGTGACGTGCCATCCAGTCCATTTCGCCGTGGTATTGTTTGTCCAGCCATGCTTGCAGTTTGGGCTCGGACTCGCTGAGATCGGTATCGGTAATACCTACCTGCTGAAAGCCCAGTTCCAGCCCCCACTGTTTAATTTTTTGCGCTAACTGATTGAGATCGAGGGGCTCTGACATGACGGACCATACAATGAAGAAAAACCCCGTAAGTATACCACACACCGTCTGGTACGCCGACGATATCCGCCGCGGAGAACGCGAGGCGGCAGATGTGCTGGGGCTCACACTCTATGAGCTGATGCTTCGCGCTGGCGAGGCCGCATTCCAGGTGTGTCGTTCGGCGTATCCTGAC